>Ga0123354_10002843_pt1 | contig 23401 bp, 11 predicted proteins | sample TergutLab28metaG_2_FD_97872 | JGI IMG/M metagenome (GOLD analysis project Ga0123354, IMG submission 97872) | Labiotermes labralis P4 segment gut microbial communities from Petit-Saut dam, French Guiana - Lab288 P4 | ecosystem: Host-associated > Arthropoda: Insects > Digestive system > Gut ... | reverse complement strand
CGAAACTGATTTTAAGATAGCCACAAACACACACCGGCAGCACACGTTACAATTCGGTGCATTTTTTGACCTTAATTAAACTGACTGTCCCTCGCTTCGTGGGCAAAGAGGGCTTCTTAATTAGATGTTCTAAAGGTCATACGGGGGGACCGCGGTGGCACAGTGGTTAAGGTGCTGTGCTACAAATCGGAAGGTTGATCCCAGCTGGTGTCATTGGAATTTTTCATTGACATAAAATCCTTCCGATCGCACTATGGCCCTGGGGTCGACTCAGCCTCTAACAGAATTGAGTACCAGGAGCATTTCTTGGGGGTAAACGTGGCCGGTACCTAAGGCTTACAACCTTACCACCATCCTGTGCCGTCGTCATGATATCTAGGAACCTTAACTTCCTGGAACCTTCTGGGCCAATCCAGGCCTGTAACGGGACTGCTTTACCTTTACCTAACGTTCATACGAGTTAAAAATATAACCGATTGAAGAATTTCAATTATTCTTAACAAAACTTTATTCCTTTCATTTAAAAAAAAAAAGTAAACTTCCAAGTAGCCATTACAGACATGTATCCACGGATCCCCTGGGAACGGAGCACAATATTGGAACCGCTGTTTTGAGCGAAACCCCTGCAGGAAAAGAAACACTTCTGAGAGTTGGGCACAAGCGGAAAATGGTATTAAAACTTAAAAGAAGAAATATGGAAGATAAGAAGAATAAAAATAAGCAGGGGTGTGCAGTAAGAGGCATCGAATTCATTATCATATAAAAAAATATAATATTTACTACTCTCATATTTATCAGTTTATGCCCGCTCGTCCTTCCATTAAGGGCTGGCCGAAGGCAAAGTAGAATGTTGGTAGGTAAAGAGATTCGGTTATGGGAAGTGCAGTGTAGGGAGAAGGCAGCAGAGGAAGGAGCTGAGCGTCTGGACTTAGGTAAAATATGCGTGCAGGGTTGCATTGTGTCGCAGTTTTGACGAATGTTATTACGCACTAACACGTCCTCCTTTCCTGTCCGGTTCACCGTACTACAAAACCCTCGACAGCTGTGAGGCAGAACTGCTGGCTTCAGACTGCTGACATTGCCTCACCTTTCACTTTAATACATTCTCCTGCAGTAACACGGCACAGCCTCCTGAAGTCATTAATCATTTCTAATGATTCTTCTCCCTCGATGCTCCAGAGACAAATCTCGAAAAGGCAAGACAGTAGGGTATAAGATCAGACTAAATACACGGTAGGGATACCCACTTGCGACAATTGGTTTGGTTTCACAGCGGCCACGGACGCCATTAATCAATTTCCTCATTTTGTTTCACGTAAGAGAGTTACCGCAGTCACATTACAAAGAGCTGTTACGGTTTGCTGTACAGCATGTACACTGCGAGCGGCAGCTAATATTGGAGTTGGTCGGTCCTCTTCTTACTTACTAACAGTTCAAAAAATGGTTCTTTCAGATACCACAAGCTTAACATAAAAACTGTACTTTTCCCACTAACTATCTTTATGTGTTTTGTGTGGATCTGAGAAAAACAGCGATTATTTCCTTATAAAGCATTAAATGACTGGTTTTTATAACAGAGATTTAACCCTTTAAAGCCCAGTGGTCACTATATGTACCACCAGCTTAACATTAAAAAATTCTACGTTCTGCCCACACAGTGTATTTATATGTTTTGTGTGGATCTGATAACAAACAGCGATTATTTCCTTGTACAGCACTAACTCTATTTTTCATCAAGGACATGAACTGTGAACATGGCGTATTACTGCATGATTTTGAATACTGTGTGCTACTGAACACAGTGTGCTAATGAAAACGGCGTGCTACTGAACACACGTGCTACTGAAAACGGTGTGCTACTTAAAACGGTGTGCTATTGAACACGGTGTTATTGAACACATGCACTACTGAAAACAGTGTGCTACTGAACACGATGTGCTACTGAATAAGGTGTGTTACTGCACGTTTCTGAACAAGGTGTGCTACTGAATATGGTGTGCTTCTGCACGCTTCTGTACACGGTGTGCTACTGCACGCTTCTGAACACGGTGTGGCACTGAATATAGCGTCACTCAATTATCATACCAACCAGTGCACCTATATAAAATTTACACATTAAAACACTAAAACTGCTCCGACATGTTTCGGTCCTAAGACCATCAACAGGAAGCTGTATTTCTTTGCCTTGCTAAAGTCACATTAAAAGCCACATTAAAACCAGTCATAAATTAACTTCGTTGTGCTAGTAGGGTATTTTGGCAGCATGCCATGTTGTGTAATGTTATGTAGAGAAGAGTGCCCTGCTATGGATGTGCATTCTATGCTTCGCTACAAAACACGTAAGTAAGCATACTGTGTAGGGATTATCTAAAGTTCAGAGTTTGGGACCAGGTAGCATATTTAGGAACCATTGCTCCTCAACCATTTTGAAGTACAAAATTACTGTACATAATATATAAAATTTGAGTTTCTTCTTTATAGATAACATATTTAACCTCTATTAAAAAGACAAAGAGGTCAATTCTGTTTAGGGAAGTAATGGCTGCTCATTGCAAGTATCACACAAAACCCGTATGTGAAATGTGTGAATAACAACACCGTTTCAGACCGTCACAGCAGGTTGTACACACAGTGCCATCGCACACCGAACAGTGCGGTTACTCGTAGCACAGCATCTGAATTGGCGCGTGACCTCTTATCTTGCAGGTATTTCAAGATGCGACATAAAAACAACAGGTTGATGCATCCTCTTGATTAGAATGGCTCCTGTGCGCCTGAGCACAGATATCTCACTTAATCTTTGTCCTTGGTGATACCAAGGAAGACGAAATGGGGCAACGTGCGTACATTGTATCAGTTGCAGGAGAGGTTTTCAGACTGCGATCCGCGAGACAGTTTTACCTTCATACTGCAGTGGCAAGGAAAATTATTTTATTGAGCGTGTTTGTAAGGTTTTATAATAAAGTTTCAAGAAGAACAGCGACACATACAGCAGTTTGTGCTCAGTGTAACATCACGTGGTGTTACGTGTGCACCGCTGTCATGAAAATTATTTTAATTAATTTTTACAGTCACTTAATAAATATGTTTAAATTCTAATGATATCTCTCCTTTTTAATCATTAAATTTCAAAAAGTAACGCGAATTCTTCCTTAGGGCTCGGCGACTTTAGATAATTTTGATAATGGGCGTTCGTGAGTTGTTGAGATTGTGTAAGGTGCTTGCCCTGCCGGGAAGTTGGTGACAGGAAGGAGTCCACTGCAGGACACGCAAGTGTCTCTCTGCACGTGCACAAAAACTGCCATGACAATAAGCGTTTCTGCTGCACGAAACTTGTAGCTGTGTCGTGTAGCCACACAACAGCTGATACAATTCGGTCGGCAAGGCGGCTGAAACACGGGCTTGCGTCCGAGAATTCGGGCTTCGATTCTCGTTTCTACAGCACGTCTCAACCGGCCCTGAGGCCCACCCAACGGGTATCGAAGGCCCTTCCGTGGACATGAAGCTGCCAGTTTGCGGTCTGGACCACCCGCGTCTAGGCAACACAGAAATTAAAAATATGTGGGGCCTAGCCTCCATCCCCGTAACACACCTTAACGGCCCGTCATAGACACAGCTTTACTTGGCCAATATTACTGTCATTCAGCCGCCTTGACACTCCAGAGTCCTGGCTTTGCGGTGCTTCACGAAACAAGTTTCACCACTTGCAATTCACTGTTTTAACACAACGCAATACAGCGTAGTAACAAACGAATGACGTCAAAAAGAACTAGCGTGCTGTCTGGAACGTGACTGTGACGTCACATCGATAACAACGCGCTGTTATCGTAATATCTGAGCAATAAGCATTCCACTAAACTTTGGAGCCAAAATCGTGACCGTATGGCTATCGAAATGCTGTCAACCGCTCTGCTGAGTGTTTTTCTGTCAGCCGTTGTTACAGGTGAGTCCCACTTAACGGTAGCTCATTCAGTATAGTGACTATAACGATAAGTACATTCCACACCCGGTGAGAAAGGAGACATGGCTCTTCTACATCTTTCTCTCCAGTTGGTTCCAGTGGCCGAGCGGTCTAAGGCGTAGGTCTGCGGCCGCTGTCCTGCTGGGATTGTGGGTTCGAATCCCACCGGGGACATGGATGTCTGTCTGTTGTGCGTGTTTTGTGTTGTTAGAGTTCTCTGTGACGGGCTGATCACTCGTCCAGAGGAGCCCTACCGACTGTGGTGCGTCGTTGTGTGATCTAGAAACCGCGTGAATGAGGAGGTCCTGGCCCACTGAGGCTTGTTCCTAAAAAAAAAAAATCTTTAAATGTTTCGGAGGTAAAGCGGCCAGCGCGTGAAGCTAGCCAGTGCCCTTAATCTAGTGTTGAGATTTTAAGAATTACTAGAGCTATTCCTTGGTGTGAGTGAGTGAGTGACTGAGACACCCTGGTTGCCATGATAAAAATTGTTACCTTTTTTGTATTCTCTGATAGGTACGAGCTCCTACACACACGGTGCCTTAAAGTAGGCAGTATTTATGAGGAAAAATTTTATAACAGAATGCTTACTGTAAGGTACGGAGCGTAGGTTGAAGAAAGAGTTCAGCATCGAACATATAATACAAAATGGCACAACCAGATAACACACAGTAAGTCAACATAACACACTATAAAATTTAATACAAATCAGATGAAATTCGTCAAACAAAACACAAACAAACTTCACTTCCGCCCTTAAGTTAATGTGGCTCTCGTCACTACAGTATTCACGGCACTCACAGCTGCATTACGTGTACAGCTTGTGCACCGATTTCGACCCACATCAATCAGAAATATGGGCAGTATGTGTAGGAACTAATTTACTGCATTAAGCAAACAATGTCAATTAGCCTGTTTTCACGAAAATCGACGCTTGCTACATATTTTTTATGTCGAATTTCATGAAAACCTAACTAAGGGTTTATTCGCCTACACTAAGTCACGAAATCACAGAAGGACAGATGGACGAAACTGAACCCCGAACAAGTAATTCTTTTTGACTTCGCAAATAATATATAATAAAACAGCCAATCAAACCACATTATTCAGTCTAACACAGTGCAGGTTTGTTTTAATTCAAATTGTTACCCTACATGAATGCCACGTGTTTCGGCCTGTACTTAGGCCATCCTCAGGATACAATAAGACACTGTTACAAAGGAGTCCCTTAGACCCGTACTGTATCTTCCTTTGTATGGTTTCTGTATAGATATTCCTGAGGGTGGCCCAAGTACATGCCGAAACGTGTAGCATTCGTGTAGGGTAACCAACTGAATTAAAACAACCCTGTGTTGTGTTAGACTGAATAAGTGTAGTTTGTTTAGCAATAAACACAACTGGAGGTCAACATAAATACTGCTAATAAGTACTGCCCTGTTTTGTTGGTAATTTAGATGCAGTGTGTTTGCAGTGAGGCACAAACTGAATACGTTCGTATCATTTACACGAACCTCAGTTTTAGATATTTGTTTAAGGGCCCGATTCCTTTGATGTTTGATCGCTGATTTGGGCTTAGTTTCCACACAACGCGTGACAACGCTACTGGCTGCGTGACCCACTGTTCTGCACACCGCGCGTGGTCGCGTGGCGTCTGCGCACTTGGACTGAACGGTATCCAGCCAGGCTCCGTATCAGCTGCTGCTGTTACCTGTCCTGAAAGCGTATATCAGAGTCCAGTCCATTTTCGTAGGCGTGAAACTGAAGCCCCAAATCATTCAAACTAAGTGATCTGTCGGCGGAAACTCCACATGGCTGCTAGGTGTCCCTGTTTGGTGCACGATCTCTTCACTGAATTCACCCCCAAAAAAGGGCATAACAAGTTAGGAAATGTAGGTTGCGTCACAAGGTTCTGTACTTTTATTGATGCCTGCCTACATTTCGGACTTACATACTGCCTCCATCTTTAAGAATGAAGTGCGTAAATGAAGAACACGTCTGCCTACGCATGCATAATTCAAAGAAAACTGCCAGCCGGGAGTTGTGACAAACAACACGAGACAGAACCCTCTTCATCGTGTTCCAGCATATTAGCATGTACAGTAAGCAGTATTTGTGTCGCTTTGACTAGCCTTCTTTTAATCGTATCAAAAACAGCTAGGGTTACCTAAATATTTTCAACGCGCAGGATAGCTCAGTTAGTATAGTAACTAGGCTAAAGGCTCGAAGATCCGGCGTCCAATCTCGAAAAAGGCAAACACATTTTCTCCGAAACGTCCAGACCTGCTCTGGGGCCCACACAGATTCCTATATAATGCATATTGGGGTTCATGAAAGCGGTAAAGCCGCCGGGGCATTAAATTGACCACTCAAACCCATCTAGTGTCGAGGTTACGAATGGATGGAGCCATACCTCTACCCTTCCTATATGCCTTCACGGCGCGGACAGGGAAAACATTTATGTACCTTTACCTTAAAATTTGTGCTTCAGTTCTGTGTTACGTTTGTCCGAAAATATTTTGTCCCTCTGGTAACTACTCACAGACTTACCCTTAACATGGCCTGACAAACGCCGTGAAGTCTGCATATAAAACGTCTCTTACTTAGTGTTAGACCTAAGTTCTTCCTTCAAACTCAGCTGATACGCGCACATTTTTGCGCAATGTACATTCGCTACGGTTCCGGAAGCAGCTGATATATTCAGGCAAACATCCGTTCTAGAATCAACCGCCACTGCAATGCATTAGATACTGTAAAACAATTTATTTTTTTAAATTTTATTATAACAAACAAATGCACAATTAATATCAAATATATATCACAACAGTTTGTGTAATCTATACTGCTACATGTTCCGAAAATTTCATGTCGTCTTAGAGAGTTTAAAACCAATACCTTGCTACATTATAGGGTAAAGCAATCCCATTACAGGCCTGGACAGGCCCTGAAGGTTCCAGGAGGCTGAGGCTCCCAGATTTCAAGACAATCGGCACTTGAATGTGGTAAGGTTATCAGCCTTACGCACCGGCCAACTTTACCCTCTAGTAAACATTTCTGGTACTCATTTCTGTTAGAGGCTGAGTCAACCCCAGGGCCATAGTGCGGCCTGAAGGATTATGTCAATGAAAAATTCCAATGACACTCTCAGGAATCGAACCCGCGACCTTCCGGCTTGTAGCGCAGTGCCTCAACCAACTGCGCCACCAGCAGCGTGCCCCCTTGTTCAGTTACATATTTTTTTAAATTAAAACATATGTAACTTAGCAAGGCATTGGTTGTAAACTCCCTGATGACAACGTGAAAATGTCGAAACATGTAGCAGTGTAGATTACACAGACTGTTGTGATATTAATTGTGCATTTGTTGATTATAATAAACAATAATAAAATATGCACGGTACGTGCATTAAAATAGGATATTAAAATAAATCGTCAAAAACTGTTTGTGAATTGTGATACATTAAACAATCTATTTGACACATACATCCCGACCAGAAGAGCTGCTAGATACTCCCGTGATGAGGACACCTGCGGCTCAAGCACGTGGCCACGTGTCGTGTCAAACAACACCGCACATAAGCCACATCTGGCGGTTATATTCAGTAACAAATTCCGTACACACAGTATTGTGATAAGTTCACAGTGTCAGTTAACACTGTCTGACTGGGGTCAACATTTCAACTGTTACAATTGTAATTACACTCTACATTATTACGTCTCGTGGCAGTTTGTACAGCGGCTATGGTGAAGCTAACAGAAACAACACTTTGTGTTAAGAAAGCCTCAAATATGGATCCAGAAATTAAAAAAAGGATGTTTCTGTTTTTGTTGAAGGAGCGCCTTCAAACGTTAGAATAGTGAATGGCACAAACGCAGCGCCAGGACAGTTCCCATTCCAGGTGAGCACTGCTGTGAGGCTGAATGTACTGACTGCTGGTGAGTATTGCTGTGAGGTTCAATGTACTGACTGCTGGTGAGTACTGCTGTGAGGCTCAACGTACCGACTGCTGGTGAAGTACTGCAGTCAGGCTCAATGTCCTGAGTGCTGGTGAGTACTGCTGTGAGGCTCAATGTCCTGACTGCTGGTGAGTACTGCTGTGAGGCTCAATGTACTGATTGCTGGTGAGTACTGCTGTGAGGCTTAACGTACCGACTGCTGGTGAGTACTGCTGTGAGGCTCAATGTCCTGACTGCTGGGGAGTACTGCTGTGAGGCTCAACGTACTGACTGCTGGTGAGTACTGCTGTGAGGCTCAATGTACTGACTGCTGGTGAGTACTGCTGTGAGGCTCAACGTACTGACTGCTGGTGAGTACTGCTGTGAGGCTCAATGCACTGATTGCTGGTGAGCACTGCAGTGAGGCTCAATGTGCTGACTTGGTAAGTAATGCTATGAGGCACAAAGTGCTAACATCTGGTGAAACACATTATAGTTAGACAAACAAAGCTTTATCTCTGTAACTTATAAATCATTAACAACTTCCATACAATTTCCGTTAAACAGAAGTAGTCGCACACAGTGGTAACGTTTCTGCTGTGCATTCTGTATATGCTCCGTTCGCGTCTCGGCTGGCCCACTGGCTCTCGTCAGTGGAGTTGTGGTGCTTTCCTCATCCATCCAAGCCAGTTTTGAGAGAGTAACTTAAATCAGCTACGCTTATCCAATTTCGGGTGAGTGTTTCATTGCTTCAAGGACGTATATTAACTTAAGTTATAAAGACCAAGTACGTACCGCACAGTAAACGCACTCCGTCTCTGTTATACAAACCAGTCAGTTAATGCTGTATAGGTAAATAATCGCTGTTTGTTCTCAGATCCACACAAAACACATAAATACACTCTGTGGGCAGAACGTAGAGTTGTTGAAAGTTAAACTGATGGTACATATAGTGACTACTTGGCTTTAAAGTTTCAAATTACACTATGTCAATTTCTCTCCACATTTTTCAATTAATTATTTTCTATCAGCGGAACATTCGACAGCGTATAGCCCGAGTTATTGACATCACCACTAAATGAACAAGAGAAACAAGCTAATAAATTACGGCAGAAAACATACCTCAGCCTGAATAAGACATAATGGGGAAAAAAAATTAATTAGTGAGACTGTACACTCAACGCGGCTGTGTCGACGGACTGCAAAGAAGGTAAAACGTGCGCTTAAACTCTGACGTCAGCCTCTCGTAGTTTGCGTCTAGGCGCTCTTGGAATTATCCGCCGTAGCTGTCTGTCTGTCTGCCGAACATCCCACATGCAGCAGGGTCCATCCAGACCAGGCAACACTTGCTTAAAATAGTCAAGAGTTTCCGCGAATTTGATGAAACGCTAAGTATGGTAAAGCATTCGCACCAGTTCGTCAATGCTCCCTAACCCTGACAATCCCGTGCGAATTCCTTGAACTCGATTACAACATTACCCCACCATCGATACCCAGTTCATCTATATGATTTGCCTTCATGTATTTCAGCTATAAATTCGCCTACATTTCTCACACCTCCCACGTGTCCAAACAAAACAAGAATTCGCGGTTTCAATTCTGAAGTCATAATCCACGTGACAAGCCAGACATTCCTAACTGTCAGAAGCAGCTCCGGACAGCAGCTTAATACCGTCCACGCCCACCGCCCTACATAAGGCTCAGAGGGCGTATCCTTCGTTCTTATCTGACGTCAGTGCCTTCGGGCGCATTTACGATACGTGCAACTTTGGGAAGAAAAAACATTTATGAAAATCTGAAGATAGAAGTTTGAAAGAAAAATGGGTTAACGCACAAGTATTGTGTTGAAACTTCCAGGAACAAGATAGCAAATCACCGTCACTAATTTTAAAACTTGGGAGCTAAAGGCACAACTTTGATAACAAAGACAACAGAACTGCAGCCGTCCGATCGCAGGCCTTGGCAAAATCAGTCCAATCCACACGGACGGAAATGCATGGTCTTTAAAACAATTGACAGCATGAACTAAACCGACAAAAGTTACGGCTTTGAAATTCGAAATTAGTTTAAATTAAACGTAAAAATTCGTCTCCTACCTCACCGTAAACACACATTGTGTGCATTACGAAGAGCCACCTATAAGTGCTGTTTAGTGGCATGATCTCGGTTTACTGTAATAGTCATAAAAACTTAATGTTACTGTGTGGGTAAAATGCAGCTTTCTTGATTGTAAGGCAGCTGGTATTGATTGTTACCACTGTGCTTTAAAAGCACACACGACCCCTTAGTCAGTATAGTGACTAGGCTACGGGCTGCATATCGGAGGAAACGTGGCTCGGTTCCCGGCGAAGGTAGCAAATTTATCCGTTCGTCAGTGTCCATACTGGCTCTGCTGTTCAGACTGGCTCTTCTGTCCAGGCTGGCTCTGCTGTCCAGGCTGGCTCTTCTGTCCAAACTGGCACGGCTGTCCAGACTGGCACTGCTGTCCAGACTGGCTCTGCTGTCCAGACTGGCTCTTCTGTCCAGACTGGCTCTGCTGTCAAGACTGACTCTTCTGTCCATACTGGCTCTGATGTCCAGCCTCCCATTTAATGAAAATTTAGGCCTCTTCCCCAGCGGGGTAGAGTATCCGGGACGTACAGCTGACCACACTCCATCTAGTTCCGTGGTAAAGAATAACTGGAGTTATTGCTCCACTGCCCATTCGCCTTCGTGGCATGCTCATTGACAGGTATGCTTTTACTTTTACTGTGTCTTAGAGGTTGCTAATTTTTCGCTCGATAGGAATTACGTACAGTAAAGGCAGGTGACAAAAAAGGAACTCTAGCAAAGGACGGACAGTGGACTCTCGAAGAAGGCCGGAGAACGCCTTCCTCCAGTCCTTCGCAGTTCATTACGTGCCAAGTGAACCCACCATCCGACGCTGTACGACTCCTTAAATAACAAGCAAACAAGAGTAAAGGAAACATAAATATGAAAAAGACAAAGACAACGGAACACGATAAATAGAATTCCAAAGACGGACGTATGGAATTTTTGCTCATTTCCCGCACACACCAACATCAGGATGTGTCAAGACCTTGTTCATAAGGACAAGCGGAAACCTGGCGATCCCACGGCGCTGAATATTAGAACTGACGTCTTCTGGTAGCTGACACTGTGCGGTCTGGTAGACACGTGCCAACGCTTCGTCTGTTCTACCCTGACGTTCCTCCGAATACCGGTACGTACAATCGAGTCTCGATGTTCGTGATTAATCGGGACCGATAAGACACTGACGAACATCGAAATCACGAAAAATCTAAACTAATTTTAATCTCAAATGCATATTTGATTTTACGAACTTCGCAACACCAATAACACAAGTACAATACAACCTCAGAAACACAAGAGCATAGAAATTTTTATTAAAATACAAGCAATTTTCATAAGCGTGAAATGCATTAAATGATCGCGGGACAGCCTTACATCATAAAACAGAAAGGCCATGAACCTTGGCTACGGAAAGAGAGGGGTCTACCAACAGCGGGTCATCTGGGTAATAGCAGGAGAGTAAAGACAGCCAAGTGGTTAGCCATGCAGCCTCGCCCCGTTTCGTTGCAACGAGCCATGGCAGGTCGAAACATCGGCATTAAAATAGCTGATCATGAAGGGTCGAAATCCCAAACATCGAATCCCTGTTGTATCTACAGCGACATATCATAACCCAAATCATAAAACTGACCGCAGTGTTAACCTCGGCTATTAAACACAGCCTGCTGTCTCATCCTTACACACAAAAGCCACAAACCAACTCACCGTATTCAGACCCTATATGGTGTTCATGGTGTATTCTGTGCAATAATGATAGTTCTTTTCTCTTTTCCTAGATTTCGCTGCAGTACGACGGCCTCCACTTCTGTGGCGGTACAATTGTCAACAGCAGGTGGATCCTGACAGCAGCCCACTGCGTAGAGGAAGTGTCAGTAACTGCATCGCACACTGTGTTTTTTTAATAGAAGTATGCCAATCGAACAAGCTAGGAGATGTAAACATAGCTACCAACCCTAATGCCCTAAATCACTTCTGGTCCATTTTCTCGAAAATCGCAATACTGATGGGACACAAACTGAGCACAGAACGTCTGATCAAATGTGCTGCTGCTGTATTACTGACATTCACAAACAGTTTTCCCTCCGATAAACACACAACACAGTCAAGATGACCTCAGACAGCGTGTCACTTCCTTCTTTGCCCCTCTAACCAATACCGGAATGTCCCCACGAAACCCAATTCAACTGACGTTTATCAAAGTAGTCATATGCCGCATAACGACGTTTCGGTCAAGGAAGGACCGCATATACGACGGTGGTCTCATAAGAATATAATATTATATTATAATGTTATAATATTATACTGTACTACACTTTATGGCGTTCACATAACGACGAAATCGCCTAACGACGCATTTCTCAGAACGTATACCCGTCGTTAAGCGACGCACGACTGTAATGGGGGGAATGGCGGTATGGCTCCTTTCTTTCCTAACCTAGGTACGAGAAAGAGGCAGTGGTGAGCTTCACGCACTGACCGCTTTAGCTCCAGTGAAAGAGACCCCGCTGGCTTTGAAAAGGAGGCTGTTGGGTCCCCACAGCCGGTCCCAATATCTGGGACAGCAGAAAGACGGTACAATTTTATATGCATTCCGAAGCAAAGCGCTCGCGGCCGTAACTTACTGTCGCCTAGACCGATACTCCGGTTATATTTTGCACATAACTATCTATCAGGTGACTCAACACCTCAAATTCAAGGTGCAGGCGTGTATGGTGACTAGGTCTGTGTAGGGTACAGCTATTCAACGTAGCGAGAGTCCGTAACTAACGGCGCTCTAACGCCAGTCACCAGGAAGCACGCGTGTGCTACAGTCATTTGTAACAAATCACCATAAATGCCTATAGCATACGTCACAATCAATGCCGCCTTTACTGTCGGCAGCTCACAGCAGCCACGATAGCTTTGTCGGTTAATTAGTAACTCTCTACACATGACAGCAATTGCACGTCGTTGTGAATACCTTCGATTACACTATAAGCAACTTCCGCTATTTATCCCCGGCCACATGCAGTAAGACCGCCAGGTGTCTACGCAGCCCGGTATATTGCCATTTTCGGGCACATAGAGGACCTCCAAGGCAGCTACGAATCTGTAGGCAATATCCAACACAGGACTGGCCTGTGGTATACAGAAACTTAACCAACTGTGGCCACGAAAGGTACCTTCAACACGGTTCAGAGCTATCAATGGCACCGTCCCTATCTGCGTATATCATCACGGGATTTGGCTCGAGGATTCGGGTACTTGTCCCTGATGTCAATCGTCAGATACTACGGAACATCGCTTAAAGTGGATGTGCTGAGTCGCCTCACATCTGGCGACGGAACCGCGCGCGCGAGTGTGTGTGTGTGTGTGTGTGTGCGTGCGTGTGTTTGGTGTGCGTGTGTGTGTGTGTGTTGTGTGTGTGTGTGTGTCTGTGTGTGTGTGGTATGGGTGTGTGCGTGCGCGTGCGCGTGGGCATGCGCGTGGGCGTGTGTGTGTGTGTGCGTGCGCGTGCGTGTGTTTGGTGTGTGTGTGTGTTGTGTGTGTGTCTGTGGGTGTGTGGTATGGGTGTGTGCGTGCGCGTGGGCATGCGCGTGGGCGTGTGTGTGTGTGTGTGCGTGCGCGTGTGTGTGTGTACTGCAGCAGTTACGCTTACTGATCTCACGTGCAGCCCTGCAGTTTAGCTTCTCATCCTGAACCTGATGATAGCCTTCCAGCCAGCACAGAGTAATACTGTGGCTCCCTGTGAACACGCTCGGCTACAGTTTTCAAGGACGAAGGCACGTTACTTTAATTGACTACTTTGATTTTGTGAAGCCTCGCATGTGGAAGTGTCAACACACACAGCCACTGCCCGACTGCCGTAAGGGCTGTGTTCCGTGGAATTTTAAGCACGTCGAACTTTACGTAAATCGGTATTCCCCTAAATTCAACTCAATTCAATTCAGTGTAGATGAAGATGAATTACACCATAAACACCACGAATTACACCATAAACACCACGAATGTTGCACGTATTTTTTAAGGCACTTGGCTTGTGCAGTTGCGCCGTCTACGTATTTATGCCGCCCCATTCAAGTCCTCCATTGATTTCCTACAGGATTCAAAATGGATTTACACGATTTTTTTAATTTTGTACTGGCCGGCAAAAATTTACGTAAAGTCGAATTTGCGTTAAGTCGAGTATTATGTAAGTCTGGGAGTGGCTGTATACTTACTTACTTACTTACCTACTCCATGGTGCAGAGTCCTTCTTGAGAAACTAACTGGTTTGCAGCTAGTCAAGAAATTCCCCGCATTTCACGGAACCCGAAGGTTCATTACCGCACTCACAAGCGTCCGCGGGAGTGGCTGTATATGGGAATTATTTGGAGGTTGTTGATAATTAGGACAGGCAGTGAGCATCATGTAACTTTGGCAGAGTCTGCGAGATGTCACTAACAGACAACAATTACTAATACTGCGCGAACACTGGAATGACAGTCAATAAAAGAGGCCGTGAAAAAAAAACTAGCACGTGCCCAGACTACTGACTGGATGACCAAAGAACCGATTCCCGCAGGGGCCAGGGATTTTTCTGTAAAACGTAGTGCCAGCATATCTTATCTTTGGATACCGACTGTTCTATACGCGGAGGTAAACCGGCCGGAGCGTGACGCTGACAACGTTATCTAGTGCTGATGTTAAGAATGAGTGTATCTATGTATCCACTCTCCCCATACGTCATTATGGCATGCACGGGGCAAATCTGTGTTTGCTTGAGACCACAATACACATTCGCTCACACAACGACACAAGCAGCCTGTTGATTTGTAACGTACATGAACATAGTTGTATCGTGTGTAACAGGATTGCGGAAGACCTCGCCGTGCTTGCCGGCACCAACGTCTTGTCCGTAGGGGGTGAGAGGAGACGGGTCCTCCAGTACGCCATACATCCAAAATACGATCCGGAGAACTACTATGACAACGACATCGCCGTTTTGGAGGTAAGCTCCAAATGTTATCTGCACCGTGTGTATTTCTGCCGGTGCTTGTAGACCTCCTAAGTACATGGTCATGTCTCGAGATCAGAAAGCAAGACGAAGTAACTGTATAAAGATTGATTATAATTCCTTTGACAGGGTGGAACAGTTCAAATATTTGGGAACAACCTTAACAAACCAAAATTCTATTCAGGAAAAAATTAAGAGCATACTGAAGTCAGGGTATTCTTGCTATCATTCGGTGCAAAATCTTTTATCTTCCGGTTTGTTATCCAAAATTTAAAGATTAAGATATACAGAACTATAATTTTGTAGGTTGTTTTACATGGGTGTGAAACTTGGTCGCTCACACTGAGGGAGGAACGTAGGCTGAGGGTGTTTGAGAATAGGGTGTTGAGGGGAATATTTGGGCCTAAGAGGGAATAGGTAACAATAAAATAGATTGGAGAAAACTACATGGGAGGAACTTAATGATCTGTACTCCTCACCCAATATTGTTCGGGTGATAAAATCGCTAAGGATGAGACAGGCGGGGCACCGACTGAGCTACCCGGTCCACACTCGTCCTTCTACTATGAGAATGAATATCAATACGTTACTGCCGTTAATATAGTGACCTGAAATACCTGCCCGCGGCTTGTTGGTTATTCTTCATGTTTTGTTTGAAATTTCCATTTCTAACACCACACTAAATACGCCGCTTTGCTGAAAAGAAAAGACATAACAGGTATTCAGTCAGTACTGAGGGTAACCTCACCGTGTTGATACGAAACAGGTTTAAAATGCTTCTCGGTGTATTTTTCTCTTATATTTCAGCTGCAAACTCCCCTCTCTATGACAGGACATATTGCGGAAGTCACGCTTCCTTCTCAGTCACAAAACACGGCAGGGGGAGTCACGAGCACTGTGATTGGCTGGGGATATCTGTTTGTAAGTAATTAACTGCTGCTAGTGGCCCTGTTAGACCTATCTATCGGCAGTTCATACACCATATCAAGATAAAGCACACGGCTTACACATATACAGACTGGCTGCAGAGTACATTCATGTTTCGTATTTGTGCTTTAAAGGTCTTTACAAACCCACGTAACAATCAACAAATGCACACACGTGATAAAAACATATTGTATACATGCGTTTTTGTTGGTTTTATTACGTGAGTTTGTAAATGCATGGCGTTAACTGGCCGAAACTCATACACGGAACGTCATATTGCTACAACACCCATGCAGTATCATTAGTGTCACATCTCAACACCTGCCCCAGTATTTTACACACACTTCTGCAAAATGGAGGACACAGACGCGACATTTTTCATTACGAAGTCAATCGTAACGGTAGCACAAATCTGTCAAATTTGTTGTTCACCTCCAGCAAGTATTCTTGCGTTTGATCAGCAGACTTCCTGTTTGGGCCAGGCCCATGAAACAAAACCACATGCAATTAGACCGGTATCTTGCGGAGGTCTTTCTGTTTGTCCTCCACGCCCAATCCACCCATCCAAGAAAGTGGTTGTCAACGGCCATTAAAAAGTAAATACATCATGTTAAATACCTGGGCCTCGCAAAAGTTAAGTTATATAGTCATGATTCTTGCGCCACTTTAAGGCTTATACACTACCACTAACTGAAAAAGTATTTACTTCACAGTCACCCCTTCTGTAGATGTATACATAATATTCAAAATTCAGTTCGTACGTCACAGTGACACAGTACATCTACACTACAGAGACTGATCAGTTAATTATGTATAGCGAAATATTTGCTGTTTGTTCTGAGATCCACACAGAAGACACATGTACACTGTGTGGGCAGAATGTAGATGCCCCGGGTTCCCAGAACGCTGCCAATCAGTCCATTTTATATTCAGCCCCCTCACTGATCATAACCGGCATCAGCAAATGCATTGCGCTACACGCCATGTTTTTAAAAAACATTTATCGTCCCTGAATGATGACGTACAGCGTTGAGTCTACAAATGCACATCAGTTCACCACGTTTTAAATTCCAGCAGTTGTAACTTATCTTGATTTTGTTACTAAAAGCATGAAAAATACTTCTTTGTCTGTTCGATGTTAATGAATATTCTTACAGTTTTATCGGTAAAACGGAGTGCGTCCCGCCCCAAATTTTAAAACATCCGTTTTGACCGCACAACTTGAGTCTGAGATTCCTGATGTGAACCCTTGAATGTCAGAAGGTGATACGTATATTTACCACTGTACTTTAAACAGTTAATATGACCTCATGGACGTCGGCCATGTTACAGACTGGAGGACCAGCCAGTAATACCCTGCAGATGGTCAACTTACTGACGTATTCTGACGAGCAATGCCAGAGAGTGCTGCCTGGATATGTGACAGCCCGCAACATCTGCGCCGGCGTGCCTGGGGGTGGGAAAGGGCACTGCGGTGTAAGTAGAAGCGGCACTCGAAGGGCCTGTTTTAGAGTTATAGACTTATTATTAGTACGACCACTGCTGATTCACTCAGTTCTTTAATAACCTATTGCTGATGCAAAGCTTTCGCTTATGTTTGTCGCACATAACCTCCAAAATTCCCATCGCGCCCATGTTTGTATCTGCTGACTGACAAACGAATATTTCATACACGACAGTATCTACAGTAGAGTCCCAATATTCGTGAAACTCCATGTTCACTATTTCGGCCGTTCGTGATCACCCACTGTAACCGTCAGCTTTACGCCGTCCGACTCTCGGTTACACAACTTCGCACACTCAGCGTTGAGCATGAATCCATCTCAAGAAATATAAGGTGGGAGAGTAGCCGCTTTGGATAATCATTTTCATAATTCTGTACATAGTCTTCTCACTGATTGACCGATTAAACACAATCATGAACAAATTCAAGACTCACCAAGGCAGCTGCTGTTACACGTGATCATCGCTCCGCCAGTGTCAATACCTCCTTCCTGCGTGGAGACTCACATTCGAGTCCCGTTCTGGAATGTCTCTCCATTTGTCCAGAAAACAGTTAGCCTGCAGGCAAGCCAGTCCTAAAATATGGCTCGAAGAAAGGAACGCCTGCTTATGCTTTGTTGGTGTCAGCTAATCACTAACACTTACACCATACGTTATGTTTACTGCCTACCTTCTTGCCGTAGTTTACATGTACAGTTCCACTGGTCCATTAGTTGCCAAATTTCAGGTTATCACAACAGTAATTCTCAAGTCATGATGTGTCTCTAGGTCAACGGTTCCCGACGTTTCAAAAGCATGTAGCTGTCTTTCAGCCGCGATCCCTCCCAATGCCGCAGAGTTGCATACCGACCTAACGGCACAGCATCGCAGTCCGTAAGATACAAATAATTAGATGCAGTAATGGAGTCCAGCATGTTGTCTCTGTGCTGGCACACAAATGTTAAGCTGACAAATCATGCGCACTTTTCGGAAATCATGAACGTGTCCAGGGTCCGAAATTTAGTGGCTCATAATGGTGCTATCAGGTGCATAATGGTACTGTCACGTGCATAATGGTACTGTCAGGTGCATAAATATGCTATCAGGTGCATATTTGTATTGTTAGGTGCATAATGGTACTGTCGGGTGCATAACAGTATTGTCAGGTACACAATGGTACTTTCGGTTACATAATGTTACTGTCAGTTGCATAATGGTGCTATCAGGTGCATACTTGTATTGTCACGTGCATAATGGTACTTTCGGTAGCATAATGGTACTTTCAGGTGCATAATGGTATTTTCATGTGCATAATGATACTTTCGGCTGCATAATGGTACTTTCGGGTGCAAAATGGTACTTTCAGGTGCATAATGGTACTGTCAGGTGCAAGAAGGTATTATCAGGCGCATAATGGTACTGTCAGGTTCATAATGGTGCTGTCATGTGCACAGTGACACTGTCAGATACATAGTGGTACTGTCGGGTGCATAATGGTACTATCAGGCGCATACTGGTACTGTCAGGTGCATAATGCTACTGTAAAGGGCATAATGGTACTGTCAGGCACTTAACGGTACTGTCAGGTGCAAAATTGTATTGTCAGGTGAACAATGTTACTGTCAGGTAAAAACTTAACTTTTTACGAATTTGTTAACCAGAAATTCATAGTTAATATGGCTAACTCCAAGTGTGTGTCATACTAATGTGTGTATTCGACAGGGTGATTCTGGGGGACCCCTGATTGTGAACAACTATCAGGCTGGTATCGTCTCGTGGTCCGTAAAGCCCTGCGCCCAAGCACCCTACCCAGGGGTGTACACAGAAGTAGCGCACTACGTTGATTGGATCAGAAACATCACAGGCAGGAGACAGGCCAACTAAAGATAAGAAGAGTGGATTGTATGTCGAACATCGCACCTTGCACTAACGTGACAATCTGTCCGTAAAATTTCGGAAACACAGAGGCAATATTATCAAATGTACTTCAAGGGAAGTAATGTTGTAATTACACTGACTACGCAGTTTAACAATAGTGTTTGGTTCTTAGTGATGAGTAGTATAGACTACAATCACATCTTGCACGAAAAATTATAATACAAGCTCAGTTGCTCGAATAAATGCTTTTAATTTGCAATAAATTATGAACATTTTGAGCAGATAACAAATGTCACTATATTCAGCCTATAGTAAAATTAAGACTATCACAGTCTAACAACACCGTTAATAGACAGGACTGCATACCGTCGGTCACAGAAGAAGCAATGAGTATGGAGTACTGATGAAATGATATTCACAACATTACTGAAGTACTAAGAACAAAAATCTGTCCCTGTGCAACCCTGTACAGGACAAATCCCCAAATGGATTGGCCTGGGGTCGAACCCGCCATCCCGGTATTTGGACAGTTGTGCCTGTAGTTTGGCAGAGAGGTAGCAAGCTTGCGGTGGAATATAAAGCCTCCACATTCAGGATAGAAGCCTCTCATTGTACTGCCCTGAAGATGCAGGCAGCATTTCCATCGAAAACACCGCACACGTCTCCACAAGATATGGCGCCACGTCCCCTAACACTTCAGCTCCCTACGTCACGCTGTGAGGATCACAACTCGCAGACTAACTGACGGTAGATTAAGCTGGACAAATGCGTGCTACTTGTGAGGTCAAACAATGCCCCATCATTCTCAAAACTCAAAAGTTAAGATACAAACCTACGATTTTACACACCATTTTATATACGAACTGCGCTCTTCTGGGTTATTACCCAGAGAGTAGTGGTAATTTCTTACCGACGTTGCGGGACAACCCATCGGTCGCATCTTCAGGGGCTGAAGATGGGATCGATAGTTTGTCCCGAAACGTCGGTAAGAAATTACCACTACTCGCTGCGTAAATAAGAGCGCAGTTCTCATCTACTTCAAGGCGGAACCCCTGGGAATCACTCCATTATACATGTTTAGAAATAGAGGATTCATACCATCTTGATTGTATGATTAAACAGAGATGGACGGCACATGTTGCACGCGCGGTACAAAGCATCGCGCTGCCACTAAGCAAAACAATTTCGACACAGTCTTACACGGTTCTGGATAAGACAACACACGGATTTTGCAGCAGTACATGGTGTAGGCCTAACTGCAGTCAATGGTGTGGGTTATGTAATGCAGCCCCACACCACTACGTGACAGCTCTGTTTTACGTTTCCTGCTGCGAACCTAACAGAAAACACACCAACATATTAACAAAACGTACCCCGTGTTCTGCCAATAGACCTACGTACAATCGCCAAGGCTGTTAAAGCGATTGGCAAATATTTCAGTCCACTTTTTGGATAGACATTTGTAAACATTGTTCTAACCACATAAGTAAACATTCTTTTTAATGTGCGAGTTATTTTTCCTTTAAGTTTTTGGCCGTTTTATATACTAATATTCATATTGGCACGGAAAATAGCTGTCTTCGCGAATAATGGGTACTTGTGCTGACTGAACAAGTGGATATTTCTCACACAGCTGTGTCATCATCGGAAAGTTCATATATAGTATTCTTCACCAAATGAAGTATCTTCTGAATGATAAATTCCCAAAGAAGCGGGATGTGAGGGGCACACAGCAAGTGTGAGACACGTGACATCCACACAGAACTTCAGTCGCAAAACCTAACCGTAAAAAATGCCGTGTAAGACACGCACAAACAGAAGGGCAACAATGTGGACTGCATTAAAGTGAGGAGAGGAACCATTGACATGCCATTACAATGGCATGTGAGTGGTTCTATGAAATAAATTTACGTCGATTATCTGTACCTCGAATTTGACATTCAGGTGACCGTACATCGTGATAAATTCCTACAATAAAACCAACTAACAGCACTAATTCCTCAAGTTCATTTTTGGAATAAAACTATATATGTTTCGGACAGTTCCTCTGCCCATCATCAGGAGTTTTTCACTGTACACACAGCAATGGTATATGTCATACAGGTTTGCTGACAGCTTTCGAGCAGGATCAGGACGGAGTTTGAGAAATTAGTGCAACTAGTTGGTTTTATTATAGGAAAATATCTGTACCTCATTAACGACACTTCGGAGGGTAAATTACAATTTCTTCGTCCACTTCTGACTTAACGTCTGATCATATTTTCGTACGGACCAATTAATATAGCGCTCTAGCCCCAAAGCGGTCTCGCTTCCGAGCAGACACAACGTGCAGCAGTTGCAATATTTCGCTCTCTGATGTAGCCCTGTGCAACCCTACAACACACCTACTAAAATCGGCCGTCAGAAATTGGACCACTGTTTATTATCCATTTCCTCCTTCTGGCTTTCAATGTAATTATGAAAAGCTTCATTCTCCAGTCTCGTGAAGTATTGACAGCACTTTACTATTTACAGCTGAATATGATATCTAAAATCTGAATCCATCAATACCTAATGATGTTGTTAATTATCTGATCCAAATAATATACTTAGCCCTTTAAAGCCCAGTGGTCACTATATGTACCACCAGTTTAACATTCCACAGGTCCACGTTCTGCCCACACAGTGTATTTGTGTGTTTTGTGTGGATCTGAGAACAAACAGCGATTATTTCCCTATACAGCATTAACTGACTGGTTTGTTTAACAGAGACGGAGTGTGTTTACTGCGCGGTACGGACTGCATATTTAAATATACTTAAAATTAATTTTGCTTCTTGAAGGGTTAAACATTTTTTACACATTACGTGTTGGATATTCATAATCTTGCCGAAACATAAACTTAGCAGCTTCTTGTGCTTAATTATGTACTGAAAATCACCCTTTCCTTTGTTCCAGTCTTACATTATATAAACGATAGCACTGCCATCTAAAAGAAATATAGATAAACGCGTAAGACTAAACATACATATTAGTCTAATTTGTACCTTTCTGGTCTCAATTTTCCAAAAACTGTAACTGTTACATGCCCCTGCAACTATGTGCTCCGTCCCAAGCCTACGACCGAAACACACAGCATTCCTGTGTTTTGATCTACTACACAAACGTCTGTTTAATAGCACAGTGGTCGTTAACAGCAGCTCAGTCAATATGGTGACTAGGCAACCGGCAGGACAACCAACGAACTGGAATTTGTTTCCTAGCAGTGGCACAGTCATCTACAGCGAGCATTCCTTGTTGCGATTTCCGCAGAAAGTCCTTCCATTCTGCCACTGTTATACAGTACAGCTCTTCGGGGATATTACTAGTCACACTTTCATCCCACATGCATCATACGAGATTGAAATTTATGAAAACGTATTGCCAGATAATAAGCGGTGCTAGTATATCGAGATATAGGGAGGTTCCCTTAAGGCAGCAGCGAGGGAATTAGCGAGATATAAATTAGATGTTGTGGAGGTGCAGGAGGTCAGGTGGGACAAAGAGGGCACAGTAAGGGCAGGGGATTATAATTTTTTCTACGGGAAAGGAAGTGAAAATCATCAACTGGGAACAGGTTATTTTGTGCACCGTAGATTAGTATCAGCAGTGAAGAGAATAGAGTTTGTTAGCGATAGGTTGTCGTATATATTGCTGAGAGGTCGCTTCCTTCATATCATTGTTGTAAATGTGCATGCACCTAGTGAGGAAAAAAGTGAGGATTTGAAAGATAGTTTTTATGAGGAATTAGAGGTGTTCGATCACTTCCCAAAATATCATATGAAAATTTTACTAGGAGATTTTAATGCAAAAGTACGTAGAGAGGATAATTTCAAGCCAATAATTGGACAGGAGTCTCCATCATGATTGTAATGATAATGGGGTTAGAATAGTAAACTTTGCCACATCGAAAAATCTGGTTGTAGGAGCACGATGTTCCCTCACCGGAACATTCATAAATACACCTGGACCTCCCCTGATGGTAAGACTCACAACCAGATTGACCACGTATTGTTAGATAGGAGGTGGCAATCTAGTGTACTGGATGTGCGAAGTTTCAGGGGAGCTGAGTGTGATACAGATCATTACCTGGTCATTGCAAAGGTTAGGGAAAGATTAGCAGTGGGCAAACAGGCGG
>Ga0123354_10002842_pt1 | contig 23402 bp, 17 predicted proteins | sample TergutLab28metaG_2_FD_97872 | JGI IMG/M metagenome (GOLD analysis project Ga0123354, IMG submission 97872) | Labiotermes labralis P4 segment gut microbial communities from Petit-Saut dam, French Guiana - Lab288 P4 | ecosystem: Host-associated > Arthropoda: Insects > Digestive system > Gut ... | reverse complement strand
GTTAAGTACAGATATTAACATTACAGAAACCACATATTCCTGCCAGTTTTAATATGTATTTGATAATCAATAAGTGTGTAACAGCTGTCAAAGTTTCAAAATTCTCTGGCCATTATCTCCGTAACCGTTCAACTTTGGACATAGGTGTTTTGGGTTATATCGGTATGCTTTAACATAAGGAACACCCTCCCGAATTCTGGCACATTCCTCCTGGGACACCCTATATACCGTTACGACACGTATCTATGTCCTCCCCACGTGGGGTGGGGGAGTGGAGGTACATTCCACCATAAAGTAAGGCGTTCTACTTCTTGTAAATGTACAGGCTCTTCAAATGATCTCTTAAGATATTGTTCCATTCTTTATCCAAGGTGCTAACTTAAGGCACCTGGGTCACTATGAAACCGCGAGATTTGAGGTGCACACAGCAGCGTTGCTGAAGATTCAGGTCTTGTGAGATGTTACATTTCGTCGAATGGGAGGTAGTTACCGACGTTTCGAAAGTTCTCCGTGTCTTCATATCCACGGTCAGTTGCACAAAAGAACAGCTATCTGCCGGGTATGAAGGCAGTGCGATCCTTCGAAACGTCGACATCTCTTTACGCTATGACACAGCGTGACATCGACTTGAATTTTCGGCGGCTATCATTTTACCTCAGTGGAGATAATTCGTAATACACACTAATCCTCTTGCTGCTCGCTGTTCTTGTTGTTGTTGTTGGCTGACAGATTTCTGTGTACACTGTAAGATGGCACAAGCTGTAATCACTTAACACTGAATTTAACATTCATAGGTGCGTGCATCAGTAATATATTCTCAAAGTACAACCAACAAGTTGCGAATTTTCACAATTTATTTATTTCTGTAAGATGTTCTACATGTTTCAGACGGTTTTCCCGTCCATCATCAGGAGCTCAAAACTGCATATACAGCGTCAGGCATTTGTCAGACCAATGTTAGCCTGGCTAGCAGCAGTTTGCAGTTGCGCGACTGACAGTCGCACAATTTCCCTCACCCCAGACGCATAGCCTGCTGCTCTGCTCCTAACAGCCGACCACCAGCCACCAAGGCATTAACACACCACATGCGGCAGTAACACAGGTATAGTCTCGAGCTCCTGATGATGGCCATATAAGTGCCCGAAACATGTTGAGCAGATTATAAGTGCAATAAAGCATTCAGTAGCATCTAGTTGGTTTTCTTCTCTACGCTTATACTACGATGCACGGACAAACGTACATAAAAAGGGATTAAATACATCGTTAATTTGAATGCATGTCTTTACTTTAACCTCACATTCGAGTAATTTAATTTCAAACAACCTACTGTTATCTCACAATCATAATCAAGGGTGTGGAGGAGAAAGACTCCAAACTGTGTTGGTCAGCGGGTGGCATTCACGAACTAGAACATTCCCCATTAACCGATAAAGAATAATAAATGTGTTGTGGCCTACCACCTAACAAGAGATGAGAGTTGAACCGCACTTGGTGCCCACAGCTTTGTTTCTTCAGTAAACAATTCTGCTTATCTGAGGCACTCATCTGTGCTGGACAGCTACACTCTGTCACTGGCTACTGTTTGTCACTTACACGGCCAACAGTCGGTACGGAAGTAATCTGCCTTCTGTGAGGTGTGGGCCAAATCGGGATGTCCACCCTTAAATGAGCAAGTACCAGAACAGTGTCCGATGACGAGGCGTACTTAGGATTTTGTAGTAGATTGTCGTGGGCTTTAATAAGCTCAGTCTTGCACCAGCATAAAGGCTGAGACGCGTTGCCAGTGAGTGGTGACATAAAAATGATTTCGTCCCACTCTACCAGGTTTTCAATATTTGGTTATCCCTACTGCACCAAAATATATTAGCTGCCTCCATATTTTTCTTGGACTTTGGTTTTCAAACCACGCTCCTCCGAAATATCAGTCTTACTTACTTATTTACTCCATAGTGCAGAGTCCTTCTTGAGAAGCTAGCTGGTTTGCAGCTAGTCAAGAAATTCCCCGCATTTCACGGAACCCTAAGGTTCATTACCGCACTCACAAGCGTCCGCCACATTTCCCTATCCTGGGCCAGCCCAATCCAGTCCATATACCCACATCCCACCTCCTGGAGATCCATCCTAATATTATCCACCCATCTACACCTAGGTCTCCACAGTGGTCTCCTTCCCTCCGGTTTCCCCAGCATCAGTCAATTCAGATAAATGAAAAGGACATTAATATTATATGTATTCAAATGTAAGTTGTCCTAACATGTGACAACATCTAGCATGGTGGATGGTTACACACAATTCGGAGTAGCAAAATGCCTTTTTATTGGACACTGAGAATCCCAGAAGTAAGTAGAAGTAAAATTGACAGTCGTGACAGGCAGATATCTTGAATGTAGAAAATTGCAAATATTGTGTATTGCAGTGCTATGCAATGAGATTAAATGCAGATCAGACATAGTAAATGCCTGCAACCATTTAGGCCCACATAATGTATTGACTTCCTCTCTCTCATCTGAGAGCTTCAAGATTAAAATATGTGGTAGAACAATGTGGTGTTGATTGGTCTTTTTGTTTTTTTGTAAGACACTAAAACATAATGCAGAGGAAAATGTCTGGATTTAAGCGAGAAAAAGCAAAAAGACGGTGGAGAGAGTGGATAAAAATGGAACTTTATTGATACCTGCACACTTCAGGAAATGTTATTACTGGAATCAAACCAAGAGGCTGTGTGATGATTGGGGCATGCATTTATCGAGGTTACAAGATTTCAGAAATGCTTACAAAACTTTAGACACCGCTCAGAAGATAAGATCTTAAGATAAAATGGTCAAAATACCCCCTTCTCCCCCCACCCCAGGGGATAATGATGTCCCACTGTCAGGTTTTCTTCGAAAACGTGGCACTAGTAAGAAACTCATTACGTTGCATTGCTGGAAGGTCTTCTCGGAAGTGAGTCTGGCAATGCTCAAACCGCATTCGCTGTGTGTTTATTGAAGCTCTGACGCTCTTTTGTAAAACAAGTAGCAACATTTGTGGCTGTCTGCATGCACTGATACTGATATCTCATTATCCCGTTTAAGAACAATTTTTAGCCTGAAACTCTACTTCACAATTATAACTTAAATTCCAAGAACTGACATACTTTTATATTTGTCGTTCCATTGCTGAAATCTACCGTATTATGCAGAGAAACTTGGCTGATACCTCAAAGAGAACAAACTGCATACTCACTATAAAGAAGAATCGGCTAATAGTGTGTGCGAGAAATTAGGTGAAAGTCATATGAGAGACAAATATCAGTAATGTGTAGGCTACTGCAAGTGTTGAGTTTGTTGTTGTAGGTGACGTATTGAGTTACCACTGGGCCTTAAATTTTATTGGTTCCTTCGATGAACATTTATAATTTATGACTTATGTATGTTTTAAGTGACCATGTATGGTTTAAGAGTTGTTATTTGTTTTATGGCGATTTTATTTATGACTTATGCTGTTATGCTGTTATATTTATGATTTATGCAAGCAGTCAGCATAACCTGTATGACGTGTACCTATTGCTGTGTGTACAGTACTCCTGGTGATGGACAGAAAACCCGTCCGAAACATGTACAGTTCTATTCCAAAAATAAATTTGAGAAATTAGTGCATATCTTTGGTATTATTATTTTAAGAATATATCACGATGCACAGTCCTGTGAATGTCAAAAGTTGCTATTCATGTCGTGCGGCTATTTTGCAAGATATTTATTAATTTTACACAGTTACAGGTACACTGTGCACTTCCATTTGTGCCTCTTTTTAGCCCACTAAAAAACATTCCTTACTATCACTAATATTTTATTTTCACAAGTTAGATATACATATTGGATGCCATCTGCTACCCTGACAGTTTAAAAACCCGTGTTGTGTTTGCGGTCCAAATTTGGGGCTGGTAACAGTTTTTGTATACATAAATCTCCACGACAGGTTTGTTCGTATCGATGTCCACAAATCGGGTTTAACAACAGTATGTCCCTTGTACAGTACACTGGATGGAGCTGCTATATGAATGCGCACTGCCGTAACAATGCATGATATAATTAGCCCATAAATAAACGTTTTACCCAGATGTAACAGAGAACCCACTTCACTACGGCCATATGTAATTTATCAAAGAAGTTAACAAGAAGGGATGGAAAAGAGGCTGTGACAGCAAAAGAAACAACTAGATGCTAATAACAATAAAACGCGCGACAGAAATCGTGAAAGGGGATGTTTTTGTGACGTCACGGACACAATCCGTCGACTCCCTATTGGCTGTAAAGCCGTCTCCTAAAGAGTCAAGCTCATTAAAAACGAAGTGAATTTGAAGGGCGGGATTTGAGAGCGTAAGGCCCCGCCCGCTGACCCCGCCCCCTGCTCTGTCTCGCTCATTGCATAGGCCGCACCGTGCTCTCTGACAGACCCGTCTCCCGAGATCTGGTCCCGTCGACAGTACTGGTTTAGGCCTCTCCCGTGTAGGGTGCTTTGTTGTGTGTTGGCTGCGTGCAGTGCTCTGGGAGAGGAGAAAGGGGTTGCAGTGCGATAACCCCCACCCCGAAGGGGGGAAAAAGAAATTTCGTTAACTGTGGGCTCCAGTGTTTTTATTTCTCTGGTATATATTACATGTACGTTATGAGTAACGAACGTAGGATTAATTTCAGCAGCCACAGTATTGGAACATGAGTGCAGTGTCTTAGGTGAGGAACTTCTGGCGTGTGTACAGATAGCCGTGATTGCTATGGACAGATTTATATCCTGCCACTGCCCTTGGAAGACAGTGGCACATTGCACAGACATACGTTTGAACTAAACCAAGAAAACTGTGCCATATCTGTTGAGACTCTCCATGCTTGAGGAATCCCCTGCAGTTAGCATGACGGTACTGAAACTCAGCCACCACCACCAGCAGCAGCAAATCTCTGCCGTTAAAGACAAAACTAACGCGGGAGGTGGAGGCGGTGGTGGTATATCCTCGGCTGCTTCTGTCAAGATGGACTCCATGATGCAGATTGACTCTAATGACGAAACAAAAGCGATGGCTGCATCGGGTGGTTTGATGAAGGCCGGCGCACCTCAACCGCCACCAGCAAATCACCAGCAACAGCAAACTACGAACTCCAGGCCAAGTCACATCAGTTTTAGTGTAGCGGCTCTGTTAGCGGACACCAGGCCGTCGTCTCGTCATCGGTCATCCCCTTCATTTCTTTCGTCACAATCGCCACCCCTAGAGCCATCCACCCCTTATCGGTCTGAGCACCCTCTCACGTCTTCGGACGAAGAACTAAACGACGATGAATCCGAGCAGGGAAGTGCTGTCGACGTGGAAGTTCTAAGAGACTCTAGTTCTCCTGTAAACACACTGACGCCGACGACACCCCCACCGTTGCATACGGGTGCCAGGATGAGCGCCAGCTCGGTGGATACGTTATCCGCGAGGTTCATGCTCGCGGGAGCACATGGCCCTGGTGCCGGCGTCGTAACTCCCGTCAGACCGACCCCATTCTCGGCGCTAGCCGCTGCGGCGGCCGCGTATTCTGCCGGTCTACAGCATCATCACCCTTCGCCACACCATCAGCCAAACTCCTGGGCCGCCTCCACCCTAGTAGGACATTATCCGGGTGCCATGTTTCCGGGTCCAGCGGCGGCAGCTGCAGCCTTCGCGGCTGCGGGACTGGGAGGATCCCCAGGTGAGCAGCAAGTTAAACTACCGCAGTGCGAAAGTGTTGCGAGGTGGCACATTGCGTCGACATATGCAAGCTCACCAGAAATGTAAATGTAACTTACCAAGCATGTATTATTTATTGTGGTTAGAGGGTCATCCCTTAACCTTTTGACGCCTAAAGTCAACTATAGTGGTCGTACCGCACCGCTAGCCCCTAAAGTTGCAGTTTATATATTTATTCAACAAATATAGGCACTGAATATTTTAAACATGGTGTATACTCTCCGTTTTTTTTCCTCTTTAAAAATGCAGTTTGTTTCATAATTCTAACGTATTTGGTTCCTGTGTTATTCACATTTTATATACAGAGTGTGCTAAAATTAAAAAAAATAATTCCGGGGCCAAAAGGTTAAAAATTAGGAGTCTGTTAACTTCAAATACTTCACCCTCCCTACTCTAATTCAACACAACCGTCATTTCCCACTGCGGTAAACTGTGGTTATAAAGTACTCAATTATTACACCAACCATTGCACATATATAAAATTTACACATTAAAACATTAAAAACGCTCCGACATGTTTCGGTCCTAAGACCATCACTAGTCACACTAGAAATAGTCACAGATTAATTTCGTTGTACAAGTTGGGTGTTGTGGCAGCATGCCGTTTTGTGCCCTACTACTGATGTGCAATGCACATCCGTAGCAGGGCACTCTTCGCAACATAACATTACACAACACGGTATGCTGCCACAATACCCAACTTGTACGACATAATTAATCTGTGACTATTTCTAGTGTGAATTTAGCAAGGAATATATAGCTCCCTGATTATGATCTTAGGACCGAAACATGTCGGAGGTTTTTTAATGTGTAAATTTTATAAATTTTATATATGTGCAGTGGTTGGTGTAATAACTGAGTAACTCGACAACATGCACGGCGTAACAATGAAAATAATAAAAAATAATATAAAATAAAAAATATGGTTAGAAACTTCTTTACTTTAAAATTATTTAAACTGACAAACATACATCAGGTGCAGACATTTAGTCATTATTATTTTACCTCTGATTAGACCCACATATAGAAGTGAATATGAAACAGGCCCATCATCTATGCATTCTGCAGGATGAAATCTAAGACAATAGGCTCGCTGACGGCCGAGAAAAAATGAAAATGATTCAAATTTGTCTCTCATGTGTTTAGGCCTATCAGCATATACAGTTATTGCATCAAACACCTCAAACGTGGATTGATCTAAATAACATGTAAAAGCTCTGTTCATACGCCACAGAGAGATGATAGTGTCTTCCATTAGAGAGACCTGCCGTGCAGGAATGTAATTATTTACTGTGACAGTAATACCAAACATGTAAATGAACACACTGTGGGAAAGAATTGGAGTTTTTATTGTTAAGCTTAGGGTTTGTAAGTTATAGTAACCATGAAGCCTTTAGAGGGCTAAATAGACAATATTGTGAGCCTGCGATTTGTGTCCTTTTCTGCTATGTTTCTTTCCCAAAACCAATTTTATCAACATTGGTGTTTAAATTTTTTTGCTAAAATTTGAAGACTGTCGGGTCCAGTTTAAAGCAGAGAATATCTCGTCATACGTTCTGTGACTGTAGTCCTATTTCAGGGAACATCGTAGGGTTAAACATCTGGTAAGCCTTACTAGAAACACTGCAACAATACGTACAGGGCACTTCTGTTAGACCTACCAGAATTGTTGATCAACATGACTGCCGAATATATATATGTAATCACATGGTTATAGTTACAATATTGTGTGATATTTGAAATCCGCTAAGGTTAAACTTTTCAAGCCTGGCGGTTACCATTAGGTTTGTCATTAGAAAATTCCACATTCAGTCCCATACAGCGTGTATGTTTGTTATGACTCATAAGAAGAAGAAACCATAGAGACCATCAAAGAGACTTCCAAATATGTGAGACCGGAATGTGTCAATAAGGAGCACAACTGCATGTTAGCTAGATGATGATGGTGATGATGATGATGATGACGATGATGACTATGACGACGATGAATCTCAGTGTTACAAACAGCGATTATTTTCTTGTAGAGTGTTAACTGATAGGTTTCTATAACCGAGATGGAGATTGTTTACTACGCGGTACGAATTGGGTCTTTAAATAAAACAGATTAGGGATAAACGAGGTGAACCTGGAGAGCATGCAGAGGTTATGTGTAATTGCAGTCGGTTGAAAACGTTAAATGTCATGGAGTAGCACGCCGTGTCGACTGGTAGATATTTATCGACTTTTCGAAAATGTTACTCTCTTTCAAAACATCGGAAAATGTTAACCGATCTACATCCTAGAATGTTTAAATGTTCAGCAACATGGTTGGCAGAACCTCAAATCTCACCTTTATAGGCACTTACCTTCAGTATGACACAAATGATACGAAGGGTGTAATATTAAGTTGGTCATATTATTTTAGAAAGGAATTTTTACATTACTAGCCTTCTCACCCTCTCTTCCAGACGCTGGACTAGATTATTGTTTTTCCCCTGCGGCCCCACCGCCCAAATTGGTCCTAGGCCGCCTCATTCTGAGGTGTCTAGATCACACAAAATTTTACACACGCACACACACACACACACACACACGGGGCCACCCCTGAACGATTGATCAGCCCGTCTCAGAGGCTGTACCTACAAAACACACAACAAACACAAGAGGCGAATATTCATGTCCTTAGCGGGATTCGAACCTGCAACTCCAGCGCGCGAGCAAGTGGAGACCCATGCCTTAGACCGCACGGCCACTGGAATCGGCTAGATGAATATGAATATATATATATTTCCCTGTGGGGCTGTGGCCCAACGCGGGCCATGGCCTCGTTCTTGGGGTTTCTAGATCACACACAACGACGCACCACAGTCGGTAGGACACCTTTGTACGAGTGATCAGCCCATCGCAGAGGCCTCTACCTGACAACACACAACACTCACAACAGACAGACATCCATACTCCCGGCGGGATTCGAACTCACTATCCCAGCAAACGAGAGGCCGCAAACTTACGTCTTCGACCGCGCGGCCAATGGGATTGGCTAGATGAATATAAGTAGGCTATATTGAATGAATACTTACTTACTTACTTACTCCATGAAGCGGAGTCGTTCTTGAGAAGCTAATCACTTCTCAGCTAGTGAAGAAATTCCCCGCATTTTATGGAACCGAAAGGTTCATTACCGCATTCACAAGTGCCCGCCACCTGTCCCTATCCTGAGCCAGCTCGATCCAGTCCATGCCCTCACATCCCACTTCCTGAAGATCCGTCTTAGTATTATCCTCCTATCTATGCCTGGATGTTCCAAATGGTCTCTTTCCCTCTGGTTCCCACACCAAAACCCTGTATATACCTCTGCTCTCCCTCATACATGCTACATGCCCTGCCCACCTCATTCTTCTCGATTTGATCACCCGAACGATTTGGCATAAGTGGTTTGTACATTACCCTACCTAAAGGATGTTTATCGTCTATGAATATTTTGGTTGTTTAGCGTCTAGTGATGTTAGGAAGACATAGCGTTGGGCTATCTTGAAAAGCTTCGGAAGGAAACAAGCGTGGCCTATTTTATAGTACTGTTCCCGACATTAGACCGAAAGAAGTGCAGAAAAAATTTGACATGTGAAGTTAGTCAGGGTGCGTATGTTTTTGTTTTATGCAATTTTGATTTAGGCAGCTCTTCTTCAACAAAATTGGGATGCATTCCCCGCCTAAGAGAGGTAATTTCAAGCAACTGCTGGAATAAAAATTGCCCACACACTTCCCCTACGATTTCTACGCCCAAAATAAAATAACCTTTAAGTCACATCTCCGTAAGCCTTTCCGTAGACATACCAACCTCTAATATGTTAGGCTTCTGGCCTCAACAGATGCTAAATTCATAGTCATCTTGTATGAAGAACAGGCCTACCATGTAGCAGTTTAGCTTACCAAAGATAATTGTTGTTACTTGTACTGTCTATCAGTAGATATATGTTGGGTTTAACGAGAATACTGTGATGTGACGGGCTTCTAAGGTTTTGTTCTGTCTCCTTCAGCTTGCATCATTGTTTTGCACATACCTTATGTCCCGCAATTTACGTACCTTATGGGTCGCATCGGACCGCCTCTGTGGTCTAGTGGTCAGGGTTTCTGGCTACAGATACAGAGGTCCCCGGTTCGATCCCCGGCGCTACCAGATTTTCTGAGTAGTAGTGGGTCTGGAACGGGGTCCACTCAGCCTCGTGAGCCTCGTGAGGTCAATTGAGGAACTACTTGAATAAAAAAAGTAGCGGCTCCAGGTCTAGAAAACAGAGATTAACGGCTGTGGGGACCCGTTGCGCTGACCACGTGACACCCTTCTATCCGCAAAAGTTGGCACTAGCTTCGCCGACCGGCGGCGGCCGCTCTGTCGGTACAGTTCGCGTGCAGACTAAGGCCACGGAGTTTAGTTTTAGTTTATGGATCTCATCGAAAGACTAAACTTGTGGCTTCGTTGTGTTTATGAATGGCTAACTGCAGGAACATGCACGTATTTTAACGCATTTAGTAAACCAAACATAGGTTCACATCTTCTTCAGGTTTACAGCAAAAGGCCTGTCTCTTATTTGGTAACTCTCTTGTAATTTTGTACATCCGCCGTTCAACTATGTTACATGTATTACGTATTTTTAGTAGTAAACTGGGGCCTAGTGTTTTTATTGATTATCCATAGCTCCGACATGCGCAGCTGCACAAACTTACGAAATTCCCTGAAGATGGACAAGAAGTGAGGCCGAAACATGTCGAAGCAGTAATTAACCAATAAACAATTTGTGCAACAAGTTTTGTGTTAAATATTATACATCGGTAACCATATGGACAGTTCTGTCAATAAATATCGGTCTTGTTTGATAAGACAGCATTCCACTAATAACTCTAAATACAGCTGGTAGTTGCTCAGATGCTCAAGAAATCCCCCGCTTATCGTGGTGTTCTGTTGCATTCACAACAGCCTTATTCTCAGTTAGATGGATCAAATTTATACCCTTTGTTTCCACAAGATCCATTTCATTGTCACTGTTATGTGTTTCCAGCTACGTCTGGGTCTCTGAAATGCTCTCTTTCCTTGACGTCTTCTCAGTATAATTTTATATTAATGCTTCATTATCCTGCCGCATGTCGCGTGTCCCACACAGCTCCATCTCTTTGATCTGATCACCGCAATAATTTAATTTGTAACAAACTGTGAAGTTCCTATGAAGCTTAATTTTCACCGACTGTCTGTTACTTCCTTTCCTAGGTAAAGCAATTCCCCTTGTTTTTCAAACAACCCAATTCTTTGCTGTTTCCATGCCGTAAGAAAAACATGTTTGTCACACCCTAAAAACAGTAAGTAAAGTATGATATTATTTGTTATATTAGGCCTATAAGCCATAAGGTTTCACGTAGAAGAACGGAAGATACAAAATTATTAACTGAATTACAACAGGAAGTCTCCAGATTTAGTCTGCACGAAAACCTTATGATTATTCACCAAATAAATGTTTGGAATTTTGATTTGTTAATTTTTCCCCACATAACGTGCAAATGCCACATTTTCATTGCACTTATTAGCTGTCTGAAGTCTATAATGTGGGTTTCCTGCATTCTGGTTACGAGATATGGACATACAGAATATGATTTTGTATCTATCCTTTTATTAACTTCTAACAGAATTCTTCACTGCTTTTATATTTTCACACAGTAACTTACCACGAGCACAGATATTTTAAAGGACATTACAAGAAGCAGATGACACTACAGTAACTAGATCCTATGTCTCAACATACGGATATGGTTTGAGTAATTTAACGTTACAAGCTTTGTCCATAAGGTTCTTGATAATGATTGAAATGAGGTAAGGTGAATATTTTTTGGGTAGCTACAGAACGTTCCTAGGGACATTATCCCGCACGTTTGTCCTGTAGGTCCTGAGTCACATTTTCTAAAAGCGGGTCAGGACAAGATTCAGAGGCCGTTTCCTGGTTGAATCACCCCAACTTTCGTAGAATTTTGACGAAATTGGATGAGATATTTTGGGAAGCGAGCGGGTATAATCTTAAATTCCAGTCCGGAAATGAATATTTGTGTTAAAAATGCCAATGATCAAAACAAGTTTAGGTTCTTAGCTCCGAAACACAATTGTTACTTTGTGTATCACCTCTGCACCTTTCCACAGAAGTTATTCATATTTTTTTTAAATAAACATCTAACAGTCATGCTTCCCAGCCCTGTGAAAAATGAAATGGATATATGTTATGTACAACGATTCATTCTTATAATAAAACCAAATAGATACACTACTGTCTCAATTTTATTTTTTGGGGGGATAAATCTCTACGTGTTTCGGGCAGTTCCTCTGTCCATCATCAGGAGTTTTTCACTGTACACACAGCAATGGTTTATGTCAGCAAGCCTGTATGACATAAACCATTTCTGTGTGTACAGTGAAAAACTCCTGATGATGGACAGAGGAACTGCCCGAAACATGTAGAGATTTATCCCAAAAAAATTAATTTGAGACATTAGTGTATCTAGATGGCTTTATTATAAGAATTCATCACGATGCACGGTCACCTGAACTTCGAACACAATGATTCAGTTCGTACCTCACAGAAAACCTAGCCCTTCAAAGGATTAAGTCGGTTTATTCTGTAGAGGAAAATGAGAGCTGTGTATTGCACAAATCACATAGCTACATGGACATGTGTGGGCTAATGGCACCAGGCGGTGTCTCTACATATAGTAACCACTGAGTTCTAAATGGTTAAAACCATTACGTAAATTCTTGTAACAAACACGCATTGTGTTTTGTGTGCAATGGGAACCCAATTTAAAATTTCACTTAGAAAAATATGAGCTTAGAAAGCGAGTGAATCTGGAAACATTCAAACACAGCATTGTTCTGCAACGAAGTGTTTGGTGCCCTTCACTGTATCTGACTCAGACTACAGACTCGAAGGTACAACAGTAGTAAATCTTATGTTTATTGGTCCGTGCATCATCTTGATAGTTGAATAAAGAGAGACCAACTTGATGTCACTTGCATTTCTATTTCATTATTTAATGCTCAACATGTTTCGGATGTTAATACATCCATCCTCAGGATCTTGCGACGTATTTGTTGAGTTATTTCATGGGTTGTATTGCTCTGGTTCGATGTGTGTTGGTGTTACGGTGTGGTTTGGCTGGGGTGGTGTGGTATCCCACCACCCCAGCCAAAACACAACGTCACACCAGAACACATCGTATCATCATCGTAGTTACATGACTGTGACACACACACACACACACACACACACACACACACACACACAGGCAAACTTGAAGACCACTGATTGAAATAAGTAAGTTATGAATTAAGTTGATGCATTTATATAAAACAGGGTTGGAACATGCAGTTGGACACCCACTGTCAAAATGTCTCTGCCAAACTGGCAGTTACAGCGAGGCAGTAAATTCTTATTATAAAACCAACTAGCTGCACTAAATTTTCAAATTTATTTTTGGAATAAAATTCTACATGTTTTCTGACTGTTCCAAAGTTCTACATGTTTCGGACAGTTCCTCTGTCCATCATTAGGAGTTCTTTACTGTACACACAGCAATGGTTTACGTCATACAGATTTGCTGACAGCTTGCGAGCAGGAGTTCGTCCTGATCCTGCTCGCAAGCTGTCAGCAAACCTGTATGACGTGTACCATTGCTGTGTTTACAGTGAAAAACTCCTGATGATGGACAGAGGAACCGTCCGAAACATGTAGAATTTTATTCCAAAAATGAATTTGAGAAATTAATGCATCTAGTTGGGTTTATTGCGTTGGGCCGCAGCGCCATGTGGGGGGTGGGGGTGGGGGGAATCAAATTCGTGTTCGAAATATCGGGGTAGGGATTATAAATACACGTGACCGACCTTCTGTAGACTAAAATTAATGTATGTGATATATATAAATAAAGTTACTACCTCAGCGAGAAAAAAGTGATTACTTTAGAAAGACCACTCGGAAGTACTCGTTGTTTTGAGTGTCATAAGAAATACGCCCACTCTCTGTACGGAACATTGCTGAATGTAAAATGTTAATATCTGGTGAGCACTTAAGTGTTAAGTGGCACACTGTCTCCACAGTGCTACAACGGATTACCTGGAAAACACGTTTGTTAAATTTTTATTTCTATGTCTCTTTGTTTTATAGTTAAGAATCCTCTGTATATTAATTACATTTACAACTTTTTATTTACAGAACAAAAGTGGTAAATTATCTTGAATATAATGACCACAACATTCGCTCTGTTGTGTCCAAATTCCACCTAACGTGCAGCTGACGCTGCAGTGTTCTCGGCCAAAAAACATTCTTGAACAAAATGGCTGAAATTGTGCTGCTAGTAACAAAGAGAATGAAGGACTAACTCACTGGCGCTGAATCCTTTTGAGTTGTTTAACAGGCCGGGAAGTTCATTACCTTATTCACAACAGCTCATCACTTGTAACTGTCCCGAAAAAAAAATGAACACACTTCGTATATCACTTCCTGTTTCTTTCGTATCCATTTTGATATTGCCTTCCGACCTAAGTGCGAGTTTCGCAATGATGCCTTTGAAAAATGAATTATGTAACACATTTTATAAATAGGATAATTTGTAAGAAATTAGGAACATCAGATCGTCAAAAGACAATGATTTAGGCACAAAAGAAAACAGCAAGTCGTCACGGATAACGAATAGGCTGTGTTATTTTCTGGTAGACCTTGAGCTCTTATTCAAGTATTACCTACACACAGATATTACAACTACACACAGATACAACACAGTTACAACGTACAGCATTTTAATTACCGGTACTCTTAATTTTATGACACATAATTTATCTTTCATCATTAGTCACACTGTTGGCTTACTCTGTTATCCATTAGTGGCAGTTCTTTCACTGCGAGAATGCAGTGATCGATTGCTTTCCCACAGGAAGAAGGGTCATTCACCAAGAGTTGCTCTTTGCCTTATCGGGTGCGATAGTGCAAGAATCGATAACGGCAAAGGGGAAGAAACGAAGAAATAAGACGAGATAGAAAGAAAGAAAGGGAGGGCGGATAGGAGGAATAATGGATTAAACGCAGAAATAATTAAGGGCTAAAGGTAAAGGAGTGAATGAAAGAAAGTAAGAAAGAAAGAAAGGAAGAAAGAGGGAAGGAAGGAAGAAAAAAGTCAAGGGAGGAAGGAAGGTTCTGTAAAATCTCTCGTTAGAGTAGCTTTAGCATAACAGACTTTTGGGAGGAACTGTTAAATAATTACGTAAAATTTTAAATGCCTTCCGAAACATCGAGGGAAATTATGTCCGGCAATTGGCAAAACTGGAATAATCTTTGTGCGCTGCCAACTGTCTCCTTGTTTTCTTACCCCTAAACGCTGATGTACGTAGAGTTTCCCCGCGATACGAGAAATTATTTTAGGTGTTTTTACATGGAACGAATATTGGAAAACATTGGGTTAATGTGAGAGGCGTGGGAGGCAGGCGTCGGTGATTGCAGTCGGTTTGGCTGCCCGCGCGCATTCGATATCAGTAGGAATTATGATTCTCAATGTCATAGTTTTAGTGTTACGTGATCGCTGAACGCTTTAAGGACAAAACGTTAACTGAATTGCATTTAAATATTCAGTTCGTACCGCACAGTAAACGCATTCCCTATCTTAATGTTACCTTGGGTTACACCAGAAAATCAGGCAGTGCTGGCTTACCTGCAACACAACTTACATGGATGCAAGTAATAATTAATAATATTGATAACGCAACCTATTTCGACCAATCTTGGTCATCTTCAGGCCCAACCGTAACAAACCGTGTAAGTATTGCAGTTGGACTGCGGAGATCTCAACCTTGCAATTTATACAGCACATGTTCCTTGCCATTATACTAATAATGGAGGACGTCGATAACAGATACATGTTAGCTGTAACGTCAAAATATGTAGCAATAATGAATGGCTTAAAAATCATTTTAATTTTTCCTGATAGATTTCTTTAGTTTCGTACTAAAGTGTGATATATAGCAAGTACCCGTTCATAAATACAAAACGTTTTCCAGTATATTTAGTGTTTTTATGGGAAACCGTATGTGGAAAAGTTATTCCAAATTCCTGTAGCCTAATAGTATGGTATTCGTATTGCATCTAAATTCACATATTTGTTATATATCATATTTATACTGGGGCACACGTGGTGGCTCAGTTGGTCGAGGCACTGCGCTACAAGCTGGCAGGTCACGGGTTCGATTCCCCATGGTGTCATTGGAATTTTTCATTGGCATAATCCCTCCGGCCGCACTATGGTCCTGGGGTCGACTCAGCCTCTAACGGAAAATGAGTACCAGGAGTATTTCCTGGGGGTAAAGACGGTCGGTGCCTAAGGCTGACAACCTTACAACCTTCATGTGGAGATTGTCTTGAAATCTGGGAACCTCAAACTCCTGGAACACTCAGGGCCTCTAATGGGGTAGCTTTATCGTATTTATGCTTCTCAAAACGTGTTTATTCATTCTACGAACTGTCACAATTGGGAAGACAACTCGTGTCCTACCTGTTCTAATAGTCAATCAGTTTGTCTTTTACGTATACTGAAAAACTGCTGCTTATTATGAGATCCATAAAAGTTACATAAATGCAATTTGTGGGTATACTGGAGAATTTTTAAACCTTAAACCCGATGGCACGTAAAGTAATGATTGGGTCGTGTAGGGTTGTAACATCCCGCACGGATTTCGAAATATTTGGGCATGGTGCCTTGCTAGTTGCCTCAAGTAACTAAGTTGTTAGAAAACACAGAAGAAACTATTTTTTTTTCATTTCACCGTGCATTATTAGTAGATTATTTAATTACGCACAACAACACACACACATATATATACACACACACACACATATATATATATGTATGTATTATTTAAGAAGTCTAAAATTTACATTAAAACATTTAAGACGCTCCTACATGTTTCTATCACACGATCATCCTCAGGGAACATATATTGTTCCTTGCTAAAGTTATAATTTAAAACATTCAGTGAATTACTTCGTTATGTTAACTTTGGTGCTGTGGCAGCATGCAAGGAACAATATATGCTCCCTGAGGATGATCGTGTGATCGAAACATGTAGGAACGTTTTAAATGTATTAATGTAAATTTTAGACTTCTTAAATAATATATATATGTGTGTGTGTGTGTGTTGTGTGTAATTAAACACAGAAGAAACCTTGAGAAACAAAAGGACATTGTCAAGAATTCCTTCTGTACAAAAAAAATTGTCGGTTACAATTGGCACACTATAGCGGGAAGATTTACCCACAGCAGACACATCAATAGTCTTTGCAGTATTAGTAGGAATATATATTGATAACTTCAGAAGGCAGTTATTTCTAGATGTGGCACAGGGTGCTTGGAATGATCGCGACAGCTAGGAGAGAAGAAGTAACAGGTGGCTGAAGAAAACGATGTAATCAGGAGTTTCATGATACTTTTTCTTCACCAAATGTCACTGGGTGATAAAATTATGGGATATAATACGGTTGGAGCATGTAGCAGTCATCGGAGATGTTATAAACGCGTACAGAAATTCGGACGGAAAATATGAAGGGAATTGACTTCCTGTAGAATGCATTCCTATTCGTAAATGTCGGTTGGGCCTTTGTAATGATAGTAATGAATTTATTATTCCTACACGTGCGAAGAACTCCGTCACTATGCAAGGGATTATTTGCTTCTAAGCGTCTGTCTTCAACTAACGTTGCTGAACCAACTGTACTGCGCAGGTCCGTCTATGTTTTGGCAGTTGCAGTATGATGTGACTCTTCTCGGAACGCTCTCGTGCATCGCCATAAATCCATGTAGAAAAACTACAGTAAAAATAAACTTTGAATCTGAAAGCGTATAAGCTGCAATAAATGGAGAAATGTCGTACAAATACTGATCTACGGCACAAAAAAAGTCTCGCAATCTCCGAGCTTTCGTATTCGGAGAAATGTGCGTGTCAGTTGTTACACATATCGAACTATAGATTATGCAGAAAGTAGCTAACCTAACGAAAGCTTTATGACTGCTAATAGACTCCAGTGGCAGGATGATCGTCAACGATGGACTGGGAATGTAGAGGGCGAACTTTATATGTAAGTTATTTAACTATCGCGGCATATAGCTTGATGTGCTGAGATTATTACGATAAACGGGAGAGCGGTGTTTTGTGGCGACGTGCCGAGTCGGGAATGCTGAGCACTGGATAGACATCATGGCGAACTGCAAGTCTACTGGTATTTCTCACACAGAGAGCCTGGTTGGGTGCAAACCTACTGACATTCGTCACAGAGAGAGCATGGTGAATTGCAAGCCTACTGACATTCGTCGCAGACAGAGCATGGTGAATTGCAAGCCTACTGACATTCATCACAGAGAGAGCATGGTGAAATGCAAACCTACTGACATTCGTCACACAGAGAACATGGTGAAGCGTAAACCTATTGATATCCCTCACAGAGAGCGTGGTGAAGTGCAAGCCTACTGGCATCCCTCACAGACAGTAAGGTGAATTTCAAACCTACTGACATCCCTAATATAAATCACGTTGAAAAGCAAACCTACTGATAACCCTCACAGAGAGCATTGTGAATTGAAAGCCTACTTACATTACCCACACAGAGATTATGGTGGAGTGCAAACTACTGATATTCCTGACAAAGAGAGCACGGTGAAGTGCAAACCTACTGACATCTCTCACATACAGCATGATGAAGTGCAAATCAACTGGTATCCCTTATAGAGAGCACTGTGAAGTGAAAGCCTACCGATATTCCTCACAGAGAGAGAATGATGGAGTGCAAACTACTGACATTCATGACAAAGAGATCATGGTGAAATGCAAGCCTACTGACATCACTCATACAGACAGCAAGACGAAGAACAAGCCTATCGACATTCCTATTTAGTAAGGAAAGTAGGTTGATATGAATACAGAATTAAGCTGCTAATGACGACCCTTAATCTAAGAAGGCCTTGTTTCATGAACGTGCAGGACCTACGGGGGGAAGATAGATAATTTCATGTAGATTCTAAAATATGTATTTCTGTCAATAAGTTATCTAGTATAACATGAACCAATCTAACCTAATGAGAACCCGATAAAAATGAGAATGTGAGACCTTCCTCCACCCTCTTAATCTGTAATTTTCATTCCCGCGTGAGTTTTGAGAGCCCATTAGGCGAGGCTAGTGTTGTGCGGTAACATGGCTTGAACAGGTCTGTCTATTCGCTGTCCATTAAAGTGCACCCACTGCTCTGCTTCGCTTTACTGTCTACGGATCATGTAGAGATTCTGCCAGTGTCAGGAATACACAGTGTGAATGATAGATGGATTTATGTGATTTGGAGCAATGGTGACGTGATAATTAACCGGGCTGTTCCGAGTACTTGGAGAAAAGACACTCGCTTTCCACTTTCCCTCAAATGTCGCACGAACTACTGTAAGGTCTAACTCAAACCTCGGCGGTGACGAAACTCAACAACGCAGATTATGCTGATGTACAGTGAGCAGTATGTTGAAAACGGTAGGAAGGAAGCGCTTGTCACCTGTTGTAAGGCGCATTTCATAAAGGGCTGTAGCGTCAAATGAAATCCTTTATTTAGATTATACGATATCTCTGCTGAGGTTTGAATCGGGCACCTCCCGAAAGAAGGTCAGCAGCGCTGCCGCTCGGTTGCACCCATTCTCTGTCAGCTACATTACGGCTGCTCACAAGAAGCGGAACTACAAGCACTGAATCGCTTGAAAGAGCCAGGAGTTATCGGGTAGTTGCAGGAGATGATGGAACCTAGAGGGTGTTGAAGCAGTACGCTATTTTGGTTTCCCGCTGCCCTGCGATTCGTTGCATTAGACACATGCGGAGTATGGATGTGGCCAGGATTCAGGATCGTAGCCTTGAACATTGCTGTCCAACTGTGATCATTAATTCACCAATAGACTTTCCAGCAACTTCGCAAAAATGTGTTTCTTGAGGTCTTCTAAGATTTTCCGATGTGAAGGTGCAGTTGTCTCTGTATATGCTATGAAGTTGTTACAGAGGGGGTGGAGGTAAGATCCACGCTTTCGTGAACTTTGCACTAGTTGGAGATGAATGGTCAGTTTCAAGCTTCGGCCGTCTTATCTCCGGAGAAAGAGCCACAAGTACATAGGAAGTTAGGTATACCCAAGGGCAGATGTGGTCGCTTTAGAAAAGAGAAAATTTCCTTGTTCTCGTCGGTTATTCAACCCGTAGCCTAGTAGCTATAGAGCCTACCAGCCTGCCACGCTTTTGCTGACAGTAATAAGGCTGGCAAGGCTGATGTAGACACGGCCCTTCAAATTACAAAATTAAAAAAAATAACATTTTTACAATAAAAACTAATATTTTTCTTCTGGGTATACTTATATATGTTTCGTTTGAATATTACAATATTATTTCCTTTTACAGCACTCATCGACTGATCTTTCTAAAAGACAAGGACTGTGTTTTCTGTGAAGTACAACCTGAAATTCTATATATTGCAGATAATTTTAACTCCTGAAAGGGTTAATCTAATAATTTCCTTGTGGTGAATTATAGCCGTAGGTTTTGTTCTTCCGGTGTTTGACTACGTGTCTTCTTGCAAACTGACATCAGTACTTCGAAGAACTACGCTGTCTTCATCTTCAAAGTCGAAGATAGATTAAAGAACGCGCGGTGCATATCAAGGCACTGGTCCGTGATCAAAAATTGGACGTACCGATTTATTTCTAGGCACAACTATTAGGCTGAGGTTTAATGCTGGAGATATTTGTTACTGTGTAACTGTGACAATATTTACAGCCAAAAGAAATCTGATGTGTCTAGTTATATTTGCTCTCGTACGGAATGGAAATTAGGTGTATTCTAAAATTAATTACATCTCAGTTTCAAGTGGCATTCATATTGTCAGATTAATGCAGGTTTGCCGAAGTTATGGCTACACTGTCACACGCCGCACTCCAAAGCAGTACTAAATAATTTCACGCTACAGCTAATGAGAGATAATTTCGTGAATATGAAGTTGTATCACATATTAATTAATTAATTAATTACAAATTCTGTGCAGTAGAACCCTTCTTCAGAGGCTGACAGTTGCTCAAATGGGCACACAGTTCCTCGTCTTTTGTAGCACCAGAATATTCGTTATCTTTTGTCACAACTGCCTGACGCTGGACCCTATTCTCACACTTGAATCCAGCCGACACACCAATATTCATGTCTGTAGAACATATTTTAATATTATCTTTTCTTTAACGTTTTGATTTAACATGTATCGCATTACATTCAAGTTTTCCAGCCAACATTTTTTTTTATTAATTTCTGATTTGTTTAATGCGTGCTACACTCTGATATATATAACTTTTGATTTTATGTAGCTCTCTCTAGAGTACAAATAATGGAGCTCATAATCTGGGTAAATGACCAACTTGATGCACAATTACGTTATACAACGTTTATTATTATAATCCTCTACATGTTTCGAGCAACTCTGTGCTCATCATCAGGAGGTGAAATTGTATCAACACAGCATCTGCTCTCAGCCTCTAACAGAAATGAGTACCATGAGTACTTCCTGGGGTTAAGGTGGCCGGCGCGTAAGGCTGACAACTTTACCACCATCCTGTGCCGTTGTTATGAAATCTGGGAACCTTAACTTCCTGGAACCCTCTGGGCCACTCCAGGCCTGTAACGGGACTGCTTTATCTTTTACAGCATCTGGTGGAGTATTCTCTGTAAGTGACCGTCTAGTGTGCACACCGGACCGTCACTTACAGAGAATACTATAACAGGTGCTGTGTTGATACAGTTTGGCCTCCTGACGATGAGCACAGATTTGCTCGAAACATGTAGAGGATTATGATAATAAACATATTATATAACGCAATTGTGCATCAAGTTGGTCATTTACCCAGAGTCATAATAGGATGTGCGGTCAGCAGAACATAAAAATGGAGCTCATAATTACACGTTTTTGTGTAGTCTTGTTTATTCCTCTAGTCTAAATAACTGGTTCTTAGTTCGAAGGATCAAATTTTACACCTATGAAGTGCAGCTATATTTCTGTGGTATATTTTATTCTGTAAGGTTTGTAGGTAGCCAAGACGGCCTGAACTAAACGGTAGCTGGCTTTCCCCGATTCTTTTCTCCCATTAATTTCTTCCTGAATGTAACGTTCATTCGTTTCTGTCGCACGTAACAAAGTATTTACATTTATCTCAGTAATTAACCAACTTGATGCACAAAATTTGTTTCACAATAAGTTTTATTTCATGCCTCTACACACCTATAGGTGTGATGATACCAGAGGCTGTGTAATGCAATTTTGACCTCCTGATGATGAGCACATGTGCTCGAAACATGTAGAGGCATGAAATAAACTTATTGTAAAACAAATTTTGTGCATAAATTTGGTTAATTACTAAGATAAATATACTGAGATGCACGGACAGCAAAACGTCCAAAAAAAAAAGTATTTACTGGTTATCACATCTAAGATTTATTGGCTATTTTTACGTATGTAATTTTTTTGTGAGGACCCATGAATATATACATAGTTTTCTCCGTGCTTATTTCTACACTAACTTTTCTGATTAGCGTTTAATAGCTTTTCTGTTTTTCTCTACGGTGTTTATGTTTCCACCCAACAAATTATGGTAAGGAACATGGGCTATCTATAGTATAAACTGCGTCCCTGGGCGTACAATTTCATTGCACCGTGTACATGTAGGGGCTGAAAATGTTAGGTTACATTACGTGGACTTGCTGTGATGGTATGATATAAGCTATATGCTCTTTTAATAGTGTGGGGATTTTTTTCGACAGTAATTTACTCCTTCGTAACTGCCACTTAATAAGTAATTTGTATTATGAAACTGACAGCTGAATAAGGTTGGCTTTTATACATATCGGCACAACTTAACACAAACAGCTTCAAAATTACATAAAATGACTAAATAACTTTATGATGGTACGAAGTGCTACAGCTGCTCTCCTATGATATCCCACTCGCACGGCACAAAACTGCCTTGCCGAGGTTCAAAAACATTATAAAAATTACGGCTGGTAACAGTGTCGATGTGTGTGCGTGCGTGCGTTTAAAATTCTCGGTCACGAACTTAATTTTTTGTCTTAGTTATTTTTACGACAATTTCTCAACTGCGAAATGCCATTTATTAATTGAGAAGAACGCAAACTCGTAGATTGACTCTAGTAACCAGCCTCATGCTCCGGCCTCTTTACCCCCTGGGCATGAGCTCCGGTAGCCAGTTAATAGAAGGCTGGGTGGGCTCCGGAGTCGGTGTGGACGTTTCGGAGAAAAGAGAATCTCTTGCTTCCGCGGACATATGAAGCCTGGATCTTTCAGTCACTTCCTGACTCACTCTTTAGGGGTTTGTTCGATATTAAAATTTTGGAGGACGTGGATTTTAGGCCTGTTGGTTGGATTCCGCTTGGGGATTTCTGTGGATACAGGAATACAAACGGTTAGAAATAGCCCCCCTTAGGTCTTGGAGCGACCGCCTCTGTGGTCTAGTGGTCAGAGTTTCTGGCTACAGATACAGAGGTCCCGGGTTCGATCCCCGGCGCTACCAGATTTTCTGAGTAGTAGTGGGTCTGGAACGGGGTCCACTCAG
>Ga0123354_10002839_pt1 | contig 23407 bp, 18 predicted proteins | sample TergutLab28metaG_2_FD_97872 | JGI IMG/M metagenome (GOLD analysis project Ga0123354, IMG submission 97872) | Labiotermes labralis P4 segment gut microbial communities from Petit-Saut dam, French Guiana - Lab288 P4 | ecosystem: Host-associated > Arthropoda: Insects > Digestive system > Gut ... | reverse complement strand
GATGCGAGTGTATGTAGTGAGAAAATGGCCGCTCCGGGGGAGAAGTCGTTTTGTGTGTTGGAATATCACACGAGTAAATCTGTGGTTACTGTGCAACGTGCATTTCGTGCAAAGTACGCAAAGTAACATTGCCACATGACCTAGCTGACCTAAAGGCACGGATCATTGCAGCAGTGAAGAATATCGATGCACCCATGTTGACGCGCGTGTGACAAGAACTTGAATATCGTATCGATGAGTGCCGTGTCACCCGTGGTGCACACATCGAATATCTCTAGTTGTCAAAAAAAAACTTATTCAGTTTTCCTGTGGCTGTGAGCAATTCCATTAAGGTAGGTCCTTTGGTTTTCTTGTTATAAATGTTTGTAATCACGGAGAACATTATGAAACACCCTGTATTGTGTACAGCCGCATGCAGCTCAACAAGAATACGAAGAAGCATTGTTGTTTTTCCGTAGCAACAATGATTATGCGCACGTGGCGTAATGTTATGGCATTAGAACATAGCTTGTCTAGTTCACAGTATTTGAATATCAGTACCGATGAAGGTTGATGTGTTGCCCGGTAAGACTAACATGGTAATATTGTAATATTTTAACATTGCAACATTGCTTGAGTGAACTGAACATCACAATAGCCTCCAGTCTTCTGTGCCCCCCCCCCCTTCTCCACATTAAACCTAACACTACGTAATCCGGCTGTTCACCAATTTATGCCTATACATGGGTCTTCCATCAACAAAGTGAGTTAAAGTCAGCTTCGCTTCGACGTTCAACGTGACGTAATTATTGAGCTATCCAAGGTATTCCCTGTTCTGTGTAGCCAGTAAGTTCATCACAGTGACAAAAAAACTCACCGTTGGACCCTATTACCATTCATTTCAACCCATTTTACAAGTTTGCAATCTGTCTCGTGAACCAATTTCTATCCTCCGGATGAACCATACCTGTAGCAGCTGGCACTCATCTTTCTAATCCGAGCAATTGTAATCTCGAGCCTGAACACTTACTTACCTCTCTAAAGCTTGTCGCGATTTTCCCGAGTCCCACCGACAAAATACTGCATTTTGCAGTACACCACGATTTCTGCATTCACTGCTCTGTCTGATTTTAGTCAGCGGTGAGTAACCTGTGCAGTACATACATCGTCGTTAATTAACACCAACCCCGGTCTAATTTACTATAACATCTATCAATATTGTAAGTCATGATTCGTGTATTTCATACGTATATAAAGAATGTAGGCTTAGGTAAGAGGTAAAAGGTAGAGATGTTCATGTTCACACCGTGAAGGCATATAGGGTGAGTAGAGGTGTAGCTCAGTTCCTTTGTAACCTAGGCGCGAGTGCAAGGTGAATGGTCTACATCAATCCGTGGCCGCTTTAACCCTGAAAAAAAAAGATATCCATTCACTAGGAGGCTGGATGGGCTCCAGAGCCAGCCTGGACTGTTTGGAGAAAAGTCTTTTGCTCCTCTCGACGTGGTATAGGCTTAGGGTTTTACGTTTTTGACTTATTTGTACACGCGGTAGAAAAATTCATTATAGGTTTTCGACGCTGTCTTGTGTTTATCTCCGCTCTATTCCTCGAGTAGTCGTATGATGGTTCCATTTTTCGATCCTTCGTTTTTAGGCGCATTTGCAAAAATAATTTATATTCGGGGATTTTGCCCAAAATCTGTCGAGAAATTTGATGTTCTGTTAAAGTCTGACAGGAATAACAGTTACTTTACATGGAAGCTTACGTATATTTATGATAATATCTCGCTGAATTCTTCCTAGAATGAGAAATGTTTCAGACAAATACGTAGAAAATCAGAACACGGTTTTATGTTCAATAACTTTCCTCCGAAAATCGTGCCGTTTATAAGATAATGTGGAAAAATGTGGTGGAGTTGGACAGCGCACAGAGGACAGTGTAACACAGCGCATGCGCTTAGTATACCGGATAACTAAGGCTACAGACACACACTCAGAATATTGCGTACTTATTGCTTTTGTACGACAAAAATGGTTACCCTAACGCGCCTGAATATTACGTTATACGTAGATCGCATGCCTTGTATTAATACACCTTACCACCTTCTTGTGCTGATTGGCATGACATCTGGGAGCCTCAATCACCTGGAACCCTCAGGGCCTGTCCAGCCCTGTACAGGGATTGCTTTACCTCTATATTAATACCGTTGTTGCTCTTTCCATCATCATTGCTATCGCTAACCATCACTGTGAAAATGAAGACAGACTTAATCTCCCGGTGACAGAAAGTATCGGTACTGTCGTTGTCACCAACCCCGCAAACTGCCACGACCCCTTAAACATGAACTACGTGCTATTAGAGAAACAGTGGATCGTTTTAATTTAGAAGAAGCAATAAAGCATTGTTTCCGAAATTAGCCTGCAAGCCTTGCTACCCCGAGGAACACGTGTTTGTTCGTGAGGCAGGGGAGGATCACACGTGCTCGCGTCTCCCAGGGTGACACGTGCGACATCCCCCAGCCGCGATATGTGCGGGCTTTATCATTCTGAAATGAAATGGAATGGAATGGAATAGAACCAAAATCGAAGACAACAAGCGGCCAGTAGTGAAAGCAACGCGTATCGCTGTTGTAAAGTTTAGTGGCTTATTGAATGTTGCCGCTTAAAATAGTAATTCTTTCCTTTGCGTAATAAAGCACAGTTGCTTGAAGTCGTATTGGGAAGTCTAGATATAACTCCACACATTCATAACCTCAGCATTAGAACTTAGTGGTCAATTCAGTGTCTCGGCCGCGTTAGCTCCAGCGATGAGCTGCCGGTACCAAATGTCTGCGAAGGTACCTCCCGCCGACCTGAAAACAACGAAGGAGGGAAAAAGAAACCAGTCGGTGTTGGAAATTGAAGCCCGTCGCCTCCGTGCTGTGCTGACGGCTATCCCCAGCTCGTTAATACGCAGAGACGCAAAGGCTTACATAGCAACGAAAGAAACTAATCTAATGCAAAGAACCTTCATCTTTTCTCGTCATTGTAATTGAGCGCAGAATGACTGCCGCGGAATCATGAAGTCGAACAACAATCGCCCTAGCCTACGAAACGTAGTCAGAATCAGTATAGCCAATCGATAATGGAATGCAGTGGGGTTATGTAAGAGCTCGAGTCAATATTTGCCACCCTCAGAGTCACCCCAGTGAGCAGAGTTCTTGGGAAGACACGTCATTGTTTGGAGTGATCAAGATGCCAGACAGAATTCCTGTCGAACGCGTCACCAAAGGGCCCAGATCGATATGCAGTGACCTGCAGCATGTGGTAGATGAGGTTACCTTACTGATTCACTGATCAAATGCCCGACCGTGGTACCGGCTAAGTAACTAATTACATTACGTTAGCAGCTGATAAATATTAAGCTGTTCTAGATCCAAAGGTTCAAAACGATCTTCATAAAAGCCCATAACTGAACCGTCCCCTAAATCACTTTAATCCATTTCATATAAATCTGCTTAAGATGTACTTTAATATTATTCTCCCACCTCTGCTTCGTTTCCCCAAAGTTATCTTCCCATCAGGTCAGATTTGTTTCTAGTGTTCCTGCCGCTGTCTGTCTGTCGATCTATCACTGCCGATCCCGCACGTCGTAGTGACTGCGCCCCGAGGTCTGTATTAGTGGAAAACAGTAAAAACGAAGACCCTCCATTATGTGTCCATACGAATGGAAAACGGAACACGCATCTCTAGAAAGCCCGCATGATGTTGACCTACCACTTACCACGAACTGCTGTGGAAAATATCGGAACTACCACAATTTGCTATGGGCAACAACCCACCTACTACAATCTGCTATGGACAATAACCCAGCTACCACAATTTGCTATGGACGACGTCCCAACTACAATAATCTGGTATTGGCAATATCTCAAGTACCACAGATTGCTATGGACGACATCCCAACTAGAACAAACTACTGTGGACAACTTCCAATCTACCACAAATTGCTACGGACAACATCCCAACTACCACAAATGTTTATGGACAACATCCCAACTACCACAAACTACTATGGACAAATTCCCGTCTACCATAAATTGATATGGACGACATCCCAACTAGAAGAAACTACTGTGGACAACTTCCAATCTACCACACATTGCTATGGACAACATCCCAGCTACCACAAACTACTATGGACAACATCCCAACTACCACAAATTACTAAGGACAACATCCCAACTACCACAGATTTTTATGGACAACATCCCAACTACCACAAAGTACTACGGACAACATTCCATCTACCATAAATTGCTATGGACAACATCCCAACTACCACAAACTATTACGGACAACATTCAAACTACCACAAACTACTACGGACAACATCCCACCTACCACAAATTACTGTGTACAACATCCCACATACCACAAATTGCTATGGACAACATCCCAACTACCACAAATTTTTATGGACAACTTCCCATCTACCACAAATTGCTATGGACAACGTCCCAACCACCACAAACTGCTATGGACAACATCCCAACTACCACAGATTTTTATGGACAACATCCCAGGTACCACAAAATATTACAGACAACATCCCATCTACCATAAATGGCTATGGACAACATCCCAACTACCACAAACTACTATGGACAACTTCCAATCTACCACAAACTGCTATGGACAATATTCCAACTACCACAGATGTTTATGGACAACATCCCAGCTACCACAAACTACTATGGACAAATTCCCATCTACCATAAATTGCTATGGACGACATCCCAACTAGAACAAACTACTGTGGACAACTTCCAATCTACCACAATTTGCTATGGACAACATCCCAGCTACCACAAACTATTATGGACAACATCCCAACTACCACAAATTACTATGGGCAGCATCCCAACTACCACAGATTTTTATGGACAACATCCCAACTACCACAAACTACTAGGAACAACATCCCATCTACCATAAATTGCAATGAACAACATCCCAACTACCACAAACTACTATGGACAACACCCCAGCTACCACAGATTTTTATGGACAACATCCCACCTACCACAAATGTTTATGGACAACATCCCATCTACCACAAATTGCTATGGACAACATCCCGACTACCACAAATTGCTATGGACAACATCCCAACTACCACAATCTACTATGGACAACATCCCAACTACCACAGATTTTTATGGACAGCATTCCAACTACCACAGATTTTCATGGACAATATCCCATTTACCACAAACTACTATGGACAGCATCCAAACTAACACAAACTACTGTGGACGACATCCCATCTACTACAAATTGCTATGGACAACATCCCAACTGCCACAAACTACTATGAACAACATCCCAACTACCACAAACTATTATGGACAACTTCTCAACTACCACTGATTGCTACCGCTTCGCCTGCAGTGTAGAATACTCATCAACCGAAGTGCATATTATCTATAACAAATGTAGATGAATTTCAATATTAGTTACTGCACAAGCAGGCAGTTTGAAAGCCAGAAAATGGGAACAACAAATATTTTATATATATATATATATATATATATATGTTTAAGCGTCTGTCATAGAAGGATAGAGCAGTCCACATATTTTGATTTCTTTATTTCCGGCTCTAATAAGAACAATACCCTATAATTTCACTGCTCTCCATCTACTTTTCCACACAGCCCACACCTCGTCTGAGGCATTTATCATGTCGTGGCAACAGCATTTCTATTCCCTGTTGTCAGTCCGTGTGCTGTGTTACGATATGGAGAGTAAACACCACGGCAACGCTGTGACCGGACCGGACCGGACCGACCGGACTGACCTTCGTTCTGTAATTACGGAAATCGACAGAATGTTAATGAGCGTGTGAAAAGCAAAGAGCTGTATCCCTTAAATACATTTTGTCCGTGAAATAAATACAGATATGCGTCGCTTAACGACGGGGATACGTTCTGAGAAATGCGTCGTTAGGCGAATTTGTCGTTGTGTGAACTTGTACTTACACAAAACTAGATAGTACAGTCTAGCCTACTATACAACACCTAGTCTATATGGTACGGTCTATTGCTGCTAGGCTACAAACCTGTACAGCATGTTACTGTACTGAGTACTGTAGGCAATGAAACACAATGGTAAGTATTATAATATAATATTATGTTATTATATTATAATGTAGTAAGATCTCTTTTAGACGATATTAAAACCAAACAACTTCAATGGTATGGACATGTTCAAAGAATGGCAGAGGGAAGATTACCAAAAGAAGTTATGAAATGTAGCCCACCAGGAAGAAGAAAACGAGGTAGACCTAAACTTACCTGGGCAGAAGGGATTACAGGACTGATTGGGAGAAAAGGGATTAATGGAAGAAGACTGGAATGACAGAGGGAACTGGAGGAAGAAGATAATATAATTGTCAAATGGGCGCAGGAAGATGTGGAGACATTGTGCAACCTGCTAAATAAATAAATCTTATATTATAATATTATAATCTTATGGGACCACCGTCGTGTATGCCGTCCGTCGTTGACCGAAACGTCGTTATGCGGCGCATACCTGTGCCTTTCCGTAAAATCCATCTACCAACGTAGCCGTCTTTCTATCCGGCTTTCTGCCGATCTGTTAGAGCACCTGTCCTTGCGGGCCCCGGATGGGATGCATGTCTAAACACGGTATTTTCTTGTGTGCGTAGACAGTGATATCCCGGTATCCGTGTCTATGCACACAGCTTGTTAAGGTCAACATCTGATCAGTTCCTCGTTAGTACACACAGAAACAATAGAGGACCTTGTTGTGGGGCAAGGAAAGAGCACGGTTCAGCGACACTGCAGCCGCTGACATACACATTTGGTTGTTTGAGGCCTTTAATTAGCATATTCTACAAATATTTGAGGTGGGTGAAACACGTAGCACAAAACAGGAGATACAAGAATGCTGCCAGAAACTCATGGAACAGAAAAGGGTGTTTTTTCTGGGTTAAATAGCCACATATATATATATATATATATATATATGTATATATATATATATGTATTTATTTATTTATTTATTTATTTATATATTCGAGATTTTTACAGCAGCGTTATGAAGAACACTGGCGTAGCTAGGTTCATTGGCCAGAATAATGACAGTGTCCTCCCTTAACAGACATGAACTTTAAAAAAAAACACATTCATCAAGTTTTATTGTATCTCAATAATTTAACTTTTTTTTAGCGCACAACAATCACATTTTGTAATTTTAAATATTTGTTTTGTTGCCCCTTGGACTTTGCCGGCACCGGCGACCACATTCCTCACTTCCCCTCCTCCAGCTACGCCCGTGATGAAGAATATTGTCTTCTGGGATTTAAGCCCTTGTAGTTGGATGCAAATTATGTCGTATTTTAGACAAACCTACCCCTTCCATCGGGGCACGCGGTGGCGCAGTCGGTGGAGGCACAGCGCTACAAGCCGGAAGGTCGCGGGTTCGACTCGCAATGGTGTCATTGGAATTTTTCATTGACATAATCCTTCTGGCCGTACTATGGCCCTGAGGTTGACTCAGCCTTTAACAGAAATGTGTAAGGTAAAGTGATCCCGTTACAGGCCCTGTGTGGCCCAGAGGGTGGTTAAAGGTGTAGCTCTACTCTTCCATGACTGCGGCATTAGAAGGGGGTGAGTGGTCAGCAGCACGCCCCGACCGCACTTTACCCCCAGGAAAGACCCGGTACCCATTTTACAGGAGGCTGGGTGTGCTCCAGGGCCGGTCTGGACGGGCGGGAAATCTCGTCCCCACCGGGATTCGATCCTGGACCGTCCAGCCCATAGTCAGTCGCTATACCGACTGAGCTACTCGGCCCACAGAAATGAGTACCAGGAATATTTCCTGGGGGGTACAGGCGGCCGGTGCGTAGAGTTGACAACCTTACCACCTTTATGTGCCGATTGTCTTGAAATCTGGGTCCCACAACCTCCTGGAACTCTCAGGGCCTGTCCAGCCCAGGATTGCTTCACTTTTACCTCTTCCACCGTCTAGGTAGAAAGCCATACTACACGACGTCGTGTCCCGGACATCAGTATTATTTATAGTTGTTATACTGATTTATTTATTAGTTATGGCCCCGGTAGCTCAGTCGGTATAGCGACTGACTACGGGCTGGACATTCCGGGGTCGAATCCCGGTTTGGACGAAATTTTCCGTCCGTCCAGACCGGCCCTGGGGCCCACCCAGCCTCCTGTACAATGGGTACCGGGTCTTTCCCGGGGTAAAGTACGGCCGGTGCGTGCTGCTGACAACTCACCCCTTCTAGTGCCGCGGTCGTGGAAGAGTAGAGCTATACCTCTACCCACCCTCTGGGCCACACCGGGCCTGTTAGGGGAAAATTTAATCTAAAGTAAGTCATCCCGTTGTCTTATAAAGAATTAAACTTATTTATTGTAAACTTTGTTCAGTCAACACAACAACATTAGAAAATTAATGTGTTACCGCAACATGTTTCGACTCCGGAGAATCATCATCAGGCTGAATATTTAAGAACAATTAAATACATTATCCCTAATGCAATAGTTACATTTATAGTACTGCAAAGGATAATGTATTTAATGGTTCTTAAATATTCAGCCTGATGATGACTCTCCGGATTCGAAACATGTTGCGGTAACACATTAATTTTCTAATGTTGTTGTGTTGACTGAACACATATTGTAAGATTACAATCAATAAGTTTAAGGGAAAACTGTACCTTTTACCTTTTTATTTATTTTTTGGTTATTTCACTCCTTTGTTTGGATTCCGTATGGTATGTAACTTCGAATGCCATTTGAAAATGATCAGGAATAGCGTTTAGGTAATAATCTGGACAGATGTCTTGTTCCGTTGGTACCGTCTCGTACCATATTCACGGCTTCTTAAACCGTCAATCTTCGCTGATGGCTTTCGTTTTTAATACTCCAGAAGTTCCAGTAATAATTCCAAAGAACCCAGGACTTTTCACTTTACTGTGTCTTATTCTACATTAATTCTGCTGTTATTAATCTCTGCAGTTAATGGTACGTCATCATATAACCTACGAACCAATCAGTTGAAGACAGACAGGATGGTGGTGAAGAGAAGAGAAACAGCAGTAGAGGCAGTCAACACTGCTGGTGGGTAAAGGGAAGGAACTTCAGTACTCAGATAATGGAAAGAACGCTGCATTCTTTATTCAGGCGGTACCCAATTCAAACTTCTGCCGTGTTAACAAAAATGTGATTAAGGATTTTCTTAGTTTTCTTCGGCCTCTTCGTGGAAACGCTGCCATATTACCGTACATACACCGCACCTGACTCCTTCCATGTCCTTATCTAGACGCAACTCGTGAACTTTCCAATTTATTCAACGCTAATAACTTCTGCAGCTGATGGAACGCCATTTAAGTAACGTGTGTTGTGTAAGCGCCACATGGCGGCTTGTCAGTCAGCCTGAGAGCAATCAAAAGCTGTTTGCATGTGTCGTGCTCGCTAATAGCATCCCTCGACTGCAGATGGTTTGCTTTTAGTTCGCCAACTGTCAGATTTTTGCTCTTCATAAAGATGGAAGCCTAGCACTCCACACTGCCTAAGCTCAGTCTATTCCAGTTGCGTCTGATACTTCGCTGTATAAACCGAGCAGCCCTCGCGTCTTTTATTCTGCACCGGTGCTAACAGGAGTCTGGATAGCGCAGTCGGTATAGTGACAGGGATCCGGGCTGGATGACCGAGTAATCGTGGTTCGATTTCTGACAGGGGGTAAAGGTTTTTCCTCTTCTCCAGAACGCCCAGACCGAATCTGGGGCTCACCTAAACCGATTCGGGCACTTGCGCAGCCTCCTGTTCAGTCGGTACAGCGGCAGAGAGTGATGTTGATCATCCACTTCGATCTAGTGTCAAGTTAAGAATAGTTGGAGCTACATTTCAGCTTCCCTGTACGTCTTCACATCGTGGGCAGGACAAATTTACCTTTACTTTATCATTAGTATCAGTGGTTGGACGAGTAACACAAACCTCTTTCTGATGCACACCATTTGAGCGGAGTAAAATAGATATTCATGGGCCGGGTAGTTCAGTCGGTATAGCGACTGACTACGGGCTGAACGGTCGGGGATCAAATCCCGGTGGGGACGAGATTTTCCGCCCGTCCAGACCGGCCCTGGGGCCCACCCAGCCTCCTGTACAATGGGTACCGGCTCTTTCCCGGAGGTAAAGTGCGGTAGGGGCGTGCTGCTGAACACTCACCCCCTTCTAGTGCCGCGGTCATGGAAGAGTAGAGCTATACCTCTACCCATTTGAGCGGAGTAAAATAGATATTCACTTCCATATAGTGCCGGTGATATACGAGTGGAGACTGACCTCAGTGGCCTACACGGCTTCGTATGATGGATAACTGCATAGTTTGCCATTCGTCTTCGAGCAAGGAGTTTTTCTTGTGATTTACAAAACTAATGCGTGTAATAAATAAATTGATTCGTAAGGTTATGAGTTAAACTAATCAACGTATAAATAAATTACAGAAAGTAACGAATGAAATATTGAACTAACAAAATGGACAGGTGGATTTTATAACTAAATGTGATAAATATTTAAAGAATTAAAAAAAAAGTAGTTTGAATGAATCAGTAATTAAAATAACAGGCGAATGAACACATGACATTTAAAGTACAAGCTAATGAAAAATTATTTTAATCTGTTGTCAACAAGTTTTTTTTACGTTGAAGATACACCTTGTATTCTGTGCTGCGCCACGTTCATTGAGACGCTTCAGAAGCAAGGCGGATACTGGCGTGTTGTGGATGACGAAAATAGTCATGACACAAAACATATGCTAAAGAGTTACGTTAACTTGTTTGGGATTGATTTTAGAGCCCAGGATTGAACAGAGAGACACATTTGCATAGGCTACATGGTTTTAAGAAAATGTGTCTTCCTTAGACGTCGTCAGACGTGGGGGTAGGTGAATACTCCTGCTTCTCGTATTTGGAATGTCACGGTTTCAATATTATGTCGAGGTTTTCCTTAGTCTCTCCAGACGTGTACCTATGTAGCATCACAAAGTGCGTCACGACTGCTTCCCACACAACTTCTAATTTATTATTCGCTAAGCATTAGACGTTATATAATTGGAGTTAATGCAAGTGTCGTTAAACGAGGATGAATAAAAGTACTATGTTCGATATCTGTGTATGCATATATATATATATATACCTTCTACTTAAAGGTATTGGTCAGGGGTGAACAAATTCCGAGCACCAGGTCGCTCAGGCGACTAAATTTTTTACGGTGACTCGTACTACTTGTGAGTCCGCCTAAAATTTGAGGTTGATCCTAAATTTTTTGAAAATTTTAGCACCCCTGGAATCAGTTATCTGTAACTATTTGGGTCTAAAACTGTCACTTTGTTATATTATTCAGATGTTTGTAATGAACTTGCGGCAAACGTAACTTCACTTCGCAGAGAGGACAGCAGGGGTTACGTATAAACACAGTAATCATGTAAGTCGGATGTCTGTTTTTTTTGGGGGGGGGGGGTAATGTACATTGGTAGGTTGTCGAAACTCGTTAGTGTTACACAGGGTGGCGCCGAGCCGACTGACACATTTCAAATTTGAATATTGCGCCGGCGCGATAGCTTGTCGTGATTGGCGAGAAGGGGAACGGTGAAGGAGAGGACGCCATTTCATATGGTCAGTTGCAATGGAGCGTTGGAACGTGCAACAACGTGTTACCTGTGTTCGTAGTTTCGGCGACATCGCTTGGCATGCTCGGTCGCCCGAACTTACTGTACCAGAGTTTTTCCTGTCGGGGTTCCTGAAAGACCGTGTGTTCTGGAGGCGTATCATGACAATTCAAGATCTCAAACAAGCCATTGTTGACGAAGTTGCGGCTATTGATGAGGATCTACGGAGGCGCGTGTACGGCAACTTCCAGACACTCTTGCAAAAATGCATTGATGTAAACGGAGGCCATCTGCCTGCTATTCAGAAAATAAGTTGGAATCTGTGTGTAATAAATAGCACACTTGTGCGTATTTATAGACGGTTTCGCTTATTTTTTTCCTGTTTCCATATATTATCTATGACCATTTGAGATGTGTCAGTCGGCTCCGCGCCACCCTGTATAATCGCACGCCGAAAATATTCGCACAAAATCAATAGGGATAATGTTATGACTTGGCTAGCCATTACATTTAAAGTATGCGTGCCGACTTACAGTACAGTAGTTATTTACTGAGAGCAGCCAAACATAAAACTAAATATATGGAGAAACCAACGTTGAGTAACCTGTGACAGATGTCACAAATTAAACAAAAAAGATGTTCAGTATATAAATTGAGAGGCCTTCACTTTTGCTTAGTCTAAACGAAAGCTTTCTTTCTTCCTCCTCTACTACTCATTTTTTTCCTCATTCTTTTCCTTCACTTGCATTTTTCTTCTCCTTTCTGGCCGCCTTATTCTTCTGTACTTCTGTTTTTCATCTTTAATGACCTAAAACGCTTCTGTGTGCTAGCCGGCTGTCAGGTAATATACATTTCCTGTACCATGAGTGATTAGACAGTGTGGCTGAACGGACAGTGATTCTATCAATCCCACGTATGCGCTTTGCCCCTCTATCCTGGATCTCATATAATTTGAAAGAACGTGACTTTATATTAGGGATTGGGGATCGATTGTCAATTGTTTTATGCTGCGTGCAACATGTCCACCATTTTTCATTACTAGCAACGCCGTCTGTCGTTGCTCCGTGTGATGGTGAGCCATCTGGCCGGTGATACGACACGTTCTTTCGAACAAACACCGACATAATTGTTTCGCTCGGGACTCTGCAGTGCAAATATTGGATAAACAGAAAATATTCTCAAGCGTTTCAGCAAATCACTCCGCTAATCAGCGATTTAATTTGTTGAAAGTAAATATATTTCCTAGGAGAAAGAAGTTTAGTACGCACAGGCGGTAAACTCTTGGTACGGACTAAAAAGTATAGGGGTTCGGTTCTCAGTAAAGCGTCCCGAACGGCTTTCAGGAGTGCGTGTAACTCCATCCTCAGTGGGTGTCGGACCTTGGACGCGCGAAGATAAAGACTGTCGAAGCGTGAAGCAGACCACTTCCATCTTATGACTAATTCTAAAATGCACAGTGCACAAACTCTAAGTGTAAAAGAATAGTAAAAAATAAAAGGTAAATCAGTCCCATTAGAGGCCCGAGGTGCCCGGAAGGTTCCAGGAAGTTAGGGTTACCAGATTACGTGACAATGGCCCAGGATAGTGGTAAGGTTGTCAGCCTTACGCACCGGCTGCTTTTACTCCCAGGATATACTACTGGTACTCATTTCTGTTAGAGCCTGAGTCGACCCCAGGGCCATAGTGCGATCGGAAGGACACCATCGGGAATCGAACCAGCGACCTTCCGATTTGTAGCACAGCACCTTAACCACTGTGCTACCACGGTCCCCAGTAGGATAGTAAGTGAGTAAATTATCAAAGGACTAACCAGCTGACTAATTATTTCGCTAATTAATTCGTTGGCTAATCCAAGAACATTCCGAAATTAATATATAACTGCTTAGTTAATTAAACTACCAAGTAATTAATTCTTTGAAGCTGAAATAATTCAGCGGAGAAGCGTGATTAAATCAGGTACTGAGAAGGAGGTGGGGTTACTCACGAACAGAAAATGAGAAATTAGTAGAAAATTGTGGTCGGGCAACTTTTTAGAAACAGACAGCACTTCGGATAACTACCAATAAATGAGAAGATAATATTAAAACGTTTCTGAGGATTGAAACTGTATTAGGGCTAATTATGAACATGTATACTAAATGTAATGATACGTGGTGGTCTTCTTGGATTTTCGGGTTCTTGAAAGCAGGAAACTCGTTGACTGTCAGTATAACTGCTGTATCAGATATCAGAAGACACCCTGCACCCTAGAGTTGCCCGTCCTGAAAAGGCAGACAGGCCTCTATAATGCTGGTTTGAAGCTCCCGAAAATTTCACCCACGAGCAAAATCACCCGGAATTGAGCGACCCCAACATCGCTGCGGCTAACATCCGGCCAGCTGCTGGATAAACAGCGTTAAAACAAGTGCGGGCAATATTTATCAAATCTTTGACCACTCAAATTCTCATGCTAACGAAAAACATTTTTGGGGTGAATATCTTGTGCGTTGATTGGTATGCCAGTATGCATCAGCGCGTCGCACTGATCCCTGTCGCGCTCCGACACTGTTGTATATTCGCAGTAAGGCCCACAGGAAGTGAGAGAGTGAGGGACGCAGCCCCACATCCGACGGACCAGATTGGGTACATCCCGTCTTCTGGTTACCGTGGGAGACAATACGCTGACCATCGCGGGGATCGGGGGACAGATTAAATTGCTTCACACATCAGGCATTCTCAGGCAGCAGAAATTGATTCTTCTGGTTGATGAGAGACAAATGCTGACAGCTGCAGAGTGAGGAACTGTGTCGGCAGGTTCGTAGTTGTGAGATATAGTACTCAGACGACCGGTGACTGTGCAGTTTGTTACCTTTTCGGCACGTGAAGCAGAGCAGTCTGCTGGAGAGGCGCCTTGAATTTTTCTTTCGTGATGTATTTTACAATGCTGTCAGTATTGTACAGGCCATGAAGATATATAGGAGTAGTAGAAGTATGGCTCCTTTCATTCTTAACCTCGGCGTAAGTAGGGATAAACCCTGGGAAAGAACGCCGGTATCAACTAATTAGCTGGCTGGGTGGGAGCCAAAGATGGTGAAGGCAAACAAAAATTACGAGCGAAAGAAATGGATTATGTGGTATAACTGGACGTATTTCCCGCCATTTGTCTGGAGGGAATGAAAGTAAATTAAAAAAGAAACCATTCTAGAATAATATAAAGGACTTAGAACCGTAACCACGACTTCTGTTTCATGTATTTTCAATAAATTATTATTCAGAAAACATGTTTCTGTCAATCTTGTTAATCTTCAAGCCCTTTTCTTTATTTTATTCTTCTTAGATGGCCCTACAGTCCAGTGCGGTCCTTCGCCCCCTTCATGGACTTTCCCCAGTCAGCTGTTTTTTAATCTCTCTTTCAGGTTTTTAATTTTGCATCTATTAATGCCCTCTTTCATTATACAAACTAAGAACAAAAAAACTGCATGCAATGTGTTAAATAACTGAGATCTTAATTTTACGTTTCTCAGTACCATATCCTTGTCCCGGAAGTAATTCGAACCCGACACCTCCCTAATACAAGTTAAGCAAGTAAGATCGCTCCTAAACATTAGTACATATCTAACAAATTGCGCGGTGTCCTTAAATTCGGCTTTCCGAATTTAGGTCTGTTGTGCTGATCGAGCTGGTCAAGTAACTCCTTGCTTGTATGCACCCTCAGCCCATCCTTCCCAAGTTTACTGTCATCAAAACCCGCCGTTTGCCCTGTCATTAACCAATTCAGTCGCATAATTGTAATATTGTCTTTTCAGCTGCGTGCAGGTGATCAAGTGATCTCGTATATTCAGGTTTCCAGGCTACAAATTTCCTCGAAAATTTGAAAGAAAATATTGGTCTTGTAAGTCTTGTCAAATTTGAGATGAATGTGAAATACAGTTAACCGAATACGTTGTGTCGTGTTAACGGAAATGTTCGGTTTCAAGCTGCTAGCAGTGTCCTGCGCCAGCTTCACGCGTTCCTTCTAATTGGACACGTTAAGATCATATTTCGAACAGTTTTTGTTAATTCAGTAAGTGATGAAGATTTCACAGCGTATTTCAGTATGCATTTTCATAACGGCCGACTGACTGTTGGGCCACTCTGTAATACTTTTACTACGTAAAAATGTATGCCGACGGTCCCGGGATCGAATCTCGTTGGGGGAGCGGTCGTGGGACTAACCCAGTCTTCTGTACAATGGGTACCGGTTCTGTTTCCCAGGGTAAAGTGGCCGGAGTGTGGCGTTGATCATCCAATGTAGCGCTGAGATTAAAGAAAGAGTAGAGCTATATCTCTACTCCCTGTCTGGGCTTTCATTGCATGCTCTATGCTGAATTTTACCTTTTACTTTTCCAACTTCGTTTGTTTACCTTTGCGTTAATTAGAAATCTGCGGGACACGACGATAAATTGAGCAAGTTTTTGAGCAACGACTAACACTAAGTATTCGTTTTCTGGACTTTGGCCTCTGTCAAGTGTTTATAATAGAACACATCTTTTGTCCGACATCTGTTTATCATCCATAATTCATTCTTGCCCCCAAATGGAGGTATGCGTCGCCATAGTAACCAGGAAGCTACAACAGAAATCGATGTTACACAGCTTTATTGGAATTCTCTGTATACCATTGGCACAGAGCTTTCACGTGAAGCTTTCTCATTGGTCTTCTGCCAACGTTATTTGCATGCTAAGGGGAAATGGCATTTCACATATTAAATTCCTCCGTGAGGGTGGCGGGCTGGTCGGTAAGGGTGGGGTCTGTCGAAGATTCACTAAGCTCTCCCCTGTCGTCGGTTTGGTGAAAGACGCTGCAGCTCTTTTATGACTTGTATCATGAATAGTGATGTTGAACCGAATCTATTTACAGAGAGTCTGTGTTGGTTAAACCGTGCGACGGCTGGCATGGATGGTCTTCGAAAGGACTAGCTGTAGTTGTTGAACACGACAGCAGAGTTGCGTGTCGTTCTGTGACTCTCTCTGAACTGTCTACGTAGTTAGCCAAATTTTAAGTTTTGTTGACCGTGCATCCCTGTATAATCTTGTAAATAAAAGGAACTTGGTGCACCATTTATTCTTAGTATATTTATATCTATCGCGACCGCGGTAGCACAGTGGTTAAGGTGCTGTGCTACAAATCGGAAGGTCACTGGTTCGATCCCAGCTGGTGTCAGTCGATTTTTTATTGACATAAAAACCTTCCGATCGCACTATAGCCCTGGGGTCGACTCAGCCTCTAACAGAAATTAGTACCAGGAGCATTTCCTGGGGGTAAAGGCGGCCGGTGCATAGGGCTGACAACCTTACCGCCATCCTGTGCCGTTGTCACGAAATCTGGGAACCTTAACTTCCTGGAACCCTCTGGGCCTGTCCAGGCCTGTAATGGGACTGCTTTAATATTTATATTTATCAATCTCTGCGTGTTTGGGGTTGATATGGGCCCATCCTCAGGAGATACAACTGTGTTTTTGCAAAACTTGGTACTTGTTATTCTGTGTGGATAACTGTCTGGTATGCACCCTGCGTACCAGACAGTCATCCACGCAGAATAACAAGTACCAAGTTCCGCGTAAGTACAGTTGTTTCTCCTGACGATGGGCCTATAGCAGCCCGAAACATGTAGAGAGTGATAGATATAGTAAGAATAAATTGTGCACCAAGTTGGTTTTATTTACAAGATTACAAGTAGTTAGCTAAGTAATTGATATATTTTTCTACCTAGGGCCTGCTGTTTTACTAAATAAATATAGGGATGGTACTCTACCATGACCCCAGTTCAGCACCGTGGAAGTTCAGTTTCGCTCCCAAAGCAGTTCGTATTGGGTTTTTGTTGTACAAAATGTCTCTCAAACAGGTTCCTAGTACTTCAGTTTTCCTTGGCAATCGTTTACCAATTTCTCATATTCCTCTCTCATCCACGGAATGGATACGGGGGCCCATTTCAAAGGGAACATTCCAAGGCCAATAAAAGAAACTAATGGTGTGTGCTTGCGCTTACCGGAATAAATGACATCAAGTGGAAGAGCGCTTAATAGATAAGCAGGTTAATGCATAAAAAATAAATGTAAAGAAATAAAATGTAAGCGTGGTGTGAAAATTGTCCCTGCGATTTATTAATTTATTGTTGATTGATTGGTTGGTTCATTGAGTGAGTGAATGAATGAATGAATGAATGAGCGCTTTGTCGGTTACAGGTACACCATACAGTAAAGATATTTGAATATCTGTAATGATAATGGACTGGAATTTAGCTGTCATATAATTAATATTTAAGGTAATTAATACGGATAGTAAATCGTAGAAACGGTCAAAAGGGTGCCAGTTAAGGGAGTTTGTGTACATTCCTGCCTACTTACCGAAAGGCCCTACTAGGATACATGCTTAGCTTCAAGTACGTAATTAGCTACGTTCTTCAGGTAACTGCCTCTCAACCTACTAAACACTTGGGCACATAATTAAGTACAGACTTCTTAAGTTAAGAAAATAATTAACTCTTTTATATTGTAAACCAAACGTTCGATCCGCCAAAACTAAAACCAAACAATATACACAACATTCTGAGTCAGTTTCGTCAAAAGTCCATCCACTTAAACTACTTTTCTCTACAATATATGTGAATTATATTCCAAATGTCTGCTTTGGTTCCCAAATAGAAATTCTGAATGCGTTTAGTTTGTTATCTTCCGGTCTAATACATGCCCAGTCCGTCGTGAAGCCTTGATTATTCTGTTTTTTAAATTATTGTGTTTTGACTTGGACATATCACCACAAGATGTCTGGAATGCGTGCTCCTACGACAAATATGTTATCAGGGCAACATACCGTACTATGTTCCTGTGACATTCACATCAAGGTTTGCGAAAAGCGCAAATACATTCGTAAATTGTTGGACAGGAACGACGTACACCGGGAGCGTGAGGATGTTATTCATTCTTAACACGCAGACTGAGGGCTCTGATATTCGTCTTGGGGAAGCAGGGCTGTCAACTAATGAAACGGTTCAAGCGACGTAATCAAATTGCTTCCTAGGGGACAGCACCCTCGACGCCACGTCATAGCATTCATAAGAGCACGGTTTTAGTTGCACATGGTTGTGCAAGTCTGCTATTTCACAACTTATATCAACTGTAGAACGAACCCTTTCTACAGAACATTATGGTTGATTGTGGGATAGGATAGCTCAGTCTGTATAGCGACTCGCTACTGGTTGGACGGTTCGGGGATCGAATGCCGGTAGTGGGGACATTTTCCGCACCCGTCCAGACCGCCGCTCACCCAGCCTCCTGTACAATTTGTACCGGGTCTCTTTCCCGCGGGTAATGCGGCCGGGACGTGGCGACGACCACCCACCCCATCTAGCGTCGCGGTTAAAGAAAGAGTAGAGCTATACTCCTACTCGCCCTTGGGCGTTCATGGCCTGTTCTAGGGTGAACTCTGCTTTTTACCATTGTTTTGTTTGGTTAGCCCTCTAGCTTCGTGGTCGTGATGTCATGGCTTTCGTTTTGGGAACTGAGATCGGCTGTTCTGGCTGAGGGTTTTGTAGATATCCCTACTCCCTACAGATAAATTCTGTGGCAGTACCTTAAAATAGGCCGCCACACCTTCCTTCCAAGTCCTTCCCTGATCGTCATTCACAGTCACTTTCATTTGATGATTGAAACTTGCCCTTTCGAGTAATCGCCGTTAATTGCTACCAAAACGACGTTTGTTTGTAACAGAATGTGCTGTCAATACAAATGTTCTTCTTAGTTATAAAATACTTGCTTTATAACATTTTCGTGTCCCACATTTAGCGATAGCAGGTGTTAGACTCGGAAAATCTCATCTACATACGCCGCCACCGCCCCCCCCCCCTCCCAGCTGGAAAGTCGAATCCTTTTATAACATGGAAGACGCGATAGATGACGTGTCTACAAATTTTCTAAATATCTAGGAGACACCTCAAAATTATTGGTGCCAGAACTGCGACAATATGCAAGTTCCATGCTTAGCATATACAGACATTAGTCGCCACTGTAAGAAATTTAGTCGCCCGGGTGATCTAGTGCCCGGACTTTGTGCACCACTGTGCTAGACCTTCTGTCATATCATGCAGTTGTAGTCCCAGTGTTCACGTCGTGTAGATTCGCAGCTGTCAGTGCCGAGATTTGTGGGCATCCTATAAGCAATTCGGATAGAAAATTGAAGTAAGGCTGAAATCAGGGTGCAGCAAACTCGATTAGGCAGAGGCAAATGAAAACAAATGACGCATCGTGGGCGAGCAAAGGCGATTCATTATGGATGGTGTATGTTCTGTGGTTCGTAGGGCAGATGCAAACGCCTTCACAAGCGCGAGGGGGAGACGAAGGACCTCATTTTGATTCTTTGTGCACCCATCAACATGTATTGGTTTATTCTCATCATACGCCTATGAAATCTGCGGTTTAGTACTCGTAGAATGTGTTCCGAATAACAAACTGTATTTTCTTGTTCCGAGACTACAAGGTAAAGAGGAATGTAAAATTATGTCAAGCGTAAAAGGATTTGTTTCATCAAACACATTTGTCCTCTAGCTGTCGAATTCGTAGCCCCAACATGGATTAAGGCGACAGGCGCTACGAAGAAAATGGTTTCAAGCAACTAGCCCCATGCAACTCGAAACTAGAGTTGCGTGGAACTGATTGCTGGCAACCAGTTTTGTCCGTGTGTCTGCCGTCCAACATTTGATATGCCAGGTTTGGGGTTCTAACGCCGGTGTTGCTGTATATTAAAGGCTTCTGGGATGTTACGACGTGTCGACTGGTGTGTGGCTACCGACGTTTCGAAGACACCACCATCCATCGAAACGTTGCCCACTACTTGCCAGTCGACAGAGCGTAACATCCCACAAGACTTGAATTTTTTAATGCTTCTTGCTTTATGGACGAGAGGGCACGCGGTGGCGCAGTGGGTTGAGGCACTGCACTACAAGCCGGAAGGTCGCGGGCTCGTTTCCCTGTGGTATCATTTCAGTTTTCCATTGACACAGTGTTTCCGGCCGCACTATGGCCCTGGAGTCTACTCAGCCTCTAACAGAAATGAGTGACAGGAATATTTCCTGAGGGGTAAAGGCGGCCGGTGCGTAGGGCTAACAGCTTTACCACCTTCATGTGCCGATTGTCTTGAAATCTGGTGGCCTCAACCTCCTGAAGACCTCAGGGCATGTACAGGGTTTGCTTTAGCTTGCTTTACTATAAAGACGAAACTTCTACATTTTTACTTCAATTTTGAGTACGTACCTCCAAGAAAATCCCGCGCATCTCATTTATTATGATCAATAAGCTCGTTATGTTTACAGGTGCTGTCTATATGAGAACCAAATAACACACACAATACACTGTGCTGTTGATGTGTCGAATTAGTTTTTGCAGGAGCGTGAGGTTAGCATATGTACACTGCCTTGTCAAGAATCAGTGCTGCTTTAAATCTGTGAGAGCTTAGGCGCTGTGACGGACAATGTCCGTATTGTAAAGGTTTGGTAAATTTTGATATAGGTGACATTTTAACAAAGTCATGTACTTGGTCATTTGTCTGTCATAATGACGCTCACAATGCAGGTGGTACAACAGATACTGCTCCCCTCTCCTTCCGTGGCCGGTGGTGAGATCATCAACTAAACTATACAGTTGTACTGTCACACCGATGATACGACAATAAGCATACAGGTCGCAATGGAATCTGGGGCACGGCCCGCAGGCAGCATGGGCGTGATGCCTTGAGTTGCTGCGTGTCTTTGCTCTCCATTGGGCAATGCGACTCTAGGTTCCTTGGCTCCGTGCATGTTTCCAAAACCCCCTGTTGGCTTCCTGTCATTCCGCCGTCAACATCTCCAAAGTACCTCACCGATTTCGATAAAACCCGGCATGACAGGCCGACATTAAATTTTGTCGAATTTTCACATTATTTCAGTTAAATTGATTTTAAGATTCACTTTACTTACAGAGAGTGAGTGAATGTTTATGTATCTTTATACTGTATAGTGTGGGCCGGGTTGCGTAGGCGGTATAGCGACTGGATACGTGCTGGACGGTCCGTGGATCGAATCCCGGTGGGGGCGAGATTTTCCACCTGTCCAGACCGGCCCTGGGGCCCACCCAGCCTCCTGTATAATGGGTACCGGGTCTTTCCCGGGGGTAAAGAGCGACCGGGGCGTGACGCTGACCCCTCACTTCCTTCTAGTGCCGTTGTCAAGAAAGACTAGAGCTATACCTCTACTCCCCGTATGGGCCGTACGGCCCGTACAGAGCCTCAGTGCCTGCACAAGGGTGCACTTTACAACGACAAACTTTCTTCAAACATCCGATGATTTTTATTGAAATTGAAATACAGCCCTTGTATGGGCACTACTAGTTACAAGCATTTAAATTACTTTACTTCGCCTTTAAAGCCCAGTGGTTACTATGTGTACCACCACGCAGGTAAAGCAATCCCTTTACAGGCCTGGACAGGCCCTGAGGATTCCAGAAGGTTGAGACTCCCAACATTTCAAGACAATCGGCACATGAAGGTGGTTAGGTTGTCAGCCCTACGCACCGGCCCCTCATGAAATTCCTGGTACTCATTTCCGTTACAGGCTGATTCAACCCCAGGGCCAAAGTGCATCCGGAAGGATTATGTCAACGAGACATTCCAATGACACCGTCGGGAATTGAACCCGCGACCTTCCTGTTTGTAGCGCTGTGCCCCGTACCACCACGTAGAATATTCATAAATTCTGTTCCGTTCACACCGTGTACTATTTATGCTGTGTGTGGATCGCAGAACAAACTGTGTTTATATTAACTGATTTGTTTTGTATAGCAGACAGTGTGTTTAGTGCGCTCTGCAAATTGACCCTTTAGATATAATTCACGGTAACCCTTCAGTCCTTCTTAGAGAACACTGCCTAGTCCTCATTTGTTAAAAACAATTAAACTCTTTCTGGGAATAAAACGCCATCAGCGAGAGACGCTGAAAATGTCACGTACGGCTTAGGGTCGAAAGGTTAGAGATTCAACTTCTTCTTATATTAGGGTCCATTAAAACTGTCAAAACACAATTTTGTCGTCGCCCAAGAGTAAAGCAAGGACGGCCTGGTTTCGTGGAACATATAACTTCCCTTCCAAACGTTCTCTAGGGAGGCTTGCCTTAGATTTGAACTGAACGGTCGGCTACTGCACGACCCTTGTGTTACGCTCGTATCGCTGTGTGTGATATTCGTTCACTAATTCCCACAAGCAGAGGCGCGGTTATCAAAAGCACCCGCCTCTTAAACCCAAAGTATTATTATCGTGTGCTCAGTAGGTCACCTCCAGCCACTGGACCCTTTCCTGAGCCAGACGGATCCAATTCGCGTACTTGTACCGTACTTACGGGTCTCTGATTCTTCGCACGATGTCGGCTTCAGTGAACAGTACGATCGTGAATGTGTTCAAGTTTTTAGATACATTTTTATTTCTAAAAATTTTGTAACATGAAGTATGTTTTGTTAAGGGTACCGTAAATTTAAAACCCGTCCGTTCCGGGCAGTAGTTTGCATTAAACCCCAGCGTCTTTGAAAAGTTAAATATTGTGTAATGTTACCCTAACACCATAGGCGTAATTTTGCCAGTAGTATTAAAGATTAAGATATATAGAACTATAATCTTGCCTGTTGTTTTGTATGGGTGTGAAGCTTGGTCGCTGACATTGAGGGAGGAAAGGAAGCTGAGGGTGTTTGAGAATATGGTGTTGAGGAG
>Ga0123354_10002833_pt1 | contig 23424 bp, 24 predicted proteins | sample TergutLab28metaG_2_FD_97872 | JGI IMG/M metagenome (GOLD analysis project Ga0123354, IMG submission 97872) | Labiotermes labralis P4 segment gut microbial communities from Petit-Saut dam, French Guiana - Lab288 P4 | ecosystem: Host-associated > Arthropoda: Insects > Digestive system > Gut ... | reverse complement strand
CTAAAAAGACTAGAATCATGTAGGCAGAAATTTAAAGAAAATGGAATCCTTACTGTAACCTCAATATACATTTTAGAAGTTTTGTGCTACATCAAAAAGCATAGAGACGACCTCAAGAAAAATAGTGAAATTCATGATCATAACACGAGATGCAAATATGACCTTCACACACAATCTCATAAAACATCTCAACTTCAAAAGGTGTGCTGCATATGGGTGTCAGATTGTACAAACAATTGCCCTGGAGGATTAAAAACATAGACAAATATAACCGATTCAGAAAAGAAGTGAAGTCCACCCTACTGAAGAACACAATTTACTCACTTGAAGAATACCTGCAAACAACACTAGAGACAACACTAGGAGTTACACATAACTAGGAGTTATAAAACAGCATTGTGGGTTAACTTTAATACTGTGTCATAGTAAAACGTTTTACATTAAGCCAAACCAATTACACTTTATCACTGTAACAATTTCAATTACAACATATTTCATATTTGACTGTGTCAAGTTAGATGTATCCTTGGTCACACAAGTGACTGATGGATGTAACATTGAACTCGAAACCGAAATACTTTCACGGCCTACTTCAAACAAGAGGCATATAGCAATGTATTTTATGTTTGTACTCTTTCTTTTTTTCTTTTTTTACGTGTATTGGAATTATTGTAATTATTATCACATATCATAATTGCCGGATACTTAGCACTGTAAATTTTGTATTTTACACTTGGACAAGTCCATTGTTGCATATGTAACAATATGGATGAATATAAGTCAATCAATCAATACAGTGAGTCTTTTTATCTTGATATCATTAGAAGCATGTCTGAACTATATTAAATAATAGACTTTATGCATCTTATAGAGTGACATGTTGTCACCAAAACAAACCATATATAGGTCATTTTTAATCTCATTATAATTCTAAAAACTCATGTTCAGGAAGATAACGCATAAGTAGTAGTTCTGATTAAGATTATGTAAAATAATGATAAAATCAAATACTAAAAGTCATGTACAATAAAATAATTCTTGTGATCTAAAAATGCATGTAGTTCCTTTTCAGAATTAGAAGTATTTTACATTTTCTCACAGGATATTATTTCTGTTGTCTATCAAAGGTAGACTGATCCAACTGTCTGCATAAGAAGACACAGTACACACAACTCTTTTATAAACAGCACTGTAAGTCAGTTGATATATAGCATGGTTAACTTATTCTTCATACCTTGTAGCAATTTCTGTAACAATGTATCCTAATAAGTAACTACATGATTCAATATATCAATATAAAACATATTGCTAAAGCATTTAAAGATACCAACCTGAAAATAGCATTAAAAACTAATAATATAATTGCTAAACTCTTGAAGTACAAGAATGAAGATGATCAAATAAAACTGTATGACAACAGTGTTCACTGAGTTACATATTCTGACTGCAGGTGAAATATATAGGATGGACATATTGTTTTAATCTGTTTTAAATCACATGCTATATATTTCAAATATACCTATAATGACTCAAAACTCGCCCAACACCTAAATAATAATGAACATAGAATGAGAAGTATGACATTATGGACAAATTACATATAGGTAAAAACAGCAGACACTGAAACACAATGGAAAGATGCTACTTACTTTTGAAAACAAAGAAAATAATCAAATAAATGACAAAAACGTAGTCAGTGAAAGCCCAATATTTAACAAAATAGTACAATGTGACCTCAATAATACTGTATGGAACTTAGCAGAGGACAGCATCTATGAGCTGACTGACACTCTTACTATATATACAAGTTATTAAGCACCATGTGCTTAAACCATTGTTGACCACACAACATAAAACAATTTAAAAACATGAACATTTAACAATTATGACTTTCACATGAATATACTGTATCATACATTTACTTATTATGATATATGTGCTATGGAACCTGCTAAAGGAAAATGAAGAGTAAGTTAATTGTGTCACACAATGCTGTTTATAAAAGAGGTGTCATCTTGTACTGCACATTCTCATGCAGAAAATTCGATCAGTCTACCTTCGATTGACAACAGAAATAATAACCTGTAAGAAAATGTAAGCAACTTATAATTCTGATAAGGAACTGCACACTACCTTACACCCCAAGAATTATTCCATTGTACATGATTTTTCATATCTGATTTTATCATTATTTTATGTAATCTTAATTAGAACTACTACTTACATATTATCTTTCTGAATATGAGTTTTAGAATCGTTATGAGGTTGACAATAACCTATATACAGGTTGAAACATGTCGTTCATTAGACAAGCTCTATTGCCTAATATAGTTGCGTTCTGACTATATATACTTTGCATATCATACTATCATAACTATCCCTTATCTTAGAAATACATCATCCTCCAACTATCACCGACTGCAAACTTTACAGTCCAAATGTCTCCACGTTATTGGCAACTACCCCAGGCGCACCCCCATCCCTCGTCTTCATGCCATGTTAAACGTTGCACCTATCCGCGACTTGATTTATTATTTGATCGCTAATTTTTTAGACAGTTGCTCTACCCACTCTAACCCCCTTGTCTGCTCCATAGGAAACTACTCCCTAGCTGACCTCCATCGCCAGTATAAGAAATACTTACAAAAACGACCCAAGCACATTCTCCTCTAACCATTCTCCCAGCCACCACAGTGTTATACTCTAGCCAACTTGTTCTATATCCAAAATATTCATCTGTTTTCGATTCATGAAATGCAAATACATTCGATAAAATTTCAATTAACAAAGAGGGTTGTGTCACATATGAATATCATGTTTTGAAACACTTCTTTTTTTAACAGTGTTAAGCATCCACACCAAATTTTACTGATTTCCAAATCATCAGTGTTTCATCTTTAAAGTTTCAATTCTACGTTTTGAATCAAGGTACAGGGAAGAAGGTCCACAGAGTGGAGATAGAGGACTTCTGCCATTTAGTTTTTATCTATGAAAGGCTGGACAGACAGGGCTGATTTCAAGAGACCACAACAAATCATACACTGAAGTATGGAATGGCTTAATGTGTGACTGATGACATACAGGTTTCCAACTGTTCACAGAAGTACAGCAATCACTTGCCAAGCATGGATGCTATGTTCACTCACTCACTCACTCACTCACTCACTCACTCACTCACTCACTCACTCACTCACACACACACACACACACACACACACACACATTCTCTCCCTCTCCCTCCTTCACCCACTCTCACTCTCACTCTACTCTGAGAAAATGGCCATTAAATTATACAACAAACAATGATTATTTATGCTCTGTAGTGGAAAGAAGAAAAAATGTCTTCACGAAAATGCAGTATCTAAGGGTTTTGTGGATGGGCATGCTATGGGTAGAGTCAGAATCCATTTCCTGAAAGAAAAGAAACAAGCAGCATTTTCCACGAATAGAACAGACTTGCTATCCTGAGGCAACATTAATTTATTTCAGTACTAGTTCCCACACAAATAAGACTTGCCACTCTCCACCTTTCATATCCCATAGAGAAAACTTACATATACAACATAACACTGCTTTCACATCTCCCATCACTTTTGGCTCCAAAAGGACCATTTGTCCCACTCTGAAATCTCAATTCCCACTCACTGGCTATGACATCTGACCCCCCCATTACTAGCATTTCAGGTTCAAGTCCTGAAAGGGACTGACGATTCAGGTTCAAACCCAGAATGGGCTCCATGTAGATAGACTCTTTTGGCTGTAAATTATTTAACTAAGGAAAACTGTAAGAGGTGTGAAAGCCATTATGGTATTAAGAAACTTGAGCCTGGGCAGAACATTCATCAACTGTCAAGTTGGTAGAAGGTTTGTAACTGAGTGTTTCTGTGTGAAACATGAGACTTTGTCATAGTTGAGGACATGATTCATTCAGCAGATAGTGCCAGTGTGCAACACTCCTAAATGTTCATTTAACGTTAGTTTGGGGTCTACTGATTTAAATTAGAGCAGCCAATGAGATATGGTTTTCCAAAGAATTAATTCTGCCAGTGGGTTATTTATAAATTTGAATTGCAGCGACTAGAATCACTTTGTACATAAGGGGGTATTGGTTGAATGAAGGAGAAGAGGCAATGCAAGGAGATGCTTCTTTGGCCGCTAGTGTTGCATGTATGCAAAGTTGGTGCTCATCAATTTGAAACTATTTTAGATAAATGTTTGATTAAAAGAGAAAAAAGTGAGAATTAATAGCGACTAAAAGTGCCGTGGATACACCCGATAATGTGTTAGAACATCCTAACTCTTGTGGTCAAAGAGTGAACTGTCACTAATAAATAAAGACAAAACCACAGAACTAAGTGTTGTGTTCATGTCAGCCAGTCATACCTGATCGTGGACCTTGCAGGGACCTCCCACATAGATTACCCTGAGATAAGACCTTCAGGTTCACTGAGAAGAAACGGAAACTACACACCCAAGCCCACACAGGAAAAGGATGGTAGCACCCCCATACTTTTCTACAGCTCTAATTGGCCAAAATCCTTAACAGCCTTTCTATAAATCTACTTAGTCCCCTTCCCAATTACCACAGCATCCACCTGAACCAAATTCATTCTTCCTAAAGATGGAGACAGCATGTTCTTCCAAAGACATTGGATAGAACATGTAATTGTACATGCTGCAAATTTAAGTAGATCATCATTTGAGCAACAACTGCCATAAAAATTTGAAAAATTACACACAGAATTGCAATTGTCCTATAGAACTAGAACTTTAAACCAGATATATTTGAAGATATACAGATATAAAATTTTCATTTTGGAAACGTTCTGTAACCATGCTGTGCTAGGTATGCCACCTTGGAGATTGTCTCCCATGTCAACACGGAATGTAAATTGTACAAGATTTCTTATTTAATAGAGTCATAGCTGTCCCACAAAACAGGACTTAGAACATAGTAACAAGCAAACGTACTTTTCACAGTATTGTATATGAAATATAGTTTCACAAATCACAATACTGAGTGGCAGATTTATTAAGTCCCTGAACTTTGAATGTATGGTCTCACCACCTGTGCTTACTAGCCAACATGGCTGTGTTATCACTATTGACATCTGAGCCATGTTACAAGCATGTTTTCATCTCTCTTTAGTGGTAAAGTGCAGGTGGTTTTAGTGTGCATTTGAAAGGTATTGAGTGCCCACATTCTTTGAGGGAACAAAAAATTATGACCACTATGTTTAATTCTGTCAGCATTCTCCAAGAAATTGACAACAGAAAGGAGGTACAGTTACTTCATAAAGGACAATACCACAGTTCACACAGAAAGGACATCATCAGAGTGGTATTCAGCAAGCAGTGGAAGAGTTGCAGATGGTAGCCTCCTAGATCCTCAGATCTGAATTAATATGATTAATATTTGTGGGGGACACAAAGAGATTTCTTGCATGAATTTAAAGACCATATTCAGGGACAGAATGCTAATGTGTCAAGACAAGAGTCAAGAAATATTTTCCAAGTGTGAAACATGCTTTGAAAGTAGATGTCTGCATTCTGAGATACACATATGCTGATGAAACTGTGTTTGAACTGCATGGCAAAAATGAACTCCAACTTTCTAGTGGATGTGAGGATCCTATAAAATAATGCTTCTATAAGAAATGCTGTGCCCATAGAAACAAAAAAAAAATAGTCCCTGTAGTACACCACCTTCAACAATGTGACTTGATGATCAGCTAAATGGAATCTGAGGTCTCCAACATAAGAACTTCCATGAATGATTAATAGTAAATTGCATATAAGTGTAGCAGACCCTACTTGAAAGAAGGAAGCATAACTTTTACTGCACTGTGAAGTACATTAGTGACAAAATGACTGGTGGGACACATGATGTGAAATGTTAAGATATACTGCAATACTAACTAATTCCTTAGAACACAATAATAATTGGAGAGCAAACAGTTCCTTGGTGAGTCAAGAAATTCACCATATTTTGTGAAACCCAAAGCTTCAATATCATGTTCACAAGAGCCCGTCACTTGTCCTTATCCTCAGCCAGACTAATCCAGTCCATGCCATCTCATCCTGCTTACTTGAGATCAATTCTAATATGACCCTTCCTTATAAGCTTAGGTCTTCCAAGGAGCCTTATTTCTTCAGATTTCCCCGCCAAAACCCTGTAAACATCTCTCATTTCCTTAATGCCACATACCTTGCCCATCTCATCCTCCTTGGTTTCAGGATCATGTTAAGAGTGGTGAGAAGTATAAATCATGAAGCTCCTCATATTTTCCGTCCTCCTCTTATGTCCTCCAACTTATGCCCAAAAATCTCCTTCAGCACCCTATTCTTTAACACTCTCAGACTATGTTTTTATCCCTTAATGTTCCAGACCCATTTTCACACTCATACAAAACTTGTAACAGTACAGTTTTTTAAGTGATACATAATAAAATCTGCAACGAGGAAGAATGACAAGGCCTTAGATTGCTGAAAAGGTAATGAGATCTAATATATTTATTTTTTATTCCCATTAAAACATGCCAAAAATTAAATTACCTTCAAAAGCTGGTATAAAAATCTGTCTGAATAGAGATGGGACAGTACAAAAACAGTTCTACTAACCCATACACAGAGTTGTGACATTTGCATATGGAACTTCTGATTCCTGGTAGCTGGTGCCATCTATGTCCAGAAGCACCATTCTCACTTCATAGTTGATTCCAGATTTCAGTCCAGTGACATTACCTGATAACTCATGGGATAATATTGGCTGAGGTTCTATTTCTTGCCATGAGTTATTTCCTCCCAAATTCTCCTGCAAGCAGTAAGATGATACAATGGTGTACATGTTGTTTGTGAATTTTTCAAACTTTTACACATAAGCAGAAATGTGCAGAAACAATTCAGCTCCACAGTTACTTGAAAATCAAAAACAGACAAAAAGTTTGCTTCTTCTCCATTTGATAATATATACAAAGATTTTCCATACTGCAATCAAATTTGGTTATCTTTTTGCAAAGATATGAATGAATTCCATAACTTGATGTTATTATATTTTTTGGAATGAAACAAGATATTTACACCACAAAATGTGAAACAACAGTCAACAACATCTGAAATTGTTAGTTTTCATTAAAAAAGCATTTAAAGAGATTTATACTGAATTCTTAAATTCTAGGTAACATCTTAAAGAAAAGTGCAACATTTGTAAAATGACATACCACCTCTCACCTTTTCACATGTCTGTACAATGTAACATATTTGAGTAAAATTTACATTTGTAACATACATTTATATTTCAGTAACATAAAAGAAATGGACCACTGTTTCTAGGTAAGTAAAATGTGGTATGGAGACAAACACAAACATACCGATTAATTTGCATCATCCAGTCCTTTTGTGTTACAATTATCAAATATGCCAGTGCTTTGAAATATTTATAATATGTCTGACAATTGTCAGGTACTGACAGAAATAGATAACAGAGTTGTATATTTAAGATTCAAATATGCTGAAATCAGAAGCCATACCAACTAGTAAACAGCCAACAAAATTCCAGAGAAGCACAGTGTCCCCACCTTCAGGGTCAAGCAGTCCAAGAACATTTGTATATTGCCATTCATCACAGTTTCTATCCATGCAACATTGCAGGAAAGTACACATGACAGGCCCTTTCCTGAATTATGTGTTATTCTCTTCAATCATGAAAAAACTTTCTTCTTGTCAAATGTTCCAGCACTGTGGTTGATTGGTCATATTACCGAAATATATCTGTTACAAATAATACCTAAATGCGTTCTTACTCTGTACTGCAATTGAAAAAATGTAGATGTGTCCTTTCCTCTGCTGTCATTCAAGTTAGCTGTAACCTTAAAGCCCTGGACATTTGTAGCAATCACAACCGGAGCTACTAACAAGTACCTGTAAGCTGAAAAAGAAGGGCAAAATATGAAGCAGCAAACATCAAGGACTTAAAACTAAATCGCCTACTACTAACTTGCATAACTCATGGCCATTAATTCAACAAATTCAAATTCAGGAGTAGAGGACTACTTAAATTACATGTTACTCATGTCTTCATATCAGAGACTACTGAAATATGAGGTAACACAAACTTTCACAGGTTCACATAATAAAAATGCTGAAGCACATGAGAAAAAGATATTTCACCCTTCAAAATATTTCATTCTAAATCCACAATTCTGTAAACGGCGCTGACATGGAAGAAGAGAGTTTCTTAAATCTTCTTCTGGTGTTCTGTATTCTGTTTAAAGCCTTCTGACAAATGGAAAGCTCTTGTGAACATGCCAACAAACTTTCTTGTTCCATAAAACAGGGAAAACTTGAAGATTAACTGCAAAGCTGTTAGTTCCACAAGGATCCATACTCGGTCCCCTGCTTTTTCTTTTATATATTAATGACTTACCAAATTTCATATCTGATACAGGTAACCCAGTGTTGTATGCAGATAACACTAGCTCGATAAGTACAAATGCCAATAGACAAATGTTTGAAAAAGACATAAATACTGCTATATTACAATTAAACACATGGTTTAAGAGTAATCTACTACTATTAAATCTGGAAAAAACCCTACTTCCTTCAATTCTTAACTAAAAACACAAATGCAACTGACCTACACATATCATACGATAATAAACAGATCTCCAGTACACATAGCACAACATTTTTGGGATTAGTAATTGACAATAATTTATCATGGAATTGCCATATTGATCAAATGATACCAAAAATAAACAAAACAGATCCCTGAAACCATTGTTGTCTTTTGAGACATTAAAAATGGTCTATTTCTCAATAGTCCATTCTATTATATTGTATGGTATCATATTCTGGGGTGTATCAACCCATAGTAACATCATATTTAAAATCCAAAAAAGAATAATAAGGATTATTATGAACTCAGGTAATAAGGGTTCTTGCCGAGACTTATTTAAAAAATTAAATATTCTTCCTCTCCAGTCCCAATACGTACTTTCTCTATTCATTTTGTTGTTAAGAATAAAGACCTATTTAAAACCAACTCCGATGTTTATAGTTTTAATACAAGATCTCATTATGATTTACATATTCCTGCAGCAAACTTGGCAATATTCCAAAACGGAGCGTGGTATTCTGGTATCAAAATCTATAACCATCTTCCTCCTACCATTAAACAACTATCATATGATATTTCTAAATTTAAAGCGGCCCTGAAAAGATTTCTCTATACAAAATCTTCTTATAGATTGGAGGAGTATTATAGCTGGAAATAGAGATCTTGTTTTCTTACCATTACATCCTGGCAATAACATACACCATTGCACTCCTGCTAAATTCCTGTATGACTCAAAACACTTATGATTATACATACAAGTCACATATGTAGCATGTGTTGTACATAGTTATACTATCAACAGTGGTCCCCTAAGGCGGATCAATGAATTGAGTTGTTTAGATGGATAATAAGCAAACTCTAACAGAATATGTTACTATTAAATTGCGACATCTCTATTGTCCAGAGAGGATTTAAGGGCATCATATATTTTGTGCATGCAGTCAAACAGATGATATACTATACTCATATGAGGGCACTGTGTTTGTGTTTTTAGAATTTAATATCTTGTGTTTTTATTTCTTGTGCTTTTAGAATTTACTGTAAGACATACCTTATTATGTTATGACCTTATGTACATATCACACTAGCAATATGACAAACTCTATATCCTATAGGTTGTTTGAACTTGTAAATGGATTCAGAGAATGCATAATAAATGAATAAAAAAAAAGCTTCTCATTTCTCTAGCCATTTAGTGATTTAGTAATTAACACTCTGAAGAAGGTTAGGAGAAGTTTCTTTGTGCCTCACCCTTCTTATCAAATAAAATTTTCATAATCACTTCTGTAAAAACCTCCGTTATGTTCACTGCATCATTTTCTCTGACAATGCAAGATGATTGGCTATTCTGTGACTCATTAGTCTATCATTATGAACCAGTTATTTCAATACATTTACTACAGAACATTTCAATTTACATAAACTCTACTCCCTTTCAGCCTCTTAAAAATTTAAAAGTTTGTGATCTTAACACCCCTTCATCACCACTGGTCATCAACATATTATAAAATCCTACATGAAATTTCAGTTTCATAAAGAATTGGGATAACTCTTTCATAAACATTTCAGCAACTGTTATAATATCCACTAAAAGTGACCAATGCATAAACCTAACCATATGACTGTTATCACATTTTGCAGTGTGGTCAACATTGAATCCCAGAAATGTTCTTTTGCAGCAACCAAACTTCTCACACTGCCAGTTTCCCATTCACCTTCCTTCTAAAAGGGTCACTCCTCACTCTGCCATAACACCATGGTACCCTGTGTTAGAACATGTAATTTCATCCAGCAAAAACAACACAGGTGAACAAAACTGTACTGTTCATAGTTCGTTTACCAATTTCAGACCTCTCTTGTACTGTGACAACCACACAAATCATGTCCCAATCAAAAGATGGAGTCTGACAATATGATTTAGAATAAAATAAGCCCCTGTAAACACACTACAATAACTCAATGGCTTTTTGTACATGAAACACTTACACTCACTCTGTTATGTAGATAGTTGCTTTAACAACTAAAATACCTGTGAAAAGCCACTACTGCATTTCCCCACATCAACAGACAAGATAGAAGGCCTGATAAAAAATGTGTCTAGACTGATGTTATGAAAAACTAAACATACTGAATATACCTTGACGAAGAACTAATCACCTTCAAAGCAGGCCCCTTATGCCTGGATACACTTATTCCAGAGATTCCATTCCTGGAATCACCTATCACACTATCTCTTTAAAAGTTGATCCACCATGTTACAACCGATCATTTTTACATCTCTAACATATTTATCTTCCATGGTGTTCTTAATTTGGAAGGTAGTTACACAGTTTTTAAGGACATTTTTGTTTGCTTCTGCACAATCTGGAAAATCAGATGGAACAGACAGGTAGTTCTCCTGCTCTGCTGTTAGCAGCTGTGAGATAAACTTCACTGACACACACCTCATGCCCACATCAACAGTTAAAATTCCCATGTATTAGCCAGAAGAAATTCCTTGTTCTTCAGCAAATTCCCTAATGAAAATGTTAGTCTTCCATCTGCTCTCACCAAATCAGGAAATTCTGTTCCCACTCCATCATTGCTGCTCAACAAAGGACATCCAGACCACTCATCACTTTCTGCAGCAGATCTATGGATGCATGCCCAGTTCCAAGATAGCAGACCCACTCAAAACTTGCATACAGCTCATTGCCTCTCCTTGAAAGGCAGTTTTAACAATTTCATATTCATTCCTGTTTTCTCAAGTTACACACAAAATTTGACACATACGTGCTTTTCCATAACCATGAACATCACCAACATGATATACAACACTAAAACCACTGTTACTTGTAATGGTGGTATCAGACAGAACGGTTGCAGCATGGTGGTGTCTGACAGAATAGCTGCAGCAAGGTGCTTGAACGTCTCCAGATGATCAGAAAAGTTATTTTGTGGTAAAACACCAGATACCACAAAAATAAACTTAGTCTGGACACTTCTGATCAAGCCTTATATGTACAGCCTAAATTTTAATTCATTTAGGCCATAAACCTATCATCTGCTGTCAATAATGTGATTCTGTAAAGAGTTTAATTTTCATTTGACTTAAAATATCATGGAATTCTAACACAGTGAAACCAGTTAAAAATGACCAACTTAATAATTTGAATAATTTTATACCAAATTTTCACACTTGTCAATAAAGTTGTTGCTCTTTTCACACACTTCCACTTTAAAAAGATTTCCTACCTAAAATGACTGAGAAGTTACAAACACAATGAATTTTTTACTATTTAGATAAGATTCTCACATCAAAATCTTAAATGATTTGCCAAAGTTCCTATTCATTCTACTTGTTTCAAACATACAGTGACAAAATTACATATTCATTTCTTAAGGGCCCATCTCCAATGTTATTTCCACACATGTGCATTTCACATGGCAAGGCGTAAGTGGCTTACTTGTGATGCGTGTGGTCATTTGTAACGGTCACTTAGTGGACTGGGTTCATGATATGTGTTCAGAGATTGAGACCAGCTATCATTACAAGAATTGTAATGGATCATCATGACGACATAAGCCTCTGTCAACCATTTTTACATCAGTAATAACAAGCAGTAAGACAATTCTGGTCCACAACACTCATTTAACAGATTTCAACAAAACCAAAAGCTGAGAGATGCAACCTTATGACAATCGGGCAATCTCCAAGGTGAAGAAACATGGGTATCATGGAATGCATAGTGATGGTGTTACTATTTCATACAATTCACCCATCTGAAATACATGGTTCAAAATCTTGTGTTAACATCACAGAGCACATATGGTTTTGAAGATTTTGCTCTACAGAGTAACTAATTGTTGAACATGTTATCACCACAGCTAGTATATAACAAAACAGGCAATGTACATATAATATGGCACTGTGGCATGTTCGTGTAACCATAGTTACCATGGAAACACAATACATTATATTTGTACTGTTGTTGACCTACATGTAACCACCAATAATATAAAAGTATTCCTTGGTGTTACCATGGAAACACAACAATGGGTTCACTCTGCAGTACTGTTGAGCTACTAAATCATTCACACTGCTACTCAAATCTGGAGATTCTTAAGAGATTTTCATGAAGGCACCACTATCAAATTTCATGAAAATCTATCCACTGGGAGCTGCATTGATACATGTGGACAGACAGACATGACAAACTAGCATGCGCATTTCACTACTAATGCAAATGCATGTAAAATATTATAAGATGTAAGCTTCTGTCAATTCAAGAAAAGTCTGACATGAACAAGGCAAGTGCTACTTTAAATGTTCCTCTTGCAGAATTGCTGAAGAATTTGGTATTTCTGTGTCAACTTGCTTCCAATTAACCAGTCATGCATGTAAATAAATGTTAGCTTGTGTTGAAGAAAGAGCCAAAATTGGTAAAGCAGGTTACACTTTAAAAATGTGGTTTCATCATAAGGATAAACCATTTAATGTAGAATTTATACAAATACTCTATTTATGCAGTAGATCTTATGTGTCAATTGAAACACATAATTGCAAAATAATACATTTTCAGACTCACCACTGTCAGATACATTCAAAATTTTTATTAACCTGATTTGTTGAATTTTTCCAACAATGTCAGAAAGATAGCTTCTGTCTACAAATATATTAACATAAGCCACATTTAACTGTGACAGGTAAAGTCATCTCTGTCCACACCATGAAGGTACCCACCCACCTCAGCCCTAGGTGGAAGTGGGTGGTTTACATCATGCCCCAGCATCTTTATCCTCAGGAAATAAACCCAGTACCCATCTAATAGAAGGCCATGTGGGACCCAGAACTGGTCTTGGCATTTTGGAGAAGAGAAAAATCTTTGGCCCCTGCCAAAATTCAAAATGCAGACTGTCCACCCTGTAGCCAAGTCATTAGACTGACTATGCTAACATGGCTCACGTATTTGAATGTACTCATCTTCAATTCTCTCTTATTTGAAAATTTGTTAGCCAACATAATAATAGACTAAGCAACAGTCACAGTATTTATCTATGATTCTTGCACAAAACTGTAATTAAAATGTAAATATACTACTCTCAAACTCAAATGGCTATTACACTGCAACATAAGTGTCTTCTCACTCATTCATCCAAAATAGAATATAACAGAGACACATTAATAACAAACACTAGCTGTATAATTACAAATAAAGGAAGAAGCCTCACTGAAATCATACACTCAAACATCCAGTATATCTGAAGTCATGGAGTCATACCAACAAAACTTGCAACACAGTTCCAGCTACCTACAACCTAATGTTTGAAATTTAATTCTACCATTCAGATGACACTGCCAAATTACATATCAACACCTTTACAAATTCCTTGTAAAGAAATTACCAGCAGGGAAACTTGAGTCAATACATTACCTTCCATTCCAATACTGGAATGAATCTGGTGGCAACGCATCACCTTAAAAAAGATCATTTTATGAAATGAAGAGTGATAACTTACTTTAATAGAAAAGCTAATAAATAAATAATGTAGTGGTGAATAAAGCCTTATCTATAACAGTGTGAAAGTTTCCTTTTTTATGAAAGTTCAGTAATTATTACTATATGATCAAACTAGACACAGGCATACATGAATGAAAGTACTGAACTAGTGATTTATGATTTCACTTAATCAGTTAATTTAGTTGTGCCAACTCTCCTCTGAATCCCTTCTACCAAGAACTTAATCAACACATATTTCTCATAAATGCACCGTCTCAATTTTCCTTAGATATTAAGAGTGAAAAACTCACTTTCTTGACAGAAGGGAGGATAGTATCCACGATCACATCCACGTGGACATTCTCCAGTGTACCTGTTGCAGTCACTCATATTTACACAGCGACCACATTTCTGCTTGCATCCAGCACCATACTCTCCAGAATCACAATCTGAAGAAACAAATGAAACAATAATAGGCATTATCACAATGTTCAGCTCCACAGTTCAAAACAGGGAATAAAATAAAACAACTTCATCAGCACCAGTACAAAATTTATCACATATAATAGGTTGTGACTGTCATAGGAAATCATCTAGCAAAGGAATGGGACTGTTGACTACATGAAAATGCATAAGTTGGTACAATAAAACTTCAGTCATCTGACTGTAGTTCAACTGACCCCTGACTTAACTGACCAAACCTTCCATCTCACTAAGAGAATAGCAATTCCAAATTATTTGTGTCAGGCAGCTTGGATGTAACATTTAGGTAACATATTGTACTGTATTTTTGTGGGCCTAATAATGGAACATACAGAACTACATTTCCAGAGGGATGAAACTTAGACTAGTAAGCTAGTTATGCCTACCCGATAAAGGTCAAGCTTCATTACGTGAAGAAAGGTCCTGACACAAATTCAGGCCCTCAAATAGATTTTATGACTCATTTTCTGAATAAATAATACATCAGAACTGAAATTTGTGCTATTTTTGTCTATGCCACCTCAAGGTACACTAACAGTATGAGATGACACTGCAACATGCTATGGCATAAATGGCATTAGGAGGTCCCCAAGAGTCCAGTAACATTACATGCCTACATATTTGTTAGTATATTTCCAACATTAAAAGCATGTAGACATAAAACAACATATTCAAAACAAGAATCCCATTCAACATTATACCAGTAAAATATTACATTAATAATATCAACATACAATACTGGAATATATGGAACTGATTCTATATAAAGAGTGTCCAGGAACTTTGGCGAGAAGAGGCTAACAGGTGTGGCTGTCCTCGATGTGGCTATGGCCTTGGATTCTGTATGGGTCGATGATATCCTCTACAAACTAACAGTCCTTAATTTTCCCCCATACCTTGTCAAAACCATATCTTCCTACTTGAAATAGTTCGAAACGTCCTTCCAAACAGCCACATCCACTTGTCGTCACATACGGGCTGGCATAGCTCAGGATGAAATAATTTCCCCTGTCCTATTCAGTCCATATGTCAGTGACATGCCTTCGCCTTTCCACCACGTCGAGTTGGCTCTCTACGCGGAAGACACGGCCGTCGTAGCTAGGTACGTCAGTTAGCGCTGATTGTCAGATACTTGGAGACATATCTCAGTGACCTGCAGCGGTGGCTGAGAAAATGGAGGATCGCCATCAATGTCTCGAAGAGCACCGCGATGCTCTTCGCTTAGCCCGGTAGAAGCATCCCAAAACCCCGACCAGTTCAGCTCTTTGGGGAGCCAATCCACTCTGTCGATACCGCCCGTTATCTTGGGGTGACCCTTACCGCACGGCTCACCTGGTTGCTTCATGCCGATCAGGTGAGAAAGGAAGTGGCACAGAGACTGGGAGTGTTGGGACCTTTCCTAAACTGGAGAAGTGGTCTCTACATCAGGAATGGTGTTATGCTGCACAAGCAGCTCTTCGGTCCTATGATGGGCTACGCGTGCCCCGTCTGGAGGTCCGCCGCTCGCTCCCATATCAGGAAACTGCAGGTGCTTTAATTCAAGTGTCTTCGCATTGTTACAAATGCAACTTTGTACATGGGTAATAAGCAAGTTCGCGAGGATTTGGGAGTTCCTTTCTTTACCGACCACTTCAGATCTCTGAGAGATTCGACTCAAAGTTAGCTGTTGTGGGGAACCCCTTAGTTACGCAGCTCGGCAGCTATCTACGCTCATCGAGTGTTGACCCGGGTGCCGTAAAGCAGGGAGATCAGGATCGACAGCTTTTCCTGGCTATGCGCAAAAGGCGGCCATGTCGACAAACTGAACCGTGCCCATATGGCACTTTGTTGATTACCCTGACTGTCCCCCTCCCCCCCCCCGTGCTTTTTTTCCTCAGTTGTAAGGTAAATGCCAGGGTATGACACTCAAAGGCGGGGCACGGCCCGCACTCTTCCCATACAAGGCGGCTAAATTTTATCGCAGTTAGTCTAACGTTAAAATGACCATTCTAGGCTCGAATCCCAGAATGCCTTCCAACCAAAGTTTTGCCCCCTCATAAGGCCCACTGCCTCTTGGGCAAATGTCCTCATTTTACCCACGTCGGGGTATACAACCGCGACAGGAAATCGTTATCGTAAGCGTAATCCCATTCATAGTTTAAGATGTGTGTTACTGAGCCCAGCGATGCGGTTAACGCAGGAATGGCTTAACAGACCGAGAGACGTCAACTTGCGCGGCCCCCAGTTAGCTCTTTGGTTGGTTGGTTGGCTCCCGACAGCATTCACGGCTCAGCAAAAGGTATAACAGCTTCATCGGTACAGTATTCACTGCTTAGCATAAGGAGTAACATCGTCTGGCTGCAACGACATTCATTGCCCAGCAAAAGGAGTACATCTTCCAGCATTACATTTACTGCTCGGCATCCGAAAGGAGTATCGACGTACCCTAATACAGAGCACTCGTCGCTCAGCTGCATGACCATCAGCTGACAGCACAGTTCATATATATGGCTGATAGCATCCACTACTACTAGGCTCGCACAACAGTTTACCGGATCGCACCGCGACATAGTTCGCGACAGAGGTCGACTATGTCCAGCTGTCCGCCGCGCATCCATATTGCGTATCTCTGGTCAACTGGATGTAACGGCACCGATGATCTCTGAGAGCAGCTTTCACTCTACTGCGACCAGCGAACCACGTTAGAGGAATGAGAGTTGCGGTTGGTGGAATTACAATCCCGGCTTCTTCCGCATCACATAGACAAATATACCGATTCCATCACGCTGTACGACTAAGACGCACGATAAATTTCCACGTTTATGTGTTTATTGTAGTGGTTATTTCGTAACAACCTATCGTGCAGTAACCCACACAACAATTTTAGTACTGCAGTTAATACACTAATAAGAGGGGTAATGCACTTACAAACATCACATCGAGGTGCATTCGGGTCACTATTGTTGCTAAGGAAAAGCAATAAGTATAATATATTCTGAATGTGTGTGTGTAGCCTCAGTTATCCTGCATGCAATGCGTGTGAGCCGCATTATATTATCTGTGGCCTGTTGGGCATTATCATTCTTTTTTCACATCACACAAATGGCAGGATGTTTGGAAAAAAGTTATTAAACAAAAATGTGTGTTTTGATTTCCTCCACAACTATTGTCTGAAAAATTCTCATTCTAACAAGTTTTAAGCGCGATATACTCATTAATTTACACAGGTCTTCATGTCAAGTACCCACTATTATTATCCGATATTAATGAAACTTGAATTTTCTCAACAAATTTTCGAAATATACTCCAATGTAAACTTTCATGGAAATCCGTCCAGTGGGAGCCAAGTAGTTCAATGGGGACAGATGAACAGAAGTGTAGACAGACAGACATGATGAAGCTAATAGTCACTTTTCACAATTTTGCGACCCCACCTAAAAAACCCATAATTCCAAAACAATTCTGCATACCAATAAGTGACTCTCTGCATGCCACTAGAAGTAAATATAACACCAGTTGAAAAACACTGTACTAAATCATATGTCACACTATTGCCAGACAAAATCATCAAAACTGGAGATGAGGCACTTATGATACCATATGAAACAAGTATTTTGCTATCAAATGAACACAGATATAAATCATAATCAACTGCCATTCACTTCATAAGACTGAATCATCAGAGCACCATATGTTAAAAAACTGGAAGAATACAATTCTAGCAGCATGATAACTGATAACAGATGACCTAACTGAACATTCATGTTTTACGCACATGAATAACTATGTATCTCAGAATGAGTAGGACCATTTAATGTGATGGAATATTTGAAACATTACCTATACTGTTCTACCAGCTGTACAGTTGCACGCAACTGTAAAAATGATGTAAGCCTGCCAGTATAAAGCAAAGGGTGGCTGAACAGTGACAACTGTTTTTCTTGTGCCATCACTGAATAAATTGCAAAAATCGTACAGTTTGAATATGATTTTATGCAACCTACTCCTGCTGACTTATAAGATGATGAAATGAATCAGTTGTAATAATACAAGAATATATTCATAAATCCCATCAGTAGTTTAGAGATTTTCTTAACATTCTGGTAATCTTCCTTTGGCATTTATAGTAGACTGAGTGCACTGCAGTGTGATTTCTATTTCCCTGTTCACTAAGTGAAGAAGCTTTGATCATGAAGCCAAACATGAAGCTATCTGTCAGCAAGGTGCTGCATAAGTGATAAAGCTTTGCTGACACAGGTTCAGCCTTTTACCAATATTCTCAGTTTAATTCATGTTTGAGCTCTCTACTGGTCATTCCGGTCTACAATGTGACAGGAAATGATTCATAACAACTCTGACAGTATCACATGGAACTCTGTCCTGCACAAAAATTCCAACATGTTGAGAAACCTATCTTTCATTTGAAGACGTAGATGTCAAGTACTTGTATGTATTACTGCTTCTGTGTTCTCATGCTAACCATATTTAAGGGACCTATGCCTTTCTTTCAAAGATGTAACACTCCAAACAATGATTTTGTCAGGCTGTGTGACAGAATATTTCACACAATAGGGACAAGTACTCCAAGAAGGCACCTTACACTTTGATGTGTCTTATCCAGTAGCCTACTTGTACTGTGCTTCATCAGGGAAGCACACCTCTGCAGATGGGAGGTGTGTTGTTGTTTTATTGTGTCTACAGGCTGCAGACACAACAGAAAATACCACCCATTTTGGATGGTGATATGGCACACAGCACATGAACACTCCTCATTCACATAAATCTAGCACACATAATTTTTTCTGTATTTTATATTTTAACATATTTTAATATCACCAATTTAAAAACTTAATATTTTATATTGATACACTGGTTTTGATGTCTTCGTAATTATCCTTTGTGGTACAAAACATACCTGAAGATGGCCACAAAAGGTGACCGAGACATGTAGGGGGTCTATGACATTTATATAATAATAAGTTCAACACAATTTCGTATGCATTCTTGGTTCTATTCTCATAGTGTGTCTCAAGGGTTTTCTTTGTTCGTCATAAAATTTGTTATGTTTATATTTATGTTTTGAAATAAATTATTCTCAAAAATATCTTTTTTTCCTTTCCATGATTTATATGTCACTTCTGGTGTCAAATTTGGGTTTTCCAAATGCTAACTAACCTTAAAACCCAACTCACAAAGGCATCTACATATAGCTCTGGATCTCATATGAGCAGTAACACTGCACATCATTGTTACATTTTTGGTATTATTTAAAACAAACAGTCATTACAGCACTACCAGGTAGTAACTCCTGCACCTTGAAAACAAATACATCAAATACACAACCACAAATCTACCTGACTGACATGACATACACAAAAACCATATTGCTATGAACATGCAATCATCACACCTACTAATTATCTTGTGTTTTCATGGACCCACAGCAAAACACACAAAATTGGAATAATGGTCCAAACATTTATATATGCTATATCAATACCAGCAAAAGGCTTATCTATGGACATGTGCAATATTAAAACTTACAATAATAATATAATTATAATCATATCCACACAAAGTAAATTATAAGTGCTAATGACTACTACTGCCATATTTATTTTTTTCAGGGGTTTTAAAGAAAAGCTGACTAGTAATACCTAAATCACATTGCAACTCCCAGATACAAAAAGACAATTGCAAGAATACAATACATATTTATATATATATTTATATGGATACGTATCAATCCACAAAAGATACGGACAGTTCCATTCAGAAGGAAGAGAGATTTAAGGGGCCTAAAGAAACCAACCCTCTCTGGACATAAACTGCAGCTGATCACTGTTGTAAAATACCTTGGACTCAATTTAGACAAGGGATTGACACAAAAGAAACAGCTAGAAAGGACCTGAAGGGCACATCTGGTAAAACGTGGGGCCTGAAACCAAGAATGTTATATTGAATCTAGGGCATGGTAATCAGACCCATTTTGACCTACAGCTCCATAGTATTGTGGCCAAGGATAAGATACATAAGCAGGATGGAGTTTAAAAAACTACAGTGATTAGCCCATCTGATTGTAACAGGGACAATGAGGATGACTGCAACAGCAGTAATGGAGGTTCTCCCAAGACTTCTTCCTCTGCACATGACAATTCACTTGGAGGCTCAGGCAAGGATCTACAGACTTATGTGTAATGATAAGTGAAAGCCCTAATCTACTAATTATGGTAACATAACATGGAGAATGAACCCATCCTACTTGTGGGGACAAATAAAATGATACTGAGATATGCATATCACAAGCCATTCAAGGTTCACATTCCCAACAAACATAAATGGCAGAACGGGTTTAACTCATTAAAAAAGGTCTGGTCTGGTATACAGATGGGTCCAAAACCAATGAAGAAAATGGTGCTGGGGTGTATAAATGGAGCTCAAAGAAAGGGCACAGATTCAGTCTTGGACTCCACACCACAGTATTCCAGGCAGAAATACACATATCATCAAGGAATGCATATTGGACAGCATGGAAAAAGGCTACAAAGGGAGGCATATCTATATACTCTCTGATAGCCAAGCAGCCATTAAGGCACTTAATAATTTCCAGATAATCTCTGAACTAGTCTGGGATTGTCATCAGTCCATGGTAAAACTGGCAGAATATAACAGGATTCAAATGATATGCATGCTAGGACACATGGGAAACGATGTAAATAAAATATCTGATCAATTAGACACAGACAGCTCCTCACATTTGCTCACAGGACTTGAGCCTGCAATTGGCATATTTGCAAAGGTTGCCATGAGGGTAATTACAGACTGGATGAGCAGAAAACGTGAGTAGCACTGGCAGTCCATTCACAGACAAAGGCAGGCTAAGGGCTTTATTAAAAACTCTCTGAAACAAAAAGCTGGAGAATTACTCAGTCTCAGCAGAAACCAGCTAAGAATGATGGCAGGATTGCTAACATGACACTGTCATTTAAAAGTACACTTATTTAAACTGGGACTGGTAAACAGTCCCAGGTCTGACAGATATAAGCAGGCATCTCAAATGGCCTCACATATTCTTTGTGCCTGTGTGGCTCTAGCCCATTAAGATTCAGGCACCTTGGTTGCCATTTTATGCAACCAGGTGATTTTGAAGACACCTGTGTCAAGAGGATACTGCACTTTGTTCAAGATGTGGGCTTCTAGATGCACGAATATAAGGTCTGTACAATGAATGAAGTGTATTCAGAGTGCATGGGTTACTGATGTGCTCGTCTCTCTTGTATTTTATTCTATTCTACTCTGGGATTGTTTTACTAAAAAACCTCATGTGGTGATTACTAAAGTAGAGATGGATGTCAACAACCTGTGTACAAAAATAGTTTACTCACTATGGCATCAGGGAAGAGATGCCACCTACAAAAGAGCTGCCAACAACTGTACTTTGTGTTACAACTATAAGTCATGTTACCTAATTGATATATTCATGGCGCATTATTTAATAATGACACCTAATACAACAATGTAAGCAGTAAGATGGCGGAGCGTGTAGTGATCAGAGATAGCTCGCTCAAAGTAATGACACCGACAAGAGAGAGTGTAAATGAGTATTACTGTAAAACAAGCAATGCATATGAATCTCAACTTAAAAAAGTGTTTGAGGAATTGGAATCAGCTGGAGCAATCATTGATATCTTATAAAGGGAAGCACCTACAACCACAACCATAGAGAGCATGTGTGACGAAAGAACCATCACAAAGGAATGGACCACAGTATCGTCTAGAAACAACTCGAGCAACCCAAATAAAAGCAGTTTATGTAAACCTACGATAACTGAACAACATATCGTGACTACAAATGGATTCATCCCGCTGAACAACCTACAAGACAACAATGTAGAATCAAATGGACTACGAGCACTACAAGAACAGAAGAAACAGACAGGACAAATATCAACAAAAAACACGAAAGAAACACCGTACCAACACAAGAAAGAATGAAGATACCGACAACAGTAAATGGGAAACTGACACTGAACAGTGATCAGAAGCCAACAGTGAGGAAGAAGGAAGAGGGAAAAAGCTCAACTGGAACCAGAGCCAACCATAAAGTGAAAATTCTAGGTGATAGCCATCTCAGAGGAACTGCTTCGAAAATCGACCAATACCTAAACACAAAGTTTGAAGTTTACAGCTGGATCAAGCCTCAAGCAACCAGAAAATAAACAGTGAACACTCTAGGGAATGACTTAAAGTGCTTAGGAACACAGGATGTGATTGTAGTGAATGGAGGATCGAATGATATAGGCTCCAAAAGAAATCAAATGCACAAGGCATTAATACAAATGGCACAATTCATACAGAAAAAAAACCCATTGTAACATAATAATTGTGAATATTCCACCTAGGCATGACATAGGAAACAACTCAATAACTAACCTAGAAATTCACGCAGCCAATATGAAACTGAATAAAATAGCAAAAGCTTACAATAATGTTATGATTGTAGATTCTAACTTGCATAGGAAATATTTTACACAACATGGCCTGCATCTAAACAAATATGGTAAGAATTGACTATCCAAACAAATCGCCACCCATATCCACAGACTAATAGAAAATGATAGCAAGGATACAACCATGATTCCTTTAAAGTGGAAACTAGAGCCCATAAGTAAACAAGACTTAGCAAATCCCTTACTTGAACAAACTGTCACATGCCCCATAAACCCTACTAAGCTGAGTGGCTCTGTAACTGCAGAGAAGTCTACCAATACAGTATTAGCAAATCCCTTACTTGAACAAACTGTCACATGCCCCATAATCCCTACTAAGCTGAGTGACTCTGTAAATGCAAAGAAGTCTACCAAT
>Ga0123354_10002830_pt1 | contig 23430 bp, 20 predicted proteins | sample TergutLab28metaG_2_FD_97872 | JGI IMG/M metagenome (GOLD analysis project Ga0123354, IMG submission 97872) | Labiotermes labralis P4 segment gut microbial communities from Petit-Saut dam, French Guiana - Lab288 P4 | ecosystem: Host-associated > Arthropoda: Insects > Digestive system > Gut ... | reverse complement strand
GGTAACAAAACAACATGCTGACTTGCAGGAAGATTAGATATGGTAACAAAACAACATGCTGACTTGCAGGAAGATTAGATATGGTAACGAAACAACATGCTGACTTGCAAGAAGATTAGATATGGTAACAAAACAACATGCTGACTTGCAGGAAGATTAGATATGGTAACAAAACAACATGCTGACCTGCAGGAAGATTAGATATGGTAACAAAACAACATGCTGATTTGCAGGAAGAGTAGATATGGTAACGAAACAACATGCTGACCTGCAGGAAGATTAGATATGGTAACAAAACAACATGCTGACTTGCAGGAAGATTGGATATGGTAACTAAATAACATGCTGACTTGCAGGAAGATTAGATATGGTAACAAAACAACATGCTGACTTGCAGGAAGATTAGATATGTTAACAAAACAATTCCAAACATTTGTCATACAAAGTTTCTTGCTTTAACTCTTGACAATACATTATCCTGGAGAAACCATATTGATTTACTTATAAATAACATAAGAACTGCCTGTTATTACTTACATCATATATGGCTCATTCAACACCAATAATGTTTTATTATTCTCTTCTCCACTCAATTATGGCTACGGAATTATATTTTGTGGAGCTCTTCCCAAAGTCAAAAAAGTTTGAAGATGCAAAATAGAACAATTAGAATTATTATGGGAATTAAGTGTAGGGACTCTTGTATGAACTTATTAAAAAATTAGTAATTTTACTCCTTAAATCACAGATTTTTTCTCTCCTTTTATTTGTTGAAAATAATAAGGATCTTCACATGACAAATTTTGAAAATCATTACATGCTGGACAAAGTAACAACCTCCATCTGCCACTGGCCTATTTAACTGTCCATCAACAAGGAGTTCATTACTCAGGTATAAAATTATTCTTAACAAGCTACATCTAGAAATAAAAATACTGCAAAAAATCCAAATAAATTTAAGCAAGCATTAAGGAAATTCCTGAATACACATACATTTTATATATTGGAAGAATTCAATGGTACGTAATATATACCAATGTAAAAAAAAAGTGCACCCTTGTACAGGCACTGAGGCTCTGTACAGGCTGTACGGCCCATAGGGGCAGTAGAGGTATAGCTCTACTCTTTCTTGGCCATGGCAATAGAAGAGGGTGAGGGGTGAGTGTCATGCCCCGGCCACCCTTTACCCCCAGGAAAGACCCAGTACCCATCGTACAGGAGGCTGGGTGGACCCCAGGGCCGGTCTGAACAGATGCAGAAAATCTTGCCCCCACTGGGATTTGATCCCCAGACCATCCAGCCCGTAGCCCGTCAGTATACCAACTACACTACCCAGCCCACAATATACCAATGTACAATTATACAAATCTGACTACAGTTATTCTCAAAGCCTGTTGTTGCTTAGAAATCAAAATTATTTGAAATTGTTTTAATGTTTATTAAATCACATTTAAATATTTACTGTAAAATTTCATTCATATTGTAACACTTTATACAATAAATTGTACATACGCTACATGAAGTTCTTTTTTTTTTTTGTAATTATTCATATGTTTTACACACTAGCATGATATTATACAGTATATTTGGCTTTATGTGATGTATTCTACATCCAATGGTTGCATTCAGCCTGTAAAGATCTATTTGAATATACTAAAGAAATACAAATACAAATACTGCCCATTTAAAACACGTGTGGCAACACTGAGCAGGTTGCGTCAAGAAAACAATGAATTGAGGCATAGTGAATTTGGGTTCAGATTGTCACAACAGCACTTATTAATATGTTCTGTTTACAAGATAATGACCTACTTTTGTAAAAATAAAAGATATTTTCTCAAGAAATGACACCTATACACAGACATTTCAAGATATGTAACAAATTTCTTTTGACTTTCATTACAATAATACTTTTATAAACTAGTACTCAAGGTTCCCTGTAATGACATTTCACTATGAAGTTGTACAAGCATCAGTGTTGCAACTTGCAGCATACAGATTGTGCCTAGGTTACGCAACACCGAACTTACATGTATTTCACTTCATGTATATATATATATATATATATATATATATTTTAAAAAAACGTTATGTTGCATGTGATATTTACATCAAATTGGAGGCCAGCAACCTCAAAATCCCCCTCACATCACACATGAAGTACTAAGAAATGAGGATTTAATGGACTGCAAGTTTCCAAAAAACCACAGATGTGCACAGCAGAATAAAGGTAAATAAATTAATAAATGTACTTACAGTAGTACACAACATGCATAATTCAACTTATGTAAGGGATGGTGCTATCAAACCCTTGCAAAATTCTGATTCATTTCACAATTCTGAGATTAGACTAACAGTCCAGGTACACAAATTTTTAAAGCACTTAATAATAAAATTACCTTCACATCTTTAAGATCAACCTTAAGAGAAACATTACTCTCAGTCTGGGCCCAGTACACAAATGGGCTGAGTGCTGTCATGGTAGTCTGAAACAATAAAATAGTTTCGTGCAGTATGATGAACTAAGCCACCAATATTTTACACTAATTCATCTAAAAATATAAGCTACACATTACATAATTTCAATACACAGTCTTCTTCCACAACTGCTGTGCAGCCCAAACATTCTACTGTTACAAACAACTGTGAAGAACTTTCATCTGAAATACAAGATGTGAAATAAATGTCAAAAGAGATCTCATGGATTTCTGGTTCCATAAAGGTCAAGGCAAAAGTGTCCCTGTATATGTCATGAAAGCATACAGGGGAAGTAAAGGTATGGCTCCACTTATTCTTAGCCATGGCACAGGATGGAAACAAGAGATCAGCCTCACTACCAGGCTGCTTTATCCCTAAGGAAGAAACTCTTGTACACACTGAATAGGAGCCTTGATGGGTCCCAGAGCTAGTCTGGACATTTTGGACGAGACAAAAATCTCTTGCAAATGTCAGGAAACAAAACCCAAATCACCCAGCACACAGACTAGTCACTATGTCATTTATACTGAGTCACTTCCATTTTTACTCATGCATTAAAAGAGTGTATTGGTACTAACATGCTGGTATTAACATCATCACTTTTTGTACTATTTTGTAACCTAAAACATATTCCTCTTTTCATTCTACAGCAACATATACATATAATTTGGTTACATAAGTTCTCACAATTTCAAACCTTTATTCAATTACACAGACATTATAAAAAAGTGTGGTATCTGTGGTGAAAAAGATGTGCTTCAGACCAGCAAGAATTCTCTCATTTCTTCCTACCCTATTATGTAAATGAATTTCCTGCATACTTTTAATCTCTTACTCCCTTTTTTGTACCAGACTGCAGTTACTTTCAGTTTTTCTTTCCAAGTTTATGATCCAGTTCACCTTCTTCAAACAACGTTCTCTTTGTTGCTTTATGAAGGTGAGACATGAAAAACCTGTTTCCTATCTCATTACCTCGACAATAACATTTCTTTTCCTATCATGAACAACAGTGCCATGATAACATGCCACATTCCATGCCAATTACATTTAATAAAAAAATACGTAGGCAAAGTGACAACCACCATGAAGCATGAAAAAAGGTTCTCAAAAAAGGGTGGACATGAAATCGTCACTCATAGTTCACAAATTTTCCAGCGTTTATGATATATTTTTATGCAGTGTATATGGCACCATTATGGGTGGAAAGTGTTTTGCCTTTTTTTTGTGTGTAATGCACTAAGCAGAACCAAGAAGTTGTCTGTGCAGCAAAAAATATCAGTATATTGTACAAACTCCCCAATCTTATCTTGGACTGCTTACACCTTGAAGATGGAGACAGCAAGATCCTTGGAAACGTTGATAGTTACTTACACATTTACAAGCTCTGATCCGTGTCCCAGAAGTCTTGTTTTTTTCACCAAAGCTGTGGTAACCTCGAATCTCGTAATGGTTACTTACTTACAAATCAGTAACCTGTACCAAAGACATGCAAAAAAAATAAGCTGGACTTCAACCTATTACACAGCTGAAAGTTTTACCACTGATATTCTTGGGCAGGTCCAGGTTTTGTGGGGAGTAAAACTTATACAATTTATAAGGCCCACTTTTAGGAAAAGAATACTAAATCATGTATATAAAATTAGTTATGAAAGTGAATATTTATTTAGTGTCCCTCCCAGGGCCTTGGAAGGGGCTCCTGCAAGTGAGGAGCTCTGAAGCTTGAGCTTCAATAGCTTCATGGTAAATCTGCCCCTGCTGATAATAAATCAAGAGCTTCAAATATTACATGATTACAAACTCAAACCCCGACCTTAACGAGTGGGCGAACGCGAGAGGAATATTACCAACACGATGAAAATAAGACTATAGCGAAATACGCAATCGTTCTTTACTTACCTGCCTTCCTACTGTTAAATTATATACGCTATGTCATTAAAATAATAAAGGTTTCAATTTTTATTACTTGAAAATTAAAACCGCTGTAGGCCTACTTCACATTTGTACATATTTATATGTTACGCAATCCACTGATTCCATATACAATAGGATGTGGAATAAGTTATAGCAGTACATAAGAAGAAAAAGATAAAATAAAAGAAGAGGTTAGGAGCTTCGTATATGTTCCAGGGTCTTTTTCCGCGGCTGCGCTCAGAATTAAACACTACTCTGCAGCTGCGATAAATTAGAAACACGTAAATGAATACCTCCGATTGATCCAGTCCTATATAACGTATAAATTACCACCTGATAATAACAAAACTATTTGCACAGTCACCCTCCACAGTATCCAACTCTCATTCCTCTACCAACGTCTGACTTACAAATATTTAGAGTAGGCTATGGTTTCGCGCTCGTTACGTTCCCGAAAGTTCTTTCAAACCAGGGATTAGTATATTACTCTTCAGTTTTTTTTTTTTTGCGTTCCAAAACATAAAGTTTGGACATAACACTAATTTCAAAAGCACGCTGATCAAAGGTATACATTTCCAAACCACAGAATGAGAGGTCCAGTTTCTTTTCTTACATATCTTGCCAAGGACAGACTAGAAATCGTTCGTCGCCGTTGTAATTTTTAGTTTCTCTCGCATTCGTGCAGAATCGCCATTAAAATCGTTCCCTCTGTTCGAATGTACGCATCAAGTCCATAATTCCCAGTCGCTGTAGGGATTTTCGGGAAGGTTTGTATTACAGAGTTGCATTAAAATTTGTCGACACATATAAATTTGGGTTAATATATCACATTAATTAACTATTTATTTAATTAAATAACCCATTCATTTATTCATTCATTTTGTAGTGTGTCTTAAGGCCCGCAGTCTCTTCTAAAGCAAGTTATCAAAGGCGTGTGATCTAAAGCTACCTCTTCAATTTCTAGTATCCTTTCTCTTCCTTAAGGTCGTCAGTAGTTGCTTACGTCTTCTTCCCTGTCTTCCAGTCATTTCTATCCCTCCTTCTATCTTTCCTTCAGTAACGTGTTTTAGAATACAGTTGCTATGCAAAATTTAACCAATCCAGTTAGCGCTCCTTTTTTTATTGGATGTAGGATGTTCCTTCTCTCCTGACTCTGTGTAATATTTCATTTTTCACACGATCTGTCCAGCTGATCATTTCCATTATTTTCCAGCGCTACATTTAAAAATCCTAAAAGCATTTCTGATCTACTTTCCTAAGTGTCCAGGTTGCAGCAATATACAAAGCTCTGCTCCTAAGGTAGCATTTAACTAGTTTTCTCCCCTTAAATTTAAGGCCCATTTGCTGGTGAAACTACTCTTCTTCTTCTCTTCTCCTCCTCCCCCTTTTTCTCCTCATCCTCCTCCTCCTCCTCCTTCTTCTCCTCCTCCTCCTTCTTCTTCTTCTTCTTCTTCTCCTCCTCCTCTTCCTCATCCTTCTTCTTCTTCTCCTCCTCCTCCTCTTATTCTTATTCTTGAGCCTTGCTTTTGCCATGACAAACCTGGATTTAATTTCATGGGTACATCTTACATCATTCATTCAGTCATTCATTTCACATTCCATTCATCATATACAGTTGTGGAACTAGTCATGTATACATTAAGCATAATAAATAAATTAAGTGTACATTCAGCATAAGTTATGCCTTGTTGTGATGTCATAGGAGAGCTATGTTAACAATTATAAGTGCTATGATAAGTAGTAATCTGAATAAAATTAATATCATCATTAATTATGCATTAAAATATTCCTCCAGACTATAAAAGGAATTATGTAAAAGATATTTTTTTAGATCTAGTTTGAATTTATTCTTATCAACAGATAAATCTTTAATGGCTATTGGTAGATGAGAGTAGATCTTAATTCCTGAGTAATAAACACCTTTTGGTACATTGCCAAGTTTGCTGAAAGTTGGTATAGATAGGAAGTTTGCCTTATGTTGATTTTATATACTTGTAAGTTAAACAGAAACTGGTCTTTATTTTTAAAAACAAATAAAAGTATTGAAAATATATGTTGGGAATGAATTTGAAGGATATTTAATTCTTTGAATAGCTGCCGACAAGAGGCATTTTTACTTGAATTCATAATTATTCTAATTATTCTTTTCTGAGTTTTAAATATTTCTCCACTATGAGGTGAATTCCCCCAAAATATGATTCCGTAAGATATAATTGAGTGAACATACAAAAAATATGAAATTCTCAGTACATCTAGGGACATAAACGGCTTAATCAATCTGGTGGCATAACAAGCCTTATTCAGTCTAGGTGTTAGTTCACCAATATGATACTTCTAAGTCAAAGAAGGTTCAATAGTCAGTCCTAAAAATTTTAAACTTTGGGTAGTAGCAATTTTTCTGTTACTGAATGATACTTGCATATTAATTTCATATCAGTTTTAGCTAATAATTACAAAAAATATGTTTTATCATAGTTTAATATTAATAAATTACTATGAAACCATTTATTTATATATTTCAGTAAATATCTCATTAGTATTAAACTTAAATTTGGTCTCATCACGATTTGCAATAATGAAACTTGTGTCATCAGCAAATAAGATTGGGCTGGATTTGTCAGATACACTTTTCAAAAGATCATTAACATATATTAGAAATAATAATGGTCCAAGAACTGAACCCTGTGGGACTCTGTGTTGTACTTTTTCCCATTTAGAAAAAATACCCATTTGAATTATTATGAGCATTTATAACTACTATCTCATATCTATTTCTTAAGTAGGATTCCATTAACTTATCAGCAACATCTGATATAAAAAAAAATTCATTTTTGGTAATAGTGTGTCATAATTTATGCAGTCAAAAGCTTTTTGCAAATCACAAAATAACCCACTGACTATTAATTTTTTATTTATAGATGATAATATATTATTAATTAATGTATATGTAACTATTTCAGTTGAATTATTACACCTGAAACCAAACTTCTCCTTTACTAATATATTATTTGAGGTTAAATGCTGATACAGTCTTTTAAATATTTCAAAAATTTTTGAAAATACAAGAAGTAATGAAATTGGTCTGTAATTAGTGACAAGTGTTCTGTCACCTTTTTATATATATGTATAATTTCTGAGAATTTTAGTCTGTCTGGAAATGTTCCAGTTGAAAACACTCTATTACATATAAATGTTAGAGGTGATATAATAAATGGACTGCTAATTTTTAAGATTTTTTTCGTTATTTCATCCTAACCGCATGACTTTTTACTTTTTAATTCTTTAATGATATTTCCTATTTCACTAGTAATTGTATTTTTTATTTTAATATCTGTGCAAAATTGTTTTAATGCAGAATATATATAATTAAATGTGTTAATTTTATTTAAATCACCATTAGTGTTATTTATAGGATTGTTATTAGTAATGTTACCAACAGAAGCATAATAATTATTTAATTTTTCTGCAATGGTTTGGCAATTTGTTGCAATCTTTCCATCAATTTCCATCATTAATATATATATTTATATATTTACTTAACTGAAGAGCTTGACATGAGGAAGGTGTGTGCAAAAATGGTCCCAAAGGAGCTCACCGAAGAACAAAAGCAAAGAAGGGTGACAATTTGCCAAGACCTTCTGGAGAGGCAAGATGACATTTTTGGCCGTGTCATCACAGGTGATGAAACATGGGTCTACCAATACGACCCTGAAACGAAGCGGCAAAGTGCACAATGGAAGACTGCCAATTCCCCATGACCAAAAAAATTCCGTTGGTCCAAATCAAGAGTCAAAACAATGTTGTTGACTTTTTTTATATTAGAGGGATTGTTCATTATGAATTTGTACCAACTGGACAAACAGTCAACCAAGTTTACTATTTGGAAGTACTGGAAAGGCTGTGTGAAAAAGTTAGACGGAAAGGACCAGAACTTTTTGCCAACAACTCATGGATCTTGCATCATGACAATGCACCTGCTCACACGGCACTGTGTGTGTTAGGGAGTTTTTAGCTACTAAACAAATAACTGTGTTGGAACACCCTGCCCATTCACCGGATCTAGCCCCCAATGATTTTTCTCTGTTCCCGAAGATAAAGGAAATATTGAAAGGAAGGCATTTTGATGACATAAGGAGTAATAAAACGGCAGCTCTGAAGGCCATTCCACAAAACCAGTTCCAAAATTGTTTTGAAGGGTGAACTGGGCGCTGGCATCGGTACATAGCTTCTCTAGGGGAGTACTTTGAAGGCGATCACGGTGGTATTCAGCAATGAGGTATGTTGCACTTTTACCGCGATGAGTTCTCGAAATTTATTGTCCGACCACGTACACCCTTTTCGTCCATTCTCACATTTTTTTTAATTTGTTCCTCTTCAACTCGGTAGCCTAAAAAAATTCTTCATAAGTACAAAAAGTATTTTGGGGGGGGGGGGGGGTTGGACATTTGCCCCCCCCCCACACACCCCTAGGTGCTTTTTGTAAACATGTGAACTGGCCTAAAATTGCAGGAGTAAGACGAGACGCCCGAGCAAAAGTAGAAAAATGAAGAAATTAATCAGCGACCCGTGTACTCCACGTAAGATCCCAGGAGAACAAAGACAGCAGTGTGAAACAGTATTGAACCTCAGAAAATCCATTGTTGTATTACTGATCAACAATACAGGAAACGCAGACAACTGTCAACTTACAAGTATCCAATTTCACAGCTTGTAAGTTCGTAATTGTCTTCGATATAGTTGTAATCACTGCAAACAAAGAAAAGTCTAAAATCTAAAAGTTAAAAAAAAAAACTTTTGATGTTTCCATTCTGTTCTTAAGTGAGACTAGCAGACAGAGCCGTAATATGTCCGAGACACAGCCTTTCATTTTCACTTCTCAAAGCGAGCCTTATTTTGTGTTTTTAACGGTAAACACTACGGTTTTGTACACGACGTGGTCTGGGTAAAAATTAAGCACTTACGCGGGTCTTGAACCTAACTCAGGTCGGGAAGTCGCGGCAAAAAGGTTATTTCTTCGATTATAGATTAGAACGTGCATGACTCCCTCCGTCATTAATTTTCAGTGTATCATGGTCAACGCATTTCCATTTCATTGTCGTCACTTTTTTTGTACCCTTAATACGAATATTTTTAAATGTCCTCCAGCTGCAATATAGTTACAATGTGAGTTATGGTTGGATCCGTTATCTTTCCGAAATGTCACTTCTACGTCTTTAAAACCGTACGTGCTATACTTTTTTATTCTTTTCAATTACTCATATTATGCATAGCAACAGAGCGGAGTACAAGAAACCATCACCACCGCTCCACAGAACTTGTGCCTGCACGATTTTGAGACGAGCACAGGTTAATTGCGCTTCGTTCCAGCCAAAGACGGTGTCGTCCGCGAACAAATCACAGATATTACATAACTAAGTTCGCTGTACCACAGAACAACTACAAACGCAGAGCACACCAAAAGAAGATGGCGACCTCCGCGAGGCCACAGGATCTGCCACCGGAAGGGGGTTATAGACCAATAAATTATGCTAGAATCCCCGCCAAGAAGTATTTTGGGGGTAAAATGTTATCATAAATGAAGTTTGAGAATAACCTACGTTTTATGTGTCTTGTGCGTAACATTGGCGTTTCGATTTTTCAGGACCTACTGTAATTTTGGGATATGTGGGAGTTACTGCAGTGGCTGGTTATGTGTATTACCTCACCTGGAAGAAGGTTAGAAGAGATTCGATTGAAATGAGAAGTGCTAAACTTGCATTAACGCCACTGCTTATGGCGGAGCGAGACAGAGAGTACGTATGTAGTATAGCGGACTGTCTTTGAGTACCATAAATTTTTATATGGTGAAAATTTTTGTTTGCCGTGCATGTTCAGGGTATTTGTCGTCTTGAAGTCTTGCAGCAGTAAATTTTAAATATGATATAGCAGACAATACGTGTTGCACATTGTGTTCCGTTGTGTACATAAATACAGAGTTGCAGAATAAGGTTAAGTCTCCCCCTCTCCTACCACACCACTTGTAGCGCAGTTTTGATCGGACGCTGCCAATTTTTATTAATGTGTTATTTCGTTTTGTTAGATTGTTAACTTTGGTTTTTTGACAGGGAGGTTCTGTAGAACATTACACAAGCCAGGGCTCCACCTACACCCAAGCCAAATTTTTCTGTTGCCATGACTCGGTGCAGTGACAATCCTGTTGCACAAATTACACCAGATGCCTGAAATACATTCCATTGTCCTGTGTATATTCCTGGCACCTTAAAGAACTTAACATGCATTTCTCTGATAATGGACATTTGTACCCATAAGAAATAATGTACACATGGACTAATAATGACTGCATTGGCATGTGCAGTACCTTTTATGAATAAATATGTACATAAATGTGTTTCTTAAAATGTGTCATTGGTCAGATCAGCCAGCATATTATGTTGAAAGCCAGTTTTATTGCACTGCAGAGCTAAATATTTTGAAATGACTTACAAAATTGTTTCTGTTGGTGTTTTCCCCCATATTCATGAGTAAGTACAACACATCATTGTTCTTTTTACACATCAATATGTTGGGCATTATGACATGATTCCAATGTAAACATTGAGTGCAGTGAGTAATTAATTGAATTACAGACAATGAATTATTTTTTAATGAAAGTGTGTAGTAACTGATACAAATAAATGAATATCATAGACTACAGCAAAGAACAGGACTTCTTAAACAAGAGCCTGGGAGAAAATGGTGGATGTTTACAATATTAAAACAATTTTCTGTTGGAAAACTCATTCTGCACAGATGTGATCCCATGGTTGTGCAGGTGTATTTCTGTGTAGTTTGTCAGTAATTTGGCCCTGTTACATGTGGGGACATGCATTTAAACCACGCTGTGTTGGAATATTTCTGTCATGAATGTGATCCATGAAAGTGAGTGGAATTATTATGTATTTTTTCCTACAACTTTGGCCATCAGGGACTTTGGGATAATGGAGACTGCTAATGTCTGCTGTTCTGGAAATTTCCTTGTGTAAGAACATCAGGCCTCATGAAGTCAGTTACAGGTTGAACAAACCAAACTATCCAATTACAGAAATTCCGTCTTAGCAGGATCACATGCACTACTGTTGTCTTGTATGGTCTAAGTTTCATGAGTTTGTTGTCAGTTTATGCTGATAGTCTTCAAACCATGGTCTCATGTCTCCTAAGAAGATTGATCGAACTTGACATTGACTTCATCCACTTTCTCTTCAGTGATCACTGGCATTTCAATTTTTGCTGTCCAGTGACTATGCTGTCTGTTTTATTTTAGTTCATGTTTTATGAATACTTCTTGTGTATGGAATTGTAATTTCCTGAAAGGAATATCAGAATTGTCTCTTTTATTTTGTACAAAATCAAATGCAATGTACCTTAGTATCGTACATGAGTGTTACATCTAACACGTGACATTTCGGTACAGTTAATAGCACAACTGACAAATGAATTGTGACTGCTCAACACTCAGGTCAGTTACAGTAACGGGATCCACCAATATTGTTAGTCACTGTCACCATTCAGCAAGGGTGGAAGGCATCTGGAACATTTGGGTGGCTTGCCAACTGGTGCAATGTTGCCAAGCCTCCTCCCTGTATTATCATAGTTTACCTTGTGAGCTTTACTGATCATCATTGATAGAGGCATTGCTTGAAAACATATCTTCTGTTAAGTTGTAGCAAAGGTAGAGGTGATTCTTACAAGTGTTGTAATAGAAACCATGGGATTGAGACAAACGTTACTGTTTTTTTTTTTTGCACTGCTGTCTCAGAAAGTACATTTGACAAAACCACAAGAAGCCTTCATTGCAACCACAGCAGCACACTTAGTGAACCAAACATGGCATCTTGAAAGAACAACACTCAAATCATTGTTTATTTTTTATCTTTAATGTTTACCATCCCTAAGTGTTTAACACATATATAAATATACAACAAACACAAAAAAACGTTATTATGTTTATTATTGTATTAGGGCAACATGTTTCAATTCTTATAGAATCATCTTCAGGCCCTTCTAAGAGTACAGATCCTTACTTTGCAATGTTTAAAATGCGCTGTGGGATCCCAAACGCTTACATTCTTGATATAACTATGTATAAAATGCATGTGTCGTTTTGTTCTTATTGTACAATCAGGATACTTATTTCTAAAACTTTAACCAGTATATATGAAGGAGGTTACAGGTATGTATTTGAGATGTGTTGTTATAGCATTTTGTATATTGTTATATATTGTTGCTATTATAAAATATGTATATAAGTGTTAAAATGTTAAAAACAATAAAAAAACTATGCATTAATGTTGTGCTTGTTAACTGATATCTTCCCTCTGTTGATATTATATTCTTGATGAGCGTTTAGGCTCTTATCTCCAGTGTTGAGTGGTTGGATTTCTATAATGACACCGAAGGCATATTGATGTCATTTATTTCACTGCACCTTCACTGTCATTATAAAAATCCAACCACTCAACACTGGAGATAAGAGCCTAAACGCTCATCAAGAATATAATATCAACAGAGGGAAGATATCACGTAACAATCGCAACAATATATAATAATATCCAAAATGCTATAGCAAAACATCTCAAATACATACGTGTAACCTCCTTCATATGTACCGGTTAAAGTTTTAGAAATAAGTATCCTGATTGTACAATAATAACATAACGACACAGGCATTTTATACATAGTTATATCAAGAATGTGAGCGTTTGGGATCCCACAGCGCATTTTAAACATTACTAAGTAAGGATCTGTATTCTTAGAAGGGCCTGAAGATGATTCTATGAGAATCGAAACATGTTGCCCTAATACAATAATAAACATAATAAAGTTTTGTTGTGTTTGACTGATACATCATTGTATATTTATATATTTTTTTTATCATTTGAATCATATGTAATTGTTATTGAGGCCTTGTATACTTATTTCAGTTTGATCGTGGTAAATAACCAACTTAATGCACAATTTTTCATGTTTGTTTATTTCTATTCTCTACATGTTTCAGGCAGCCATGTGCCCATCATCAGGAGAATTATTGTATCAATGTGACACCTGGTTTATGTAGCTCTGTGTAGATGACTGGTATGCATACCAGATGGTCATCTGCACAGAATGACATAAACCAGGTGTCGCATTGATACAATAGTTCTCCTGATGATGGGCACATGGCTGCCCAAAACATGTAGAGAATAGAAGTAAACATACATGAAAAATTGTGCGTCAAGTTGGTTATTTACAAGGATCATACTAGGTTGCACGGTCAACAAAACATAAAATTATTTTAGTTTATTTTTATATAATTAATATTTTTTAATTGCCACTGTTATACTTTGGTGCAGACCTAATTAACATTCTTTTGTTCCATTTCAGATGTATACACAAGCACTCTATAGTGTGATTCTTTGTTAAAGGGTAAATCAAAATGGGAGACCTGAGAATTTTAGTTTTTTGAGATGCACATCTGCTTCAAATGGCATACAGTGTCAGATTATCAAACCATGGATGTCATGTGGCTACAGAAGGTGTTTGAATTGGCCTCCATCCGTTTGAAGGCAGATGGCAGTACACCACACAGCATTTTTTCATACACACCTTAATACATTGGCATTAACATCTCTCACAGCTTTGTGAAATGTTGTTTCATATCTTAGATAGTCCTGCATGGGACTGTAAACATGCTTCTTTAGCTGGCCCCCATGAAACAGTCCATCAGAGTTAGATTCTGCAATGGAGGCTGGGGCAGTTGGCCTTCCATGTCCAATACACATTCCTGGCTATATTGCATTCAACAACTAGAGGCATATCTTCAAATAGATGCGGTAGTACAGTTTCAGAAAATTATGGTATTATTGCCCAGTTAGCCCACCAGATAGTAGACTGGCAGACACATGATGGATGTCTCATGTGATACCACAATGATGCTGCAGCAGACTTGGTACCCATATTCACAGGTAGTATGATGATTATGCTGTTCCCATAGGTGACTGTTATGGACATGAAACACACCCTTGTGCATAAAATGCACTTTGTCCAGAGAAGGTTAAGATCCCGTACATCGCATTGTCACAGCCATTCAGAGAATCATGTCCACAGAGGACAGTCATCTTAAAACAGATGAGATGTGTGCTTCACAAGTAGTTGTAGGGATGCTGTTGATCATCACAGATATCCTGAGGATCACTGGTTGGAATGCTGTAGTTCTTCTGTGATACTGCAAGAGCCTTTTCTGCAGCTCTCATTTAATCACATGTAGCATGTGTGTTACAATTCCTGTCTTATGGCGGCACAGCTCCACTTGTCGAAACCTGTTAAGTGTTTTACTTTATCATTACCAGCTCCAGCTTTACTGTTACAGGCACAAAGGGTTACGAGCATGTTGTGTAGTATTGTGTGTGTGTGTGTGGTCTCCATGATTATTCGATCACATTTAAGCCCTGTTATGTACTGTCTGTCTTGAGTACACCTAAGAATGCACTGTATTGTGACTAATGTCAGTGAGAAATGTGTTACCCTATTTGACAGTGATGTGTAAGTAAAAAATTTGGATGGCTTACAACAAATGTTGTATAATGTTACTGATTTATTTTTAACAAGGAAACCGTATGGAGAGCTTGTGTGTAAATTTCTTGTCACTCTGTATATGAAGGGGGACCGCGGTGGCACAGTGGTTAAGGTGCAGTGCTACAAATCGGAAGGTCGCTGGTTCGATCCCAGCTAATGTCAGTGGATTTTTTATTGACATGAAATCCTTCCGATTGCACTATGGCCCTGGGGTCGACTCAGTCTCTAACAGAAATGAGTACCAGGAGTATTTCCTGGGGGTAAAGGCGGCCGGTGTGTAAGGCTGACAACCTACCATCATCCTGTGCTGTTGTCACGAAATCTGGGAACCTTAACTTCCTGGAACCCGGTGGGCCACTCCAGGCCTGTAACGGGACTGATTTATCTGTATATGAAAGCATTGCTAGTGATTGTTGAATACCATTTCCGTAAGTTGTTTCTTAAACTCAGAGTTTCAAGGTGTGAAGAAGGAATAAAAATCAAACATTACCTTGCATTATGTCGCAGAGTCTGTTTTTTCTCTCTGCTGCATATAATAATAAAATTTTGGGTTAACATGAGTGTGTATTCCATCACAGCAGGTTGACTGTCAGTTAAATATCTTGTATTTGTCATGCACCTGAATTAGAAAAAAAAATAGCACACTATCTGCCTATTGGTTGTAAAGAATGTACAGTTTAGTGTGGAGGGATGTTTTGTGTCAGATTTAAATTAAATTCAGACTGCCCCTAGAAACGAGATTTATGAAAATGTGTATGCATGAGATATATACTGTAGGTTTTGTAAAGGTAAACATTTATCTGAGGCAGTATCAGCGTATTAACTCAACAGTAGCAGGACCCAAAGCTTCAGTACTGGTAATACTGAATCCTGCCACTCGACACATTTTTGAGCCAATTTTATCCACTTCTGTTGACACCTGTCTTCATGTTAACTCTTCCATCTTGTCAGCTTTTCAAATACAAATTCTCTTGGAAGTTTCCCAGCTGAAGCTTTATATGAATCTATGTCTCAGTCCTCATTATTGTCTGTGTTGGCTTAGCCTTGAAGGTAAAGTCCTGCACCTGTCCACTCGCGTTGCTCAGCTTTGGTGGAGTTTTGCCGGACTAGTGTCAGCTGATCTCTGTTGTTGAATATTCACGCATGATAAGGTTAGGTGTCCAGGCATATCGGGGCAGACTTTAGGCTACACCAGGACACGGTCCCAGATACAAGCACCACTCTAGCTAATAACACACCTTTCTCTGACAAAACAACTTCAAGTAGTCACCACCACTTATTATCATATATATCTATCACACACTCAAGCTTTGGGAAGTTATTTTGTAAGAATATGAATATATATGCCGGTTGTTAATGCTAGTGCAACCAAGAATAAAAATAATTTGGAATAATGGCCTGTGTCCAGTTCAACTTTTTGTTACATGGCAACTTTCAAATTATTCAAATAAACATATCTGGTTGGTCCTCATTCCACTATAAATGCTGGTATTTGCATATTTCCCATATATGTAGAGCAGGTGTCCAGCACCCCAGGTATCCCAACAGCATAGGAATGGTTTTAAGTGCTAGAAAAAACAGGGGTGGTTGTCCCATGTTAAATCATCAAGCCAGGTACCATTCCTTTGCAGACGCTTGTTACAGGAATTGTAACTTTTGCATACTTCCAAATTTTACCCAAAATAATAATAATAATAATAATCACAAGTTAGGCCTTGATAAACCTGTTTTGGCCTCATGTAATAGTCTCTTCAAAGGGCTTCCAAGTCTTGTAGTCCATTCAGTCTGTAATTCAGCATTATTTTTGGCATTCTGTTGTTCATTCTTGTTCCATGTATTACTGTCCAGCCTCAATGTAACCAAAATAATTTTGGCAAATTATGAATATTGAAAGAATATGTGCACTGACCAATTACTTCAACTGCACCTTCTTCATAATTATGGATCAGTTGCAAAATCTCCAGACCAAATCTGTTTATCTTAGGCTGGCTGACACTGTGGTTTAAACCCAAGGGCCACTGAAAATTATCAGCAAGCCATCTCTTCCCTATTGGTTTTCTATCTGATATTTTGTTACCTACACTTTGGGTCTTTCTGTACCAAAAATGAGTGCTCAGCTGCATGGAGTCTGTCACATCTAGTGACGAGCTTTGGTGTTAGTGGTGTGTTTCTTTTGCCAGAGAATATATCTGCTACACGTATCTGTTAGCAAAGAGCATAGAAGAAACGGGAAATTGGACTTCTTTGCTGCCCTCACGGCTTAAGGATTTGAAGTGTTATTCATTATGTCTGGATCACAGTTACTGCCACATTTTGGAAACAAAAAAGCACCTCCCAGATTTTCTGGTAACTAAGATACATGTCTGCTGTGAATGTTGTGTTGAGACATTTCATAGGGGAATTCAAGCTTTGGAGAGTGGGCGAACCTAGTTGGAGGAGAATGTGTTGAGAATTAAAGAAAGTTTTTTACAGAAAAGATCTGCGTGTCACACTCACAGTATGACCTTTTGTGCAACAGCAGCAATGTTTCTCGTTTTAGTTATGATTTGGGCATATAAAATCTTAGGATGAGGTAAAGGAATACACTTTGGGGACTGAATTATTTCTTTTTGTGCGGGAACCATTGCACACATTTTATTGTCAAATGTAAACGTAGGGAAGGTTGGTCACATAATGTTGAAAATTAATGTTAGGACTTTGACAGTACTGAGACTGTGATGGAACATTAATAATGTTTAATGATAAGTGCAGTGATGCCACTCATCTTGTGATATCAAATAGCCTTATTTTGCATTACTTTTAGGGAATGTAACACTTGTAGGGGTTTTTAGCTGCTTTAAATTTTATTACTTTTGTAGGCAATGTTTTTTGAGATTGAACAAATTTATTCACACATGATGGAAATAAAGACATCAGTAGATATGTGTAATAACATCAAGAAGAAAAGTATTATTTTAAAATGCTGAATATACCAGAAGTATTCATTTGTATAAAAGGCAAGAACTGTGTGAAATTTTAGGGATTTCAGGCTTCCTCTGCGGTGTGGATGCAGTCTTCTCTGTTGTTAGTGTATGTTGGTAGTTTACCAGTATTTCTGGACAGCTTGTCGGTCCAGTCTGCAATGGTTGGGAAGTTATTTATGGAGTGTTTGCCCCTTTAAGATGCAACCAATAGGCTGCCCCAGAGCATTGGTATGCAACTACCAACCTACATTGCAGAATAGCCCAGAAGAGCTAAGACCTCAAGTTTTAGGGAATTGTTAAGGTTTATGGTTTAAGTGTGAATATAGTTTAGTTTCAGAATATTGGTAATAGAATGGTGATGCAAAAATAAATATTTTATAGCAGCATAATTTTGAATGTAGTTGGATTGAGGGGAATAGCTACTTTTTTATGTTTATTGTTCCGTGCATCGCTGATCTATATTAATAATTGTCCAATGAGATGCAACACAAAGCAGCCTATTTATTATCCTGCAAGTTCACTCTACATGTTTTGGGTGTCAACCACACCCATCATCAGGAGTACACAAAACTCTAACTATAGCTTCCGGTACTGTGCAGCTACCTCCCTCCAACGTGGCCAACTTGACCACATTGAAGGGAGGTAGCTGCACAGTACCGGAGGCTGTAGTTACATTTTTGTGTATTCCTGATGATGGGTGTGGTTGACACCCGAAACATGTAGAGTGAACTTGCAGGAGAATAAATCGACTGCTTTGTGTTGCATCTCGGACAATTATTAATACAGCGAGTAGCTACGTTTGCAAAACTGAATTGTTCTGTTCACTGTGTAACCTTGATGGTAAATAACAAAAAGACAAAGATAATATTTCAGGTGGTCTTTTAGAGTAATTAATATGTGGATGGTGACTGTTTTAGACTTAGGTGTTGATGGATGGAGTAGGTTGCAAAGATAACCTATATGTACCATCTTCCATTTGTGGTATGTATGCAGATGCAGGCTGAAACAAGGGAGGAAGGTTTGAGAGCAAATGTGATGCACCAAAGAAATTTTTCATGTAAATGTAGGTAGAATCGTATGTTTTGTAGAAGAGGTGAAATGGGAGACACAAGAATGAAACAGTGGTGTAGTTATGAATGTGGTGTGAGCGAAGTGGATATGTAAGGGAATGTACTGATAGAGGTATTGTTGTAGCATTGAACCAATGAAAAGAAGTGATCTGCAATATAAGGAAACCTGGTGTTACATAGGACGGTGCAGTTGTGGTGTACATTTAAATAAAATAGATGGTGGTGGTAGTTGCAGGTTAGCCTGTGTATTGTGGATGGCACCACTTTTAGGTTGGCTGTCTCAGAGCTGTGCCCATAGGTTATTTAATGATGCTGTATCAGCTGTAAGTATTAGGATTACTGAAGACATGTTAGTGATATTGCATGATGAAGTGGGAAAATGGGTTGAGGGAATGTTTTGCAACATTTGCCTGGAGAATCTGAGGAAAATCATAGATTCCTCAAATTTAATACCTGTCAAGTACAATGTCAGCTGTTTTTCCTATCTTTCACCTGTATCGGTAGTTTTTAAAAAATATGAGTGCTAGAATCAACATTACATTCCTTATTGCAGATACTTGAAGCAGTTACATCGTAATCGTGATGAGGAAGCTAAGTTGATGGCCAATGTACCAGGTTGGGTGGTTGGCACATGGTATGGAGAGCCAGTATACAAAACACTTCCTCCAGACTCATTGGTTACTCCCCACATAAGTGAATTTTATGCTCATGGTCCTGAGAGCGAGTACAGACGAAGAGTCAACTTCCAGTTTTGGATATAAACCTTCCTGCCATGAACGACTGTGCAAACTGTACTTGTTAGTTTCACTTTATAAATAGTAAGTTTTAGAGATATGCTTGTAAACTTAAGTTCAGATATTACACAAGTTACATATGTGTGTATAAGTTTTGCTAATAAAAACAATACTGGAGTCTGTTGTAAGATACATTGCTTTCTACAATTTAGAGGTTCTTATGTGTATCAGACAGCTGGAAGTCATTGCAACTGAAGAGGCCATAACTGCTGTGTCAACATCTAAGGTCCATTTTGTAATGGCTGCACATATGCAATCAGTCCAGCAGTCCTGAAAGTATGTGAGGTTTTTGGATTTTGCTGTGGTGTAGCTGAGGTCTCTATTCTTCAGGCACATGGTGCTTTATCGCTGGGTGATAGGTTACATTTGGAACCGTCAAGAAGGGATCACTTTGCACTCTGGCAACGTTGGGCACCAATCACCCAGTGATGCTATGTGATTTCTGAGAAGAATGGAGATCTCAGCAATGTTTTCTGTAGGCTGTGTGTGTTGTGTGCGTGCACACAGGTTATGAAATCAGTGCACATAGGGAATTGAAATGTCCACAGAATATTAAATTTAAAGAATGTGTTAATAAAAAATATGGACTTAAATTTAAAAAATCAAAATTGTGCAAATTGTATTGATATTTATTTGCATTGTAAATTGTAAGACAAAAGAATGAAACAATAATCATAGCAATTTGCTGTTTATTTTTTATTATCCTCTTTATTTCCTGTTCTGTTGAAACATAAAATTACAGTTTTAGTAGTTAGGAGAATGACTACAGCAAGAAAACAATATAATAATATAACTTCATATACACTGAATATAATGCATGCAGATTTTTATAACTGGGAAAATATTTTCACAACTTCAAATTTTTGCACATACAAGCTGCTAAATATTAGATCAGCTAGTGGATCTCTGTTCTGAAGGTGATTTCAGAACCTTTCCATGGCTGCTGTAGTTAAGAGGAAAATACTGGCCATCACTCCAAAAGAGCATCCACTGGTTTTACAGTGACTGTAATTTTAGAGCTGCTGTTCAAAATTAGTATTTCAAAGAGACAACAAATTCTGTAGCATTGTAACACCTAAGATGGTTTTCCATGATTTTCTTCATCATATTCCTGATGTCAGTTTGTTAGTCCCTTAATAAAAGTGTGGATTATTTCTGTAAAGTGTGGCTGAGGTATGAGAGTCTAGCAGTGGTGAATATGAAAAATCTGGAATGTGAAACCCTTGCAGGAGCCTGTTGATTGTACATAAACTCTCCAAATAATCAGTGAATTTGATTACTTAAATGGGGTGATGACTAGTAAGTCCTTGTCTTGTTTGGACCATAAGGCCATTGTTGTTTGCTTTTATGGATTGTGGATAAACGAATGAGAATCACTTGGATAGCCAAACGTCATGTGCTGGTATGCAAGGCAAGTATGTGACACACAGCACCAATGAAACGAGTGGCAAGTTCAGTCACATAACTTCAACTTCCAGTGTTCAAGAGTGTATATTTACTAACAGTTTTAGGTGGCTGGTTTTCCCATGCTTTCATGTTGTAAAGGGAGACCAGACTTCAAAGAAGAGACAGTTTCCAAAACTCAGATTGTACTTCACAAATCTGGTTTCTGTGATATACAGCAGTCCTGGAAAGAGGGAAATGATTAGAGGGTGATACTTATTTATAAAGATATGGGAGATGGATGTTGTGGTCCACATTTATGAAAACAAAAAACAAGCATGATTAATCTTTGCTAGTGGACACGGATACGATACATCCCCATACAGAGTAGGCCTGATAACAGAATTATCTCTCACTCCCATTTTTTGAGACCCATGCTTTAATGAATGCATAATCTGCCATCAAACATAAATCCCTTAATAATTTCTTGCAATCATCTTTTTTTTTAGAATTTATTGCATTATAGTCCATGTATCAGAAACTGATAAGTGTAGACCATCAACCATAACAAACTTTATTAGACTCATCAGCACATGCTACGTGTTGATGAAATTAATCAAATTTGTTGTGGTTGACGGTATACATGAATCAATTTGTAATCGTGTGCTATTTGTAGTCCAAGAAGTTACAAAAACTAAAATCTTGCTTTGATGGGCATAAAGCAGAGACATCTGATGCAGGTAGCAGGAACTTTAATGTATAGACAGTGACCACCCATTGATCCACACAAATTGCAGGGTACTAACCACCAACATTAGACTTAAATGCGATTGAATGAAACATTCTACTCTATTTATCCAAGAAAGCTCCAGAAATATAGAACAAATTATGAGCAGTGTTGACAAATAGACTACTAATGACTGGGGTAAGTGTTACTGCTCTTGTTCATTCTCGTATGTTCTGTGTGATAATTATAAATGTATTTTAAGGTACTCCTAACTGCAGTACATTTAAAATATTAGTAGAAGTTGCATTTATACACATAACAGTTCTGTAACCATGTTTATATTATGCTATTTCACTGAAGATAAAGTCCCTCACATTGCACCATGGAGAATTGATGGATGTCAGATATAATTCTTGTGGCTGAAGATCACAGGGTAAGTGTAAATAACTTCAGCACACTGAAATTATATCCAGCAAAAGTGAAAAGAACTGTCTGTTGTAGAGGATTACCCCAAAGTGATTACAGATTGTGTTTCTTGCTTTTGTATATACTGTAGTTGATATTCTGTATTGGTTGTGGTCTTTGCTCTGTACCTCAAATCTGGTGTCTGAAACCACTTGCCAAAAATTTGCAGAACACCTTATAACAATGTGTGATTTCAGGCTTCTGTCGTGAAGTAGCTGAAAACCTCGCTGTTCTGGGTTATTACGTGGTGAGTAGTGGTAATTTCTTAAGAAATAACTACTACTCACCATATAATAACCCAGTACATTGAGTTTCTCACTTATAGCAATGTAAATATTGTCTGATACGTTAGTTTCAGACGTGTTTTCAAGATAATTGAAACACAGAAATGAAATAACAGCACAGTTCTACAATGGATTGCACAGGCCTTTAACTTCTTATAATGTTTAGTGACTCTTTTGCTATGTCTTCACACAAGTTGGAACCTCTAACTAAACTCCATGGAACAGAGTCCTTCCTGAGAAGCTAAGAGGCCTTCAAGTATTCAAGAAATTTCCCATATTGTGTGGTACCCAGATATTTATTACTGCATTCACAAACACGTAAATTTGAACCGCTATGAAGACTAAAATTAATATACATGATATATAAAGATTCAGTTCATGTCATACAGTGAACACTGTGCTCAGATTAGAAAGACCAGTCAGTGGGTGCTATGTAGGGAAATAGTGGTTGTTGTAACACATGAAGTGGGCAAAATGCAAAGTCTTTAGTGTAAATCTGGTGGTCTGTATAGTAACCAGAAGGGAAATTATCTGAACCCCTACACAAACATGCTTGGGCGTGTTATATTATGTGTGTGTGTGGCTGTCACACACAAACACAACACACATGTATTTAGTGTACAGGTCACAGTACATGTTCCCTTTTTGACAGAATTTTATTTTGGGAATATTTTTAAAAATCTGCATTGCAGGTTGTAGATTTATATATATATATATATATATATATATATATATATATATTTCTCATTTTATCTTTATTGTATT
>Ga0123354_10002827_pt1 | contig 23440 bp, 13 predicted proteins | sample TergutLab28metaG_2_FD_97872 | JGI IMG/M metagenome (GOLD analysis project Ga0123354, IMG submission 97872) | Labiotermes labralis P4 segment gut microbial communities from Petit-Saut dam, French Guiana - Lab288 P4 | ecosystem: Host-associated > Arthropoda: Insects > Digestive system > Gut ... | reverse complement strand
TCCGTATACACTTCCACTGTATACATAGTACCATTCTCCACTTCATGTACTATCGCTATTTCAGCAGGATGTCGCCAGTTCCTTACTTCCAACGGTGCATCGTATTCTAAATTGTTAATTTTTTTTTGCCATATACGTTTGAACTTTTTGCTCTATAGTTATTTTTATGGGTCGTACTCCAGCTATCACGCAGGAGGCATCGTATGAGATAGTCTGATAAGCTTTAGCTATTTTAATGTCTAAGAGTCGTTGAATTCTTTTATACTTTGCTAGGTTCTTGTTCTTCCGTATAGCTTCTACCCATATGGGTGCGTTAAAATTGGGACTACCGCTCCCTCATAAATTGCCTTGTGTGTGTGTGTGTGTGTGTGCGCGAGCGCGCGCGCGTGTGTGTATATATAATATAGTTTGTGTGGCACACCACGTCATGATCCAGGCAATTTTAGATCATGTAATGGTTGTTGATTTGGTTTGGTTTCCTTTGTCTAGTTTAACTGTGACTAAGTGAATTGTATTCGGGATTTATCGTAACACAATAACACCGGATAATATCCTACGTCCAATATATGTGCTAGACGTACAACAAACAGTGAAGTGTCGTTATATTCCCAATAATACGACATAACCTGTGACGCCGCTGACTCCAAGTTGTAATAGTGCACAGTCTGTTTATATGAACGACTCGTGGAGCAAATGAATGGGTAGTAATCTGTGAGGCGTAGGGCACAGATTACTACATTCACTCCCACGCGCCTCCAAGAACGCTCGTGACCTGCTAGGAGGGGAAGCTGGAGAAGGAGGTAACGGAAATCGCTGAGCGTTACGTCATTTAGCCGTGGGAGAATTTTAAGCCTTTGCAGGGATTGAACTGCAAATAAACTGGCGCCAACTGAAATATGGGGTACTTATTCTATCTGACAGCTATAATTCCTTCGCCACTCCGCCTCGTGTGAGGTTTATTGGGCTACACAAATACGAGACACGAAATGTCGGGAAGTCGCAACTGATAGTTGACGTGTAGAATTATGTTCTTTATAATTTCATGTACGCAGTTAATGCATAATATAGACGTGTTTTTGCGAATGTAATTACGCTTAAGCGTAAAGCTTAATTTTTATTTCCATTGAAGATGATTTACCCATTTCTTGATACTACCGTTACCAAAGAAAAATTCGTAGGCCTGTGCCCGATATTCCTTGCTCAACGCACATTTCTGCACAAGGAAGCCCTAGACGAGCAGTGTCGACATATTCCTCCGCTTGTTAACGACCAACCATGATTGAAGATGCAATGTCACTAGTAGGTATCGCAGAGCAAGACTTGGAAGTGATTGCTAGTATTTATATTGTTACAATTGTTTTGTGTGTGCGTATGGGTGTGGGTGGGGGTGTGTGGGTGTGCGCGGGTGTGTGTGTGTGTGTAAGAGGGTGCTGGGTAGGAAAGATGGAGAAATCATGTATTTTAACTTACTCTCCTGGCCTGCACTTGGAGCTGATGAGAAAGTCTATGAAACTTGTACTGCAGTCTTTTAGCTAGGGTTCTGTCCAGTGATCACCAATATGTGAAGCAAGATATTAATAATTACAGTACAATGATTGTATAGAATTACCTAGCAGAGTAAATACACATTGAAGGAAGAATTGTAATTGACCTAAAATTTATGAAACTAGATTACCAGTACCTTCTGTAGACCATTTTGTGCCACATGTATCTATTTCAGTTGTAAGTCTTTTGTTCATGACCTACTACAGACTTAATCTAGTCAGAAAGTTGTTCAATTAATAGATTGGTAGTCACTTGGAATCTGTAGTGGAGGCAGATAACACTGAATATGACTGTAGACTAATATTCATACTTATTGACTTTTGCTATGAACTAAGCTTATCGTTCACGCAACAGTTGCTGGGTTGTAATAAGTAGAATGGGACAGATGTGTAGTATGAATGCCAATACTACAATAAATTTACCATATGTATTTAATAACCTGCCTTGTTTTCAAAACTTCTCTTCATGCTAATTTAGGTGCGAAGCCTCCAATCTGTGGTCCAGACCAATTCCAGTGTAACAATAGCCAGTGTATTGATGCCTCTCTCAGATGCTTCAACTCTGGCAACCCTCGGAATGGCTGTGCAGATGGATCACATCTCATTGGTTGTAGTATGTTGATCAGTTTTGGTTAATTCAACATTTTTCATAACTAGAAATCATTAAATTTTCCCAAGTGAGGTTTGTTAGTACCATATTTCCCTCTCACCTTTCATTCTTTGGTGCATATTAAGATATTTGTGTGACCTTCTCTTACATTCAAATTAATTTCATCTCAGCTACAAAATAATTAATGCAGTTAGGTAAAGAGAATTACAACAGTCATGGCTGCACATTATGACGGTTTGGGATTTTGCATTCTCTCTTAAAGTATGATGAAGTAAAAGTATGTCCAGTTGTACTTCTATATCTGCCAGAAATGTGATGTAGGAGAAATGTGCTGTATGTTATATTTAAACAACAGTCAGGTTCACCACAACATGCACAAGATGCTATACCCAGGTGTTGAGATCTGTGTCATGACCATGTGCCATTTTTCAGTCTCTATGGGAAATGTGCACAGTTAATTGACAGTCACTTGTTCCTTTCCCATTTATTCTATATTGTAATAAATAACTACACTTACTACAGTTAATCATTTTTCTTACCTTTTAGTCCTGTTCATTGGCATAGTTAAGCTCGGTGGTGCATGGATGAAGCAAACACAGTGGCCACCCATTACAGAAATTGCAAACCTAAAAAATCCACAGTTATTAAAATTTTTTGAGTGTATTGAATACAAATATTTGATTTAAAATATTAAAATGTTGCAGTGCCTTTTGTGTGCAGTGGATGGACAACAAATTACAAATTTGATTGATTTAGTGTATAGCTCGTACGTTTAATATCACAAATATCAATTAATTTCTTGACACTGCCACAGGAAGGTAGTAGAGGCCAGTTGAAATGTGATGGCACATGTGCAGAAAACTGATTTCGTCTTTTGGCGAAATGGACATGCCCATTTCAATGGGCTGGGGCGTCAGTTCAGTTGACTACTGACAGCCAAGGTGTGCACATCAGCGGTAGTAATGCTGGATACACCATGTTCCGAAGTAGTGTGAAGGGTACCGGCTTCCAACTCCATTCGCCAGTTTCCCCTTCACTTCCCCTCCTGTGCATCACTGTGTGCCATCACATTTCAACTGGAGTCTACCACCATCTAGGCACAATATGTGTTTCAACTAGTTGTAGTTTTACACATCAGATGGCTCCTCAATGACCTTAATTAAGTTTAAGAGATGTTCCCTCCTTGTTTGCTGTTTCAGTATTGCTGCAGTTTATGTATCATGTGGCAGTCGGTTGTGTCCTCTGATAAAATACAGAACAGTAGAAATAGTGTTATTTTAGGAATGTTTGATGTTCTTTATAGTCTTATAAATGAATTCATTCATAAGTTGTGAAAATGGGTATAGAAAATGGGGTGATAGTGAAAAATGCTGCAGTGGCAGTATGTGAAATTTGCAGTTTCATGTAAGTTTTAACCTTAGACTGGAATAAGGTGAATGACTCTCTTCCATTACATGTTGCAACTGCAAGGCCTTTAGGAAAAGTGTACCTTAGCAGGACAGTATGTCAGAAGTTTGTTTTAGAGAACAACAGTAGAAGAACAAAAGCTCCAACAGTGACACTGAGCAATGTTGAAGCTCAGTTTGGGTCCAGAACTCCGTGCAGAAATCTTTCTGCATTTGGTTCCATGGTCTGTTATGTGTTCGAGAAATCAATGCTGACACCAACAATAAAGAGAAAGTGTTGAGTATTGTAACAAGATCAGTGTAATATGTGTATATGTCATCAAAACACAACTATATTTACTAGTAGTATATTGGGTATCTACTATAATAGGCACAATTACATGTTTCGGCCACTAATGTTGGCCATCTTCAGTTAGTACGTGAACTTATCGAGTACTTATACGGTATATGTGGGGTGTTTTTAGGGTGTGGGGAAGGGGTTATTTTGTGTGGGACTGAGATCTCGTTTGTGTCAGTGGTGGGTGCATGGTCTGGAACATTATCATTAGTTATCCATGCCTTAATTTTAGTTATGTCTAGAATGGGGTTCATTATATTATCTTTGTATTGTAATAAATGAACAATGTACTTATAAATTTGAGTTGGGAAATCAGTTGCGCACAGACGCGACAAGATTTTGAATGCTGACGATAGCAGTGCACTGCACTTACAGATATGTGCAACTCAGATGTTGATTTCCCTTTTGCCGTAAAGTAGTGGAGTCTATGAACTTTCAGTGAACTCCCGCGTGGCAAACGGTGTAATGCACTGAAGAATACGCACATTTTTAGATGTGTCAGCGGCCCTACTCTATATAGTCCACTGCAACCAGGCAAACGCCCTCATTCTCATGGAAATTTTGGTTATACTTACGTGTTTGGTCAATGTGAAGTATTGTTCTGACTTCTACGCTGAAGAAGAATTTATATTATGTGTACGAGACGCAGACATCTGCTGAGTATCCAAGGTAAGCTGTGGTGGACGTGTTAGAAACCCATTTTGAGTTAATTTATGTGAGTTGAGCAATTTCGGCAAATAATTATTTAGGAAAATTATTTAGAAATTTATTCTAAATTTCCTGCATACATTGGGCTATATAAAGGAAGGCAAGACAAGTATTTGGGTCATCTACTAAATTCAGACTTTTTATTTGTTACATTGTGATTGTGTAAATTATGGTTTGTTTGTATATTTTTATTTTTACTTTACTATTAAATATTTTTGTGTTAATTACTAAATTCTACTGACATAATTGACGCACTGTTGACCACTGATTGATGTCCCTAGAGTATTAGATAAGTTAACTGAGAAATATGGATGAGCGTATTCTGTATTCTACTGGGTTGTGTGGCAGAGCAGTTTGTCAGATTCCCGATGGTCTAAATTTGGTCGGAATCTGGCTGGTGGCGGCATAGAAATTAGTTACTTCGGCGCTGACGTTAATAGCCGCGGCCCTTAAATTATAGTGTCTTCACGAGGCAGGTGCAGTTAGGCCAGAGTACTTTCTCGGTAGGCATTACAGTATCCTTAGTTTATGAATGGTATCAGTGTGCTAAGTATAGGATGCTATGGCATTGTTTTTACTACTAATAAATATAATTGTGTTTTGACAATATATACACATATTACATTGATCTTGTTATTTTGTTAACACAATGGGGATGGCGCACCAAAAAAAAAGTGTTGAGCAGTGGTCACAGGTGTAAATTGTGGACGAAATATTTTACCTTTGCTCATTCATCTTTACTCCATTTGTACCTGTGAGACCATAAAGCGTATCATCCTTATTGCTGCAGTACTGTACTGTAAGAGCAAATAAAGAGGAAATGAATCACAAACTTACTAAGGCTACCTCAGAGCCATGTAATGAGTAAGACTGCAACCAGCATACATGAAAATATTACATAGATAGCAGTTTTAAGAAATTTATTGACATATGTTTTGTCGAAAGTATGAGTTGAATGTCGAAGCAATAACATTTATAATTTGTTGTCACCCACCCTGCAGTTCAGCTTCAGTCTACAGGACCCTTGGATCTGTTGTGGTTCAAAAGCACAGAGTCTTACGGTAGCTTGTAGTAAAATAGCAGTCATTCAGTTAGTAATAAGTTTCTTATTTCATCAGAGAACTGGACGTGCCCACCTGAAACATTCAAGTGCCGAAACGGTCCGTGTCTGAATCAGTCTTTAGTATGTGATGAGAAGATTGACTGCCCAGGGACCTGGGTGGATGAAGACGGATGCTGTAAGTTGGTGGATTTATTGTGTCTTATGGTAAACTGCTGAATGTAAAGAATTTTCTTGAGATATATATATGGTATACACAAATTTATTATTTCCTTGTATTGACTATAATGTTAATTTTGAGATGTTTAATTTAAAAAGTATGTTGACCAGTCGCAGGTACAGACAGTTACACTTCATTATTATACTCTGAACTTGGGAGTTGTTACTTAGTTTAAAAGCGGGGTTCCCTCTTTCTTTCTTCTTTCCTTCCTTCATCTTTTCATTCCCATCTTGCACCTTGTCCCCATTGCTGTCTATTCCATAACATGCATTTTTGCAAGCATGTTGAAGTGCAAGAATAGAATAATAATTGTGTTCTAGCCCTTGTGGGCCCGATGCACCTAGGCTTTATTAACAGACCCATTGTGCCCCAAAATCTTTATAAAATTTTAAGGGCCCCTTTTCTTAAAAAAATTCCAAATTCCCCCCCCCCCCCCCAAACCTAGTTTCCTAATATCCCCAGGTCCAAAAAGAAGGAACCAAGATATAAATATCTAAAATGCCTTCTAACAGAGTTCCCCCCTGACTGGATTCCTCCATAGAATCCTTATTGGAGTCCCCTACTGTGGAGCTCTCCTTAAACTCTAGTTAACTCTCAATCTCTCCTACGGATCCAAAAAGAAGGAACCCAGGTATAAATGTCTAAGTCGTTATATATAAATGCCTTCTACTGGAGTTCCCTCTGATGGGAGCCTCCATAGAATCCTATTTGGAGTCCCCTATTGCAGAGCACTCCTTAAGCTCTGATTTACTCTGAAGGGGAAATATATGGTCCACCAAGCAGAGCCCCTCTACTTGGTAAGGCTAAATACAATTGGGAGGTCGCCTGGTATCCCAGAGGGTGCCATTAAAGACAGACTCACCCACTGTCATTCATCCCTTAGGCACAGCACTCACACCATAGTATTGGGGATTGTTTTTCAAGGTTTACTCCTTTAGATCCGCTGTGTTCTGTGCAACAGGGTCACTACACATAGGATGTGGCTGTTCACCATGCACAGACAGTCTTGGGCAGAGAGAAGCTATAATCTGCACCTACCACCCTTGAATAATAGCTAGAGCCCTCCTCAGGTCACCAGTGTCCCCTCTCGGTAACACAGTGACCCCGGTATGGCCTGGCCGACTCCCCTTGACCCCAAAGTGCAAGAAACTCAGGCTACTCATATTTCAATGATATTTTGAACACCACTTTATTTATACTGATTTTGCATGTTCACACACTTGGCTACACTTCTGTCAAATGCATTTATGCCATTTTCTTCATTCTTGAACAAAAGTGCAGACAGGCAAACATTTTGTCTAATACATCCCCATTCATAATGATCTGCAATAAGGGCATGTCTTATTGCGATTGCTCTATAACTGTGCTTTAGAGTATGCCATTGGTCATGTCCAATCAAACCAACAGGGAATGAAATTTAATGCAACTCTTCAGCTTGTGGTCTATGCTGCTGATGATGATGATAATTTATTGGGCAGAAACAGTAGTACTATGAATAAAAAATAAGGGCTTTACTAGTCACTAGTCAGGAATTTGATCTTGAAGTAAATACAGAGAAAACTAAGTATATGTTCACATTTTATGAACATAATGAAGGACAAAATTAACATACAGGTGGCCACTAAATCCTTTGAAAACATGGCAAATTTCAGGTACTTTTAAATGACATTAACAAATCATGATTGCAGGTATGCAGAAATAAAGAACAGATTAAGTTTATAAAATGCCTGCTACCATTCAGTCCAGAACCATTGTCTTTCCATTTGCTAACCAAAAGTATAAATATTAAAATACGTGGGATTATAATTTTACTTTGTATTTTAAATGAGTGTGAAACTCGGTCTCAAATATTCAGGTAGAAAATGAGCTGAAGTGTGTGAAAATAGGGTGCTGTGAAAGATATTTGAACCTGATATGGAGGAAGTAACAGGAGACAAGAGAAAATTTCATAAAGAGGAGCTTCATGTTTTATGTTCCTCACCTAGGTAACAAAATTAGAGAATTAGAAGGGTGGGTAATGTGGTATGTACAGGGAAGAAGAAAATTGAATACAGAATGCTGAGAGTGAAACCTGCAGGAAAGAGGCCACTTGGAAGACATAGGCAAAGATGGGAGGGTAATATTAAAATGGATTTTAAATAAATAGGATGAAAGGGCATAATTGGATTTATCTGGCCTAGGACAGGGATCCATTACTGACTGGTGTGAACATAGCTGTCAGCCTTTGGATTCCATAAAATTCAGGAAATTTTTTTGCCTACCTGAGGAACACTAGCCTTTCAAGGAAGACTCCATACCATGGTCTTAACTATCATAGAAGAGTGGAAACCTGAGAGTAGTTCATAGTTAGTTTATGGCAAGTAATAAAATCAAATTTTGACATTTTGCTGACCGTGCATCTCAGTATATTTATCTCAGTAATTAACCAACTTGGTCCACAAAATTTTGTTTTACAATAAGTTTATTTCATGCCTCTACATGTTTCTAGCATATGTGCTCATCATCAGGAGGTCAAAATTGAAATAAACTTATTGTAAAACAAAATTTTGTGCATCAAGTTGGTTAATTATGAGATAAATAGTAAAATCAAGTATGCTGTGCCCACATTTTCCCAAGCATTTGTATTCAGTATCAGGGGAAAAGTGCGGTGTTAAGGCAACACTTACATAATGTAATTGTTTTATTGTAGTATTTGCGTGCTCAATCGAGGAACCACGCTGTGAATGTCAGGACTTACAAATTAACTGCACAAACCTTGGTCTGGAGCGTGTACCTCGTGATATTGAAGAGGAAATAACATGGTTGTGAGTATGCTGACTTGTAGTGTGTCTTTTGTCAGAAGAATTGTCTTTCCACCTTCAGTATATGCCATTTTAAATTCTGCGCAAAAGTGGGTAGCCTTGTTCTGAAAGTTCTTTTGAGTTAACCCCAGCATGGCATTTAAAATACTTCATTACCTTTAAATCTGCAGAACTACCACTATCCAGTACAGCTAATCTAAAACAATAGAGTTTAATAATATTGTTTATTAATTTTTGTTTAACCCCGGCATGTTTTTGACACCCTTGACAATCAATTATTGTAGTATAATTACATCACTGCTATGAAATGTGATAGGGTAATAGGCTGGGCTGCAGGCAGGACAGTCTAGTACTTGTGGTTTCATCACTGGCAAAAACAAAAGATTTTGTCTTTTGCAAAGTATCTGTGCAGCCCACCCAGTCTTCTGTTCATTGAGTACCCTGGTACTCACTCACCAGGGTAAAGCAGCTGTGGAATGAAGCTGTCACTGAAGTTAAGAATGAGTGGAGCTGTACTTACTCCCTCTCACATGCGTTACTGGCGTGCACAAGGACAATTTGTTTCATCCATACAGTTTATCACACTGAACATATTTTCCCAAATAAAACAGTACCTGGAAAAGTGGCTACAACATGTACAGAGAATGGACACAAATAGAATACCATAACAAGCACTACAATATCAACGAAAAGGACGAAGGAACAAAGGACGACCGAGGAAGAGATGGAGGGACCAACTTCATCTTGAGGATTAAGGAACAGGAAACATGCCTAACCCTTCATGAACATGATGATGATGACATATTTTCCCAAACACAATGCATGCTATCTTGTCCCAGGTGACTTCCAAAACAGTGGCAGTAAATAGTGGTCACTGTGTGAAAAATGTACCCTCTGGAGGTGTTAAGAACAAGAAAGAATGGCTCATATTCTAGCAACTGCAGTGTTTCTTTGTCATGCATGTTCTAGTGTGTACTGGGTGTTTTGTCCTCGGACGTAATGCGGTCAAAGCATTCTTCCCGTTTGTTTTAATGGTGTGATGCTTAGGCATGGGGACAAATTAGACTTTGCTTACATCTCCTGGAGTTAACACTGGTCATATTTTATTAACCATAATTGTCAGCAGTGACTCCAATCCTTCTGAACTTTCATGTTAGACATCCCCATTCCGTTGTATAGAATTGTAAATATAAACCATATACAATCAAACACAACTCAAGTAATGATTTTATTAAGGTGTATTTCTTACATTGTTTCGTTCAGTGACATGTTTCGGCTCTAGTTATGAGCCATCTTCAGGTTGATTGCTTTTCTTAGTAAGGTAAAATATAAAATTAACAACACTAATTGTATATTGTATCTCAATAGGAAAAGCAATCAACCTGAAGGTGGCTCATAAATGAGGTAAAATATACAATTAGCAATGCTAATTGTATATTTTACCTCAGTAGGAAAAGCAATCAACCTGAAGGTGGCTCATAACTGAGGTAAAATATACAATTAGTGTTGCTAATTTTATATTTTACCTTACTAAGAAAAGCAATCAACCTGAAGATGGCTCATAACTAGAGCCAAAACATGTTGTTGAACGAAACAATGTAAGAAATACACCTTAATGAAATTATTAATTTAGTTGTGTTTGACTATTTATGGTTTATATTTATAATTCCAGTCTTTCTGTTTAGTACTAAGATCATCCATGTATACTTTGGACAATCTGTTGCATCACCGTTGGCCACAGTTTGTGCAGACTACCACAGTCAGGTTCTCATAGTGAATGTGACACATTATGTACAGTACTTATGTTTTGCATTCACAAGGCCATGTTTCATTTGCATCCTGGACATACTGTTATAAGAGAATAAAACTCCAGCCTCCACCCTCAGCCTTACATATCGTAATCTACTACATTTGTTTTACTCTGAGATGGTAACAGGTTTTAGGGCTCTGTTTACAACAGATGAGCAGTTTTGTTTTAGTGAGACAAGAAATTTTACTGGGAATTTAGTGATAGTCATAGATTTTGTGCATACAGACACTTGCCATTTATTGCAGAATGTTTTTTTCTAATAAACTCCTGGATTGCCACATCTCAGTGTGATTAAATTTATCATTCAGTGGTGTTCCTACATAATGATATCACAAGCTAGTTTTTCTGGTATATTTGCTGGTAACGCCTCTTTGCATATTAAATATTTCCACTTACTGAATGATGTAGCACCAGCTTCAATTACAGTAGACTGACTTGTAAGCTGTCTTATAAGGTTTTTTGAAGATTCCAGTTGATTTCAGATATTTTAGGTATTATGCCTAATGGTACCAAAGTTGGTCTGTTTTAATTCCTGTCATTTTCACTAGTACAGCTATGACTTACTTTTCAAGTAATGACTTGCTTGTCAGGTGCTATGCTTTTGGCGTGTTGTATAGGTAACGCTTCGTTTTGTTTAAGGAAAGAAGGCAGACCTATGAGATCATCGTGCTGTCTTTGCAACCAGTCTGTACAATATCTGAACCAGATTCTCTTTGTCGTGAAATGTAATATGACTGTCCTGTCACTGAAGTCTCTTTCAATCCTTATTTTTCCTGGCTTACTGTATTTCTAGGAACAGTGTGGAGGAAATATGTTCTGAATTTGGAATGATGCTTAATATTGATGTCTGAAATGAATTACGGGAATAGAGGTTTGAAAACAAATGCAGTTGTTGTTGAGGTAAATTTTGTAGAATGTTAGACAGCACTATGATGCGTGCATGAAATTTGAATCAAGTGTTTTTTTTTTTGTTTTTTTTTTTGTTTTTTTTTTTTTGGGGGGGGGGGGTGTGTGTAATGGTATATCTAATGAATCATTGGAACTAGACAGTCACATGAGTCTCCAACCTCAACACTTGTTTGGTGCGAGTGCTTAGCTGAATATCCCTGCTGCTCTACCTGCTGGGGAAAGCACCTCCAATACCCATTGAGGAGGAGGAGGCTGGATGGACCCCAGAGCCAGTTTGGACATTTTGCGGAAATAAGTGCTCGTTACTGTACCTATATATGTCATTCACAACAGAATTTTTGTACAGCTGTAAATTTTGTGCAGTAGGACAGTGGGTGTGAGTACCTGCCAACAAATTTTTGTGTTGCTGCAAATGTTAGACGACCGTTTTTCTGTAACCTGCCATTTCTGTGGCATTTTTTAACCATGTAAATTTAAATATGATTCAGTTTTTAAAATAAATATTGTGAGCACATTACGTTTGGTTATGTTGTAAGAACTATGTGTGTAATTCGTCTATTGTGTTTCAGTCACCTGGCAGATAATCTGATCAATTCCACTTTCTCTGAAGATACATTTGTACATTTGGATCGTCTTCTGTACCTGTAAGTTGTAAAATTGTTTCTCTTGGTTCTTCTCTTTCATAAGTCCATGCTACAGTAGGTGGTGGTACATACGGTTTTCAGTGCACCTTAAAAGGACATTAAAAAACAAAAACTAAAATTGCAAGGTGATGTGACTGTCCATTACTGTATATTTTTATATAGTTAGAAAGTTCAAACCAAGGACAAGCAACTGTTTCATTCATTGGGTTCTCTAGAAGGGATGTACTCTTAATTTGTACTTCCTGTACACAGTGCCTCTGGAAAAAAGATTGTTTTCTTTCCATTTTCACTTCACTGTCCACATTAGCCCCGCAGTGGGTCATTTTCCTATGTTACACTGTCCACTGTTCCTATTGACCCATACCAGGCTCTGTGTACTGTCCATGACTGTTTTCCTTGTTTCCTACCTAACATAAGCTGCCTCAATCCTCATAAGTGACTTGCAATGAAAAATTCCAGTCTTGTGTGTTCATATAAACTAGTTCCTCATTTTCTTAAACTTTTTTATGCAATCCATTTCTTCCTGCATAGGGGTAGTTACTTTCTTCCTTGCCCACTTTCGCGTTGAAGTCTCCAAGTACCATTTTTATATCATGCCTGGGGGGTTGACTATAGACGGTTTCAAGTTCCAAGTAAATTTATCCTTCTCTTCGTCATTCTTATCTTCTGTTGGGGCATGTACATTAATTATACTATAATTTCTGTATTTCCCACGAACTCTGATCCAGCAGAGTCTATCATTAACAGGTTCAAAATGCAGGATATATGATAAGAATCTTGAGTTAACATAAAAACCAACGCCAAAAACATGCCTCACAGGATTGCAACTATAAAAAATTACACAGTTCTTCTTCTCCAAGGTACCATTTCCTAACCATCTTAACTCCTGCAATGCCACCAGGTCCATCTGCACCTTCTCCACCTTCTGCTTTAAGATATTGCTTGCTCCAGGTCTATATAATGATAGGACATTCCAAGTTCCAATCCTCAAACACCGCCAGGTTTGTTTCCTGTCACTAAGGTGTTGTAAATGTAAACTCCTGTTCTTAGGTAAATTAGTACTTCATAGTGGAGAAAACTACACATAAAAGAGCTTCATGGTACTGTCACATGTTACCATGATAAAATCAAATATGATGGGGTTGGGCAGGGCATGTGGGTGATGGGATATGGAGATTGTATGTTAGTGAAAAGAACATGGCATGAGGAGACCACTTGGCTGACGTAGGCATGGCTGGGAGGGAAATTTTAAAGTGTATGTACAAGAAATAGAATGTGATAATGTGCACTTGTTTTACTTCAGGCTAGGGCCCAGTGTGGAGTTGTTTAAAATATGATAATGACCCTTAGGTACCTACAAGGTGGGAATTTCATGGTCAGCTTTTAAGTAGTACTCTTTTGTACTAAAAGACTTAATTTATTAGGTGTTTTAATTGACGCTTGGTGACCGTATGTGGACGCTTGTATTTATACTTTGTTAACATGTTGGAAAGCATCTCATTCCTCTAATTTCCTTGTGATGCTAGTCATGTGTTCAGTGACACTAACTCAACAGAGCCTTATACAGGGCGTTTCATAATGTACTCCAGGATTACAAAAATTTATTATAGGAAAACCGTAGGACACGTATTTACGAAACTTGTACAGATACAAGGAACAACTCAAAATTTTTTTCCCCAGTAAGTTGTTTTTCATCGTATTTCACATTTCTGCCACTAGGTGATGCGAGTTTATGTAGTGAGTAAATGGCCACTCCGGAGGAGAAGTCTTTTGTGTGTTGGAATATCACACGAGTAAGTCTGTGGTTACTGTGCAACGTGCATTTCATGCAAATTATTTGTCCCACCATTGCCACGTGACCTCACTGACCTAAAGGCATGGATCATTGCAGCAGTGAAGAATATCGATGCACCCGCGTTGACGCATGTGTGGCAAGAACTTGAATATTGTATCGATGTGTGGCATGTCACCCATGGTGCACACATCGAACATCTCTAGTTGTAAAAAAAACTTTTTTCCTGTGGCTGTGAACAATTCCATTAAGGTAGGTCCTTTGGTTTTTTTGTTATAAATGTTTGTAATCATGGAGAACATTATGAAACGCCCTGTATGTGTTTTGCTTCAGCTCATTAACAAGTGATGGTACCTTTCCAAAGTTGAGAACATGAACTCTACGCAGCAGTTGAGATTCTCACAGTGGTATTGAAGAATAAATTGTTGGGAGGTGGCGCTCTGTCGTTTAGCGATTATTTGCTGGCATTTTGAAGGATTAACATGCCTTCGTCATCAGGGTCTGCCACTGCAAGATGAATAGGTGTGGGGAAATAGGGCATGTTATTGTGGCAGATGCTGGAGGAAGGACAGAGTAGTTGGTGAGCCAGGGAGAGTGATAGCGATGTACAGTGTGCAGGGTCTTGATGTCCTGGCTGAGATGGGTGAGCGAGGCATATGAACGCATGAAGATAATGTTCCCACATTAAGTTATGTTTTTGATTGACTGGTTGGTAAAGTGGAGTGAGAAGCATATAGAAATACCAGTGGGAGGAGAAGATGTGTAAGTTGACATGTAAAAGGGCCATCATTAAGTAACCATCTTAGAATGTGTGTGAGACTATCTTAAGGTCTGATTGAGAGGTTTCAGTGACCTGCTTAACATTGTGCCATCATCCCTTTTCATATTGTTTTTGGAGCTGGATTTCAGTTGCTTTCATAAGGATCCAGTCCATGAAGCAGGGTTTTGTGGAAAAGGTTTTGGTGCCCTGGATTTGGCTGTGATTTTCGTGGTTGAATTTGTGCTTAGTCCCTGCCGACATGCTAGGTTGTTGGAGTCTGATGTACAGCAAGTGTTCTTGTACTCCAGTCTCAATAAATGGCCATTCTGCCCATGGCTGACAGCTGTAATATAGCCACATCAAGAAATTATACTACAAATGGGGATGTGTTCTTGTGGGGAATGGGGGAGGATTTGCTTGGATGTATGTCTGGGATTTGAACCAAATGTGGCTCTACTCTGGTTTCAAACCCCAGACATTTATCCAACCAAAGTTCTGCCACCCACTCCACTGGACCATATTGCCATTTGTAGCATAATTCCTTGGTATAGTCACAGTAAGCCTTTCAAGCCAAGGTTGGAAATCTGTTAGCCTGAGCACAATCCCTGTCATAGGCCATTGGTGTATTTCATATGCAGGAATGGCTAGACAGATCAAGGGACATGGACTTGCACTTCAGACAAGTCTTCACCCATACTTTTTGATTGACCAGTTGGTTGCCTCTTAATGATATCAGCATCTACCAAGAAAATTCTGTCATCATGAAGATGGAGTCAACATGTTGCTCTTAAATGTCATTGTCTCCACGCAAGCATCCATGTGTCTAAAGCTACAGGACTATTGTATATTAGTTTATGTTCACAAAGTGACTGCTTGTGATATAGCTTAAACCCATATGTTGTCACTTTTTTTCACATCCCTTCATTTAGGCTTCCCAAGAGGAATACAATTGATGAAATTTAATTTAGTCATCACATTATGATGTCATTGAGGTGGCTATTGTACATTCATCAATCACAACACACTTGTTATGTTCTGTATTGTGCTATTTATAAACACAACATAAAAATAAATTTAGTTTTAGATCTGTACTTTTCTGGAACTTAATTTTTTGGTGTATGAACATCAAGAATGAAATCTTTTTCCTTCACGTAAGGTTATGTTTTATATTATCATAAGTTTTCTCAATATAATGAACCTGAAGTATCTGCAATTACACTGAAATTACGCAATGTTATGTTAAATTTATCCTTCAAATTTGAAAATTAGGAATTAAAATTTAAGACATTATTCCTTTTTAGAGTAAAAGTTTAAGTTGGTTTTTAACTGAACTCTATTTTGAACTGCATAATATTCTGCTTTCCTTGGTGTTGGTTATGTAGTTTATGCTTTTATGGAGCCTGATTATGTAACTTCATGTCGGAATTCCATGCAAGGTCTATATGTTGTCAGTTTATGCATAAGATATATATTTGGAGGTTAGTTAAAATAGAAGGTGAGGTGAGTCCACACCTTGTGTTGGCTAGTGGAGTACTCTTACGTGAAGGAATGAAATCTCATTTTTTTATATGGTTGTTGTTTATACACCAACAACTTAACCTTTTAAAGACAATACATAATCTGCTTTCTATAAGGAATCAGTCCATACCGCGCTGTAAACACTTTCCACCACGTTTATAAAAACCAATCAGTTAATGTTGTATAAAGCAAAAGTCGCTGTCTGTTCTGAGATCCGTACAAAACACTCAACGCAAAGCAAGCACCATGTAGAATTTTTGAATGTTAAACCTGGTGGTGTGTAAAGAAACCGCTAGGCTTTAAAAGGTTAATTGTCACTATTTATTTTTATGGTAATACCTCATGATGGTCAATGGAAAAAAAAAGGATGTATATATAAATAACATAATATAGAACATAAGAAGCGTGTTGTGTTTGATGGGTTTATAATACCATCTGCACTATGTCTGTTGTTTGTGATTGAAGTAGAAGTGTGAAATCTGTGAAGATAACAAAAGTAACACCATGTAAGTCATTAAATGTTTATGTATTATAGTCATTATTCCTTGTTATCTGAAGGATGTGCCTATCATGAATATGGAAGTATTTCTGTGAGTTTCTTCTTGTTTATTTACAGAGATCTGCAAAACAACAGCATCTCAAGTATTCCACCCCTGGCATTTCGAAACTTGTGGCGCCTACTTACATTAAACCTACAGCACAACCGCATCCGGAAAATAAGCAACAGCTCATTTTATGGACTCACTAACCTGAGCAACTTGTATGTATTACATACACACATATAAATGAGTTTTGTAAGGGAAGACAAGCATAACTTGTAATTAAGCTAGCATATTTATATTTCATTAGTCAGAATGTGTGTTACACATTGATGTGAATTTATGGTGTCAGATGTGAGTGGGCCCAATAATACTAGTGGCACTCACAGCACACCACATTCCAACCTTAACATATGTAATTGCACTTTGTGGATTAACATGGGAAACTGTTATTCTTAGATTTCACATACTCACTGAATTGAAACCAAGTTTAAATGCTAGACAGAATGGTTGTGAGCTCTATTTTTCCATCATGCAATCCACGAAAGTACCAGTTCCTAAAATTCAGTCTTGCTTCATAATCTGTGTTGTAGTATTCTGCGAGCCACATTTGTCTTAAATAGATGCAATACAACCTTTGGTTTTGCACGTTCTCCTGCTGTCTAAAATGGAAACTTAATCAGGCAGTTAACACATATTTGTAAATATTGTTTGAAATTACACAACACTTCCTGTAACTTCTGTATTGTGCATGTGTATTATGCAAATTGTTCGTGGCAACAGGCAGATGACTGTGTGCTAAACACTGGAAGATAGCAAGTTTATGTTTGTGTTCGCACAGTTATACAATAACTGGGTTGATGGAAATTTCCTAGTGTTATTGGTCAGATAAAATGTTTTTAAGAACCTTCTGTAACAGTAAATTTCTAAATTGTTTTTTTGTTGTATCAAACTTGGTCATTTACTTCAGCAGAAGTAGATAAATTGCAAGTGCTTGCAAACAGCAATGCCAAAGAAGATATTTAGAACCAAACAAGTTTAATGAAATGAGTAGGTTTAGGTTCTGGGCCGAGAATAGAATTGATAATGGGTTCGAGCCCATTTGGTCCCACTGCACATAGACCTTTGACTGGCCCTTTGTGCTTCTGAGACTGAAGTTGAAGTCATGGGAGCCATATCTCTTTAATAAAGTTTCAGATTGCCCCCAGACTTAGACTTCTGACATCCTCAAGGTCTAAGGAAAAGGGACCCAGATGTCTGAGTGTAACTAAAGCTTCACACTCATATTGATGTGTGTCAAGTAGTAGAGGCCAGTTGAAATGTGATGGCACACGTAAAGAAACCGGATATCGTCTTTCAGCGAAACGGGCGAGTCCTTTTAAATTGGCAGGGGTGTCAGTTTAGTTGACTACTGGCAGCCGAGGTGTGCGCATCAGCAGTAGTAATGCTGGGTACACCATGTTCTGAGGTAGTGTGAAGGGTACTGGCTACCCACTCCATTCGCCAGTTTCCCCTTCACTTCCCCTCCCATGTGTCACCTTGTGCCATCACATTTCAACTGGAGTCTATTACAACCATGGGAGGTGTTTAGAGTTGTCTCAGGATTATAATTAATGATACATTTTGTAGTAACAATGTTTAATTTTCAGGCCCTACTATTGAAGAAAAAATTTATGCTGTATTTTCTTTGCTTTATGTACAAACCTCAGTTTATTCATATTTTCAGGCACCTGCAAGGGAATGGCATTCAGATGCTCGAAGCCATGGCATTTTATGGACTTTCTTCTCTGATTTTGCTGTGAGTACACTTTATGTATATGTTATAGATTATTTCATTTGGAATCATATACTGCAATTCACTGTGGCTGTTTCCTTGCATTTGATGTTGCAGAGACCTAAGCTGGCAGAAGATCAACAACATTTCTCAGGCAGCTTTTGTTGGACTTAGGAGCCTTGTTGGACTGTAAGTACCCTACAGTTGTGAGTTTTTGGGCCTTTGCAGTGGTGTACTTGAGGTCCATTTTTTTTCTGGGGTGTGTTGCCACATCATTGGATAATTCATTCCAAAATTTGTGAGACACTTTAATGATCTAAAATTATTATGAACCAGTTACCTAGTGTTGCAATGTCATCCTAGAAGGATGAATGTTATTTCTGAAAACATAATTTGTAACTACATTCGTTCATTCCATTAGCATGTGCAGAATGTGATGATTCCTTGCCATTCTCAGGAGCTTCTTCCATTCCTGTCTGTTATGTACTTTTTCCTGCCACCCTTCTCCAAAAACTATTCTTCCATCCTCTCTCACCTCATCTTGCCATCTGTTTCTTGGTCTACTTCTCAATCTTGTTGTTCCCAAATTCATATATAATACCCTTTTGGGAATTCTATTTTCTTCCATTCTCTGTACATGCCCAAACCTACGTAATCTATTTAACCTTATTTTCTCTATTATAGTAGGTTTTTTAACTCTTGCATACATTTCTTTATTGGTTAATATCCTCCAATTTTGTTTTTCTTTTTCATTGTCATATACATTTGTAACTACAAGGTAGAGAGAAATTATGAAATTAACATGCACTGCACATGTTTGTTATTCATATATAAGTGACGTAGTAAATGTAATGGAATACGGTTGCCAAAGAAATTAGTGCTTTATTACAATTTACAACATTTAACAACACACATACGTATCGGCATGATTGTAACTGCCTTTTTTATTTCTTAATGACTTTCATTTCTTATACCTTTTGGAATACATTTTAACACTCTTATACATGAATTATTATCCATTTCAATTAAGTGCAGGCGGCTTATAACCAAGTCAGGCCATACTGACGTGCTGTGTGTCACAAATCAGAGCTCTAATAGGGTACACTGGTTACTAAAACATGATTTATTTATGGAATTGCACATTATGCACTATGAATTAGACTGCCTAAAATTGTAGTATTTCCCAGCCTCATTGCATTGGTTGATTGCAAATGAGTTATACTTGCCCATTGTAGTCTGCAGTAGAGAGGGCTGCCTATGACAGTGACATGTCAGGACAAAGCTAATTGGGTAAACTCATCTAGAGCAGTTACTCTTAATTATGTAGGCTAGCTTTTTATCAGAACTACCCTGAGGGTGGGTGGTTATGGAAAACATGTTAAATGGTACTGTGAATTTTAACTGATAATTTGTTAATATTAATTCTGATTGTAAACATTTATTATATAGAAACTGTATGAGCAGGTTTTGTAGGCAGTCAGTATATGATGTTAATGTTTTCCCAGTTGTAATCTCTGTTTTGTTATGTAAATTTATTCGTTGTTGAAAAGAATTAAAATAGAGTTAACAGCATTATTAGTATGATTATTATTCACATACAGAATTTTACAAATCTTTACAGTTGCAGAGTATGCTTTTCAGTTTATAGGATATGATATTAAAACTTCAAATACATCACACAAATGTCACATATTTATTTTTGTCATACCTGTGGTTTCTTATGTCTGTGCTGAGAAAATTATCACCCACTAAGGTAGCCTACAGGCAGTTTCAGTGTATATTGTTACGTTTTAATGTTTCGTGTTTCAGTGACCTGTCACACAATGAAATAACATATCTGGTCGACGGAACTTTTATTGGCATGCCACGTTTGTTGTCTCTGTAAGTACAGATTCCAGTGTGTTGTCACTTAATATTATTTTCTCTCTGAATACAATAACCTTGTTTGGGCGTATGTGATGCACTGACCTCAGGAACCATGTATATCAACGGTATAGAGCTGATTATTTCCAAATTCAGAGTGGATCACTACACTGACATCAAAATATTTGCAAAAGATTTAATTTCTGATCCCTAATTAATCATATCAGACTCGTTACTTTCATTTTAAAGTTGATAATGTATAGTTACATTGAGGCCCGATAACTGCGGCAGAAAAGTAAAATATTATATTAATTCAACATGTATAGTAACCACAGTGATTTTAAAGGGCTAACACAAGTCCCAAATAAACAAGTAACAGTTTTAGAGCATGTTTGAAATGTGATGGCACATGCGCAAAAACCAGATTTGGTCTTTCAGCGAAACAGACGAGTCCATTTAAATTGGCGGGGAGGTCAGTTCAGTCGACTGCTGGCAGCTGAGGTGTGCGCATCAGCGGTAGTAATGGTAGTAATGCTGGATACACCATGTTCTGAGGTAGAGTCCAAGACTACTGGCTACCCACTCCACTTGCATGTTTCCCCTTCACTTCCCCTACTGTGCGTCACCGTGTGCCATCAGGTTTCAACTGAGCTGTACCAATAAACTTGCATTCAGTTCTTACGATTTCTTTTTCCTGCATATCTGGAATAAACTTAGTGTACACATTTCATTTCTAATTCTGCAAGCTGTGTACATATTTTGTAATATTTAAGGAAAATATTACATTGTAAAACCTGCATGTAGTCATAGCACTTTTACTTTTATGACTACCGACAGGACAGCTAATTTTTTATTGATCTACGCTCAGTAACCTGCAAATATGTTGGAAAATATTGGGTAGTATTGTAAGTGCACAAAGGGCAGTTAATCCATGATATTCCACGCTATATGAAGCTGGCTGCTGCAGTTTTCCTCTGAGTACTGTAAACATGATTACTTTAATTATGTAATTATTAATTACTGTATTAGAAAATTAACAACACTGGCCTATTTTAAATTCCATGACATATGTAGAGTCCATTATACATATATTATACTCAGGTTAGGGGTGCTCATTGGCAGTGTCATTGCCATTATTACATTCAAAGATATAAACGCTTTATTTGCCTATAAGAAGCAGTAATTTTTTTAAATCACGCTTGTAAGTGCAAAGACTTTCCTTTGGAATGACCAGAGCGACAAATGTGGAAATACCATTTGAACCTTGGAATGTCAAGGGTCTCTATAGAAAGGATTATTAACAACACTGGCAAGAGAACTGGAAAAGAATAAATCAAAAGTAGTGGAAGTAGGAGAAGTCAGATTGTAACAGCTCTTATACTCACAGAACACATGATTGTACATTTATCTCTGAAAATAGTTGTGAAAAAGGGAATATTTAGTTAGGAGGCTTTCGCATGTATGGGGGAATCGTATTACCAATAAAGAGAACAGAGTTTGTTAGTGATAGGGTGTTGTATGTGATAATATAGAGCAACATGTGATGTTATTCTGAATGTCCATTCCCCAACTGAAGGTAACAACAGTTAAACAAAGGGAAGGTTCTGTGAAGAATTACGGTAGGTATATGATCAGTTCGCTGTGCAAAATGAGAGTGGAAAGATGTTTTTAAACTACCAGTTGGGATTAAGAGTTTGCGTGAGAATAGTGGTAATAATAGTGGTACAGTCGTAAACTTTGTTGCATCCAAAAATCTGATTATCAAAAGTACAATGTTCTGTCATTGAATCTGTCATAAATACAACTGAACTTATTCTTGTTTTCAAACTTTCACCATGTTCTGAATGTTGTATGCTTTCTTCTGGGTAATTCCCTGGCGTCAGAATTTTATATGCCGACGTTTCGGAGCACTCTGTCTTCCGTTTTGATAGACTGGTAAGTATGAAGAATGACTAGGTTGAGAAATGTTGGGGTATTTACATGGGAAAAGGTCTGGCTCGAAAATAGCCTGAGACAATAGGAAGAAGGGTGACAGGGTAGGGGCAGGTCAGAGTACTGAAACAGGCTGTGGAGGGTAATAACCCACATGGAGGCCACAAGTGGGTATGTGAAGGAGATAGGGCACGTGTCGTGGTGAGCCGTGGGATGGTAGAGATAAAACGATTGTATTTAGGGTGATTGTCTCCTTTCCTTAAACTTGTGTAGAAGGGGTTTCCAAGATTTGCCTAAGGTCAGACCATCTTCTCTGTTGATGTTGTGTGAGTGTATTCTTCATACTTACCTGCCTAAGAAGATGGAACAGACGGAGTGTTCCGTAATGTCGGCATATAAAATTCTGACGCCGGGGAATTACCCAGAAGAAAGTATACACAACTGAACTTCTCCTGCTACTAAGACTCACAATCAGATGGAACACATCTTTGCAGATAAGGGATGGCATAAAGGTATAAAAAAGTGCACCTTTGTACAGGCACTGAGGCTCTTTACAGACCGTACGGCCTACAGGGGGAGTAGAGGTATAGCTATACTGTACAGGCACTGAGGCTCTGTACAGACCGTACGGCCTACAGGGGGAGTAGAGGTATAGCTGTACTGTACAGGCACTGAGGCTCTGTACAGACCGTACGGCCTACAGGGGGAGTAGAGGTATAGCTATACTGTACAGGCACTGAGGCTCTGTACAGGCCGTACGGCCTACAGGGGGAGTAGAGGTATAGCTCTACTGTACAGGCACTGAGGCTCTGTACAGCCTGTACGGCCCATAGGGGGAGTAGAGGTATAGCTCTACTGTACAGGCACTGAGGCTCTGTACAGACCGTACAGCCCATAGGGGGAGTAGAGGTATAGCTGACTGTACAGGCACTGAGGCTCTGTACAGGCCATACGGCCTACAGGGGGAGTAGAGGTATAGCTGTACTGTACAGGCACTGAGGCTCTGTACAGGCCGTACTGCCCATAGGGGGAGTAGAGGTATAACTGTACTGTACAGGCACTGAGGCTCTGTACAGGCCGTACGGCCTACAGGGGGAGTAGAGGTATAGCTCTACTGTACATGCACTGAGGCTCTGTACAGGCCATACGGCCCATAGGGGGAGTAGAGGTATAGCTCTACTGTACAGGCACTGAGGCTCTGTACAGGCCGTAC
>Ga0123354_10002825_pt1 | contig 23442 bp, 19 predicted proteins | sample TergutLab28metaG_2_FD_97872 | JGI IMG/M metagenome (GOLD analysis project Ga0123354, IMG submission 97872) | Labiotermes labralis P4 segment gut microbial communities from Petit-Saut dam, French Guiana - Lab288 P4 | ecosystem: Host-associated > Arthropoda: Insects > Digestive system > Gut ... | reverse complement strand
CTACTGTACAAAGTGTGTCATGTTGCTGTACAGAGTGTTGTACAGAGGGTGTCATGTTGCTGTACAGAGTGTGTCATGTTGCTCTACAAAGCATGTCTCTCTGCTGTACAGAGCGTGTCATGCTCCTGCACAAAGTGTGTCATGTTGCTGTACAGAGGGTTTCATGTTGCTGTACAGAGTATGTCATGTTGCTTTACAAAGCATGTCTCTCTGCTGTACAGAGCTTGTCATGCTGCTGTACAAATTGTGTCATGTTGCTGTACAGAGTGTTTTACAGAGGTGTCATGTTGCTGTACAGGGTGTGCCATGTTGCTGTACAGAATGTTGTCCAGAGGGTGTCATGTTGCTGTACACAGCGTGTCATGCAACTGTGCAGAATGTGTCATGCTGCTGTAAAAAAATTGTCATGTTGCTGTACAATACGTGTCACGATGCTGTACGGAGGGTGTCACACTGCTGTACAAAGAGTGTCACACTGCTGTACAGAGCGTGTCATGTTGCTGTACAAAGCGTGTTATGTTGCTGTACAAAGCATGTCACACTGCTGCATAGAGTGTGTCATGCTGCTGTACAAAGTGTGTCATGTTGCTGTAAAAAGTGTGTCATGCTGCTGTACAGATCGTGTCATGCTGCTGCACCTAGTGTGTCACGCTGCTGTACACAGCGTGTCATGCTGCTGTACAGAGTGTGTCATGTTGCTGTACACTGTTTTGTACAGAGGGTGTCATGTTGCTCTCCAGAGTGTGTCACGCTGCTGTACAGAGCGTGTCATGCTGCTGTACAAATTGTGTCATGTTGCTGTACAGAGCGTTTCATGCTGCTGTACAAATTGTGTCATGTTGCTGTACAGAGCATTTCATGCTGCTGTACAAAGTGTCATGTTGCTGTACAGAGTGTTCTACAGAGGGTGTCATGTTGCTGTACAAAGCGTGTCTTGGTGCTGTACAGAGCATGTCATGCAACTGTACAGATTGTGTCACGCTGCTGTACGGAGCGTGTCATGCTGCTGTACAGTGTGTATCATGCTGCAGTGCAGTGTGTGTCATGTTGCTGTACAGAATGTTGTACAGAGGGTGTCATGCTGCTGTACAAAGCATGTCATGCTGCTGTACAGTGTGTGTCATGCTGCTGTACAAAGTATGTCATGTTGATGTACAAAGTGTGTCATGTTGCCGTACAAAGCGGTGTCATTCTGCTGTACAAAGTGTGTCATGTTGCTGTACAGAATGTTGTACAGAGGGTGTCATGTTGCTGTACAAAGCATGTCATGCTGCTGTACAGAATGTGTCATGCTGCTGTACAAAGTATGTCATGTTGCTGTACAAAGCGTGTCATGCTGCTGTACAGTGTGCGTCATGCTGCTGTACAAAATGTGTCATGCTGCTGTACAGAGTGTGTCATGCTGCTGTACAGAGCATGTCATGCTGCTGTACAAAGTTTGTCATGTTGATGTACAGAGGGTGTCATATTGCTGTACAAAGCGTATCTTGCTGCTGTACATAGCATGTCATGCAACTGTACAGAGTGTGTCACGCTGCTGTACCGTGTGTATCATGCTGCTGTACAAAGTGTGTCATGTTGCTGTACAGAATGTTGTACAGAGGGTGTCATGCTGCTGTACAAAGTGTGTCATGTTGCTGTACAAAGTGTGTCACGCTGCTGTACAGAGTGGGTCAAGCTGCTGCACCTAGTGTGTCACGCTGCTGTACACAGCGTGTCATGCTGCGGTACAAAATGTGTCATCCTGTTGTACAGAGTTTTGTACAGAGGGTGTCATGTTGCTGTCCAGAGTGTGTCACGCTGCTTTACAGAGTGTGTCACGCTGCTGTACAGAGCGTGTCATGCTGCTGTACAAATTGTGTCATGTTGCTGTACAGAGTGTTGTACAGAGGGTGCCATGCTGCTGTACCAAATGTGTCATGCTGCTGTACAGAGTGTGTCATGCTTCTGTACAGAGCGTGTCATGCTGCTGTACAAAGTGTGTCATGTTGATGTACAGAGTGTTGTACAGAGGGTGTCATGCAACTGTACAGCGTGTGTCACGCTGTTGTACAGTGTGTATCATGCTGCTGTACAAAGTGTGTCATGTTGCTGTATAAAGTGTGTCACGCTGCTGTAGAGAGCGGGTCATGCTGCTGCACCTAGTGTCTCACGTTGCTGTACACAGTGTGTCATGTTGCTGTACAAAGTGTGTCATATTGTTGTACAGAGTTTTGTACAGAGGGTGTCATGTTGCTGTCCAGAGTGTGTCACGCTGCTGTACAAATTGTGTCTTGTTGCTGTACAGAGGGTGTCATGTTGCTGTACAAAGCGTGTCTCTCTGCTGTACAGAGCGTGTCATGCTGCTGTACAAAGTGTGTCATGCTGCTGTACAGAGCGTGTCATTCTGCTGTACAGAGCGTTTCATGCTGCTGTACAAAGTGTGTCATGTTGCTCTACAGAGTGTTCTACAGAGGGTGTCACGTTGCTGTACAAAGCGTGTCTTGGTGCTGTACAGAGCATGTCATGCAACTGTACAGTGTGTGTCAAGCTGCTGTACATAGCGTGTCATGCTGCTGTACAGTGTGTATCATGCTGCTGTGCAAAGTGTGTCAGGTTGCTGTGCAGAATGTTGTACAGAGGGTGTCATGTTGCTGTACAAAGCGTGTCATGCTGCTGTACAGAGTGTGTCATGCTGCCGTACAAAGTATGTGATGTTGATGTACAAAGTGTGTCATGTTGCTGTACAAAGTGTGTCATGTTGATGTACTAAGCGTGTCATGCTGCTGTACAGAGTGTGTCATGCTGCTGTACAAAGTGTGTCATGCTGCTGTACAAAATGTGTCATGCTGCTGTAGAAAGTGTGTCATGTTGCTGTACAAAGTGTATCTTGCTGCTGTACATAGCATGTCATGCAACTGTACAGAGTGTGTCATGCTTCTGTACAGAGCGTGTCATGCTGCTGTACAAGGTGTGTCATGTTGCTGTACATATTGTTGTACAGAGGGTGTCATGTTGCTGTACAAAACGTGTCATGCTGCTGTACAGAGTGTGTCATGCTGCTGTACAAAGTATGTCATGTTGATGTACAAAGTGTGTCATGTTGCTGTACAAATTGTGTCATGTTGCTGTACAAAGTGTGTCATGCTGCTGTACAAAGTGTGTCACGCTGCTGTACAGATTGTGTCATGCTGCTGTACAAAGTGTGTCATGTTGATGTACAAAGTGTGTCATATTGCTGTATAGTGTGTCGTGTTGCTGTACAAAGTGTGTCTCGCTGCTGTACAGAGCGTGTCATGCTGCTGTACAGAATGTGTCACGCTGCTGTAGAGAGAGTGGCATGCTGCTGTACAGTGTGTCATGTTGCTGTACAGTGTGTCTTGTTGCTGTACAGTGTGTCATGTTGCTGTACATAGTGAATCGTGCTTGTTCAGGTACGACTACGAGGACTGCGAAGCAAAAAGTTGTGCTGCCATGATGAACAAACTGGAACAGATAGTGACTTCACCTGTCTATGTTGGGACAAAAATCATTCATAGAAATAAAAGCTACGTTGTGAAACTGGCGGATAACTTTCGTTATGAAGATCCAGTAGATGGCAGCATAACAGAGGGACAGGTAGGTCTCCCTGCTCCGCAGTACATACACGAGATTTTAGAAGTCCACATTATGAAGTGTTTATTTACAAACACATACCATACTTACCCAAATACAAGATGACACTGCATATGAGATGACTTCCTCCCCTTCATCTGTATCTTCAGGTTTCAGGAAAATACAGAATGTGTGTTAACTTTGCACGCAGTTCTAAAATGATACGTGTACAGATTGTGTTAACCTTTTTGTGCGTTTATAAGCTAATCCCACCTTTTTAAGTTTGTGATTTAGGAAATAATTTTTTATTATGTGCAGGTAAATACTGCATGTAACAAGAGTTTTTGTTTTAAAAACCGACTGTTTTCACTGCACTTCCTAATCTGTGATATTTTGCTTGAAATTCATTTTATTGCAACCAGTGTTGGTGCAGTCAGCTGATATCAGTTATTGTTCAGATTGCTGTCATGGATTTCACCTGTTAATTTCTTTTTTTCAAAAATTAACTTAACAAAAACAAAACCATAGTGTCCATGTTGCACATATTTTGTCATTTTTATGGAATCAAAATTTGAAACTTCGATATACTCGTTCCTGCACTTTGTACAATTGTACTTGGTTAACCAGGCTGTATAACATTACATCTCACATAAGCACAAGCATCCTACTCTGAAGTAAAGGGTAAAGTAGTGCAACAATAGCTGAATAAATTCTGTGACTGACTGCAGACTAATGAACTCCCAAGCAGCACATCTTTTCTTGAGAAGCTAATATTTTCACAGCTAGTCAGGAAATTCCCTGCCATTTATGGAATGTGTTACTTCATTCACAGAAGCCTTTACTGAACCAAATTTGATGTGTCCATGACCTTCCATCATATTTCTTTAAGATATATTTTTAATATTATCCTTCTGTTTATGCTTATGGGCCAGGATAGCATGTTTGGTACAGTGACTCACTATGGGCCAGATGGTCAAGGGATTGAATCCCAGCGGGGGTGAAATTTTTTGCTTCTCTCCAGGGTGGCTCTGGGACCCACCCACATTGGGTACTGGGGTTCTTAACTGAGGGTAAAATGATGGGGGCGTGGTTTTGACCACCCACCTACCATCTAGCACCACTGTTAAGGAAATAGTAGAACTAATCTCTACCCCTCTTGTTTGAACCTTCATAGCCTGTTCTAGGGTGAGCTTCCATTTATGCCTAGGTCTTCCTAGTGCTCTCCTTCCTTCAGGTGTCCCCACCAAAACTCTGTATGCATTTCTCTTGTGTCTCATACCTGCTGCATGCTTGACCTGTCTAATCTTTTTTGATCATCAAACGAATGTTTGGTGATGAAGATGCATCTTGCAACTCAACATTTTGCCACATCTCCCCCAATCCCCTGTTACCTTATCCTTCTTCAACTCGTATATCTTCCTCATCAGTCTGTTCCCTTGATATAGGAAAACAAGTTTCACCCCTGTATAAAACAACAGGTAAAAACTGTAGTTCTGTGTATTCCTGGATAGCAAACAGAAAAACTGTGGACTAAAAGTAAGCAGTTAATTTTTCATTACATGCCTTTTTGATCTGTTCATGTTATTCCCAGTATTTGAACTTGCATATGATGCCTGCCATTAAGTGTGGGCTACACCTTGTTTTTCTACTGTTCTTCTGCTCCATGGCAGTAGAGCTGTAACATCCTTTTGCTGCAGGGCATCAGGCTGCTGTTTGCGGATGGCTCCCGTATCGTCGTCAGGCTCAGTGGCACAGGAAGTTCAGGCGCCACAGTCAGGATATACATAGACAGTTACGAAAAGGATGAGAACGTTTTGCTGGAGGACGCCCAGGTTTGTTGTCTGCATGTGTTGAACTGAATTATGTTTGATGCATTTCAATACTAGTGGAATTTTAGTGTGTTATACCAGTGTTGCTGAAGTCTGTGGTCTGGTGGAATATGATGCTGGGTCAGTTGACAGTCCGTTCCTGACATTTGGAAGGAATGTGGTTCATTCATATTCAGGGTCATGTGGTGAAGTTCTTACTGCTTGACCACTCACCACACAGCACAGTGTCATATCCCGGAACAGTTGAGTTTTCATTGCAGTACTGCCCTGTTGTGTACCGTGTCACTGTTTGTGAACATAAATACAAGTTAGGATCAGTAAATGGCAGTAACTGGCAGTACAGCAGCTTGCAGTATATCCTGATAACATTGGACAGTTGCTGGACAAGTTACGTATGTCAGTGATGTTACCACTGTGTAACTGACTGAGCCAGGATAGCTCTAGCTAAGGGCTGGACGTCTGGGTTTCAATTCCCCGCTGGGGCAGTAGATTTTTCTTCTTTTAAAAGTTTTGTCTTTTGGCCAGTTGATATGTTAAAATTGCAGTGTACATTCAGACACTAAAACTGTATGTTATACTTCAAACACAACTTACATTTTAATGGATAAACCAAACTACGTACATGTGCATGTTGCACCTTCCAACAAGCCATTATCAGGCTATGTATAGGAAGGTAGAAAGTTAAATCTGCACATCTGCAGTTGACATTCACTCAAGGTTGAGATTTCAATTTTGTTAGAGATATTCATGATATCAGGTTTAAAGACCCAGTATAAATAGTACAAGGACTACCACCAGCACAAGACATTTGTGTATGCATGTAGTATACACGTGAGAATGATGGCTTGGAGTGATTGCTATAAATTGTATTTAGTGAGTCTTCAACACCAAGTGACTTGTTTCATGTGAGAATCTAGCAATGTGTATAATTAATTTAATAGTTTTAAGCTGTTATGCTTTATAGAATTAAACTATATTTGCAAGTAAGTCAGTTCACTGTAATGTGAATGTGAATATTACCATTTTTAATTACCAGCTCAACAGCCACATGTCAGTATTCCCCGACCACACATGCACATCTTTGAGATCTCACTGTCTGTATCTGAGCAGTGCCATCAAACTCACATTACTTGGCAAGGTAATGTAACTGCTGTTGGGTGGGTTACAGCTGTGACTACAAGTCATCATTTTGACTTGTATAGTGTACATGGAAGTCTTATGCTTGTAGTCCTTACACTTTTTATAATTGATCTTTCCAGTTGATATAAACATCTGTAACAAAATTCAGATCTAAACCATGAGTGAGTGTCAACTGCAGTTGCAAAGTTTTATCTGTCTACCTTCCTCTACACACAGCCTGTAATGTGCTTGTTGAAAGCTGGAATGTGTACATGTAGGTAGTTTGGTTTATACCACTAAAATTTAGGTTGTGTTCAGTGGATGATGTAATAGTTGTATGGTCTGAATGTTTGCAGCACAATGAAATGTGTGACCATAAGATTGTAGTGTACATGCTAAAATTTGAATAATATCCTGCTGTCAGTGCACAGTGAGACAAATACATTTCAAGGGCATGGAGCTGGGAGGTACTCCAGATTTGCCCAAAGAACCACAGAAAATGTGTGAACTGAAAGTATAAACCCTCTTATATTCTGAGTGCAACAAGGTGGCATGGTGTTTGAATTACCTTCTAATTCCTTGTGCATACTGTGTGGCACTGGGACTGGTGAATGTGTGGCACTGGGGCTGTGGTGGACTTGTGGCACTGGGACTGTGGTTTATGTGTGGCACTGGGACTGTGATGGATGTGTAGCACTGGGGCTGTGGTGGACTTATGGCACTGGCATTGTGGTGAACTTAAGGCACTGGGACTGTGGTGGACATATGGCACTGGGGCTGTGGTGGATGTGTAGCACTGGGGCTATGGTGGACTTATGGCACTGGGGCTGTGGTGAACTTATGGCACTGGGACTGTGGTGGACATGTGGCACTGGGGCTGTGGTGGATGTATGGCACTGGGGCTGTGGTGGACTTATGGCACTGGGACTGTGGTAGACATGTGGCACTGGGACTGTGGTGGACGTGTGGCACTGGGACTGTGGTGGACATGTGGCACTGGGGCTGTGGTGGACTTATGGTACTGGGACTGTGGTGGATGTGTTGCACATGGGCTCTGGTGGACTTGTGGTCCTGGGACTGTGGTGGATGTGTGGCACTGGGACTGTGGTGGACTTACGGCACTGGAACTTTGGTGGACTTAACGGCACTGGGACTGTGGTGGACACATGGCACTGGGGCTGTGTTGGACTTATGGCAATGGGGCTGTGGTGGACATGTGGCACTGGGACTGGTGGACATGACATGTGGCACTGAGACTGGTGAATGTGTGGCACTGTGACTGTGGTGGATGTGTGGCACTGGGGCTCTGGTGGACATGTGGCTACTTTTTCTCAGTGTACTTCACTGTCATTTCCGCAATGCTGCAAATCAGTCATACATCTGTGACTGACACTGTGTAATGTTAGCAGATGACTGCATCATTGAACAGTTCACTTAAAAAAACCACAATATCACAGATCATATGAACTGTGCTGTAATGTAATTGGAACTGTGTGTATGCCAGAGATTTTTTATACTGGACTGGGTTCACTTCAGCCTCATTGTGCTCCAGGAATGTTGCATGTTCAAACTGTATGGTATTTCAAATGAACCAATTTAAAATTTACAGGCTCTTTGTTCATGTGATTGCTGGAAGATTACTATGTTTGAGGCAGAATAACCTTTATTTTTCCTGTCGCACTTCAGCATTTGTAATTTTGATTTTTGCGTGTGACTTTTGTGGGTGCTTTTTCTCTCTCTCTCTCTCTCTCAGTCTTTCTTTCTTTCTTTCTTTCTTAACTTGCATTGTTGCTGTTCAAGTGTTGGTCAGATATGAAGTGGTTGAATATCATCATCCATTTATACATTGTAACTCTGCTTCACAGGTTGTGTTGGCTCCTCTGATAAACATTGCATTAGATGTGACTGAAATTAGGGTTCATACTGGCCGGGATGCTCCAACAGTCATCACGTAATGACAGGTACGTTGTCATGCAAATGTACAGAAATGTAGCGAATTCCGGTGAAATGTGACACCACCACAGGATGTGGGTTTGTGTTTATTGGAGGAATGTTTCTGGAATGTGATGATGTGTCGTTGGAAAAGTAGTTCCTTACATTTTGAAGTTACTACTTAGGAATGACTTGCCCAACAACACAGTCTCAGTTTCCAGAAGACTTGAATGTTCACCAACACCACAGTGAGAATCACAGACCCCACAAGCGATATGCTGTTTTCAGTGCCACATAATTATGAAATTTGTTAATACAAAATAATCTTAAAAACCTAAAAATTTTCTGAACTGCCAGAATTCATATTGTAAGTTCAATTTGCATGTAATGCTTTAATTTCAGTGAAGGTTAATGTCTTGTGGCTGCGGTGTGGTGCCATGTATTGTGGTTATTGTCTTGTGGCTGCAGTGCAGTGCCATGTATTGTGGTTATTGTCTTGTGGCTGCGGTGCGGTGCCATGTATTGTGGTTATTGTCTTGTGTCTGCAGTGCGGTGCCATGTATTGTGGTAGACTTGTGACAGCATTTCAGACGAATTTGCTCGGTGTTAGTTTACCCTCTTTTAGTTTGAAGATGTATATAGCACATATTTGGTCTACCAAAATACATGGTGTCACATCTCAGAAGATACAAATCTTAGTAGTGAGTGTCATTAGAAATCTCAGATATCAATCACATTTAATTACATTTTTTGCTCTTATGAACAAAGGAATTTCCTTTCACTACAGCGAGAAATTGCACAGGTCTCTAGTCTGTTGCCTGTGCCCATTTTGTTAGTCCAGTTGTTCACTAGAAGTGCTCATTCTAACAGTCTGTTTTCCACAGAGTTCATTGTGGTTTATATCTTCCTGTATTTTTGCAGTAATTTAATTTTCTGAACAACATTTCACACATTTGTATTCCTGAGACACAGTAGACATTGTGCTATATACTTTGTTTGCATTGTCTTGTAAATGTGTCTTGTTTTCGTTTATCATCATAGTCCAAATCAAAATTGATTTTCACAAGCCAACAATTTGTTTGTCAGCAAAACTGATCTTGTTAGAACATATTATTCTCCATTTTTGTTAGGTAAATGAACTTTTCTTATAGTCAGTTTTTATGTACAAGTGTAGAAAATGAAATAGTTTGTATGTGCAAGTTTGACATTAATACTTGTGTTTTCTTGTTTTACAGCTTGTATATTTGAAGTAATTAGGGGATTGTTATTACACTTTTCATGTAAAAGGTAAATGTTTTGGTAAACCCACAGATTGTTACAACTGTCATGTAACATATAAATTGAACTGTGTACTGAGTGACCTTATATATATTTCCTTCGTAATGGAATGGCTGAAATTTATACCTTGTTGAATGCATTGAATTCAGTAGATATTTGGGAAGTGCAGCAACAGTTTGTAGCTCAGTACTGTCATTCAAAGATATTCATGGTGATTTTTCCAAGTTCCCTAGCAAGGATGTAATGGGGATGTGCAATATATTACAGATGTTTGTCAAACAAGACACTGTACCTGTTGCTGATATTTGAGAACTATTGGATATGCAAGAATATGACTCCATTTGCAGAGTAATAAATTGATAGATTATGAATTTTATCTGTTGGTGTGCCTTTGGCTTCTCTTCTTTATTTGATTCCACTGTTAGCAAAATAAAAAAAAATATTTCAGACTAACACTGATGGATGTACAAAGATCATAATGTGGTATTTGTTGTGTGTCAGTCAGTGCATTTGATGGGGAAGGGTGTGTCAGACACTGGGTCTTATTGTTATGGATTTTTCTTTGATCTTAAACGTGAATAGAAGAATTGTCATTGTTGTATAGACAACTGCTCTTACAGACAGATAAGTTTATGTTGGTAATTTTAAAGTTACATGAAAAATGCAGCCACTTAATGAGTTGGAATTGTATGTGTTTTGTCAGTCATTGTAAATAGCATGTGTTGCTTAATTGGTTAAAATGTCCTGCATGAATGTGTGTTAATCTTGTTTGGGTAGAACAGTGGTTCTCAAGGATGTTCGGTGGCACACTAATGTACACGGAATTTTGTTTGTGATGTGGTTGCAGGTAAAAGAGAGTTTATGACTGTTGTTCAAAGGAAATTTTACTTACACCTACCCAGTAAGGAGTAAGTATAATATTCGCAAAACACTCCCCTCACATGCACAAATATCCAACTCTCCTCCAGTGTTGCCAGTGTACATGCCTAGCATGCCACAGTTCTTTGCAACAAGGAAGACTGCCATGAGCAAAAGAAGTTTGAGAACTGCTGGTTTAGAATGTCCTGTGTGAGCCTGAGTTGCACTTGATGGGTTGGGATGTCCTGCATGAACCTGTGTTGCACTCTCTTGGCTAGAATATCTACTGCATTGTCTTGATGCAGTCAATTTGTTAGTCACCCACTCCTGATTTGCTTCAACTGCAAAGACAAGAAACATGCTGGTTTGCCCAGTGTTCTGTATTGCTATGAACAGAATTAGAATGCAGTGCTTGCTGTTCGCTGTGTCTCCTGCTGTTATCACAGTTCATTATGATTCCAAAATGTACTGTAATTTAATTAATTTACAGTATCGTACTGCAGAATGAAAAGTGTGTGCTTGCATACAGGGTGTTTATTTTACCTAACAGCTGTTGTTTGTCACTTCCCACTATGTGTATGGTGAGCTGAATGGACTACAGTAAATGAGCCAGCAAGAAGTGGCAACAAGTAGTTGTCAGATAAACTAATGACTCTGTTCATTGGAACTAATAATGTAAATTTGGTTAAGTTACAATCTGCTGCACACAATTTGGGTAGAGGCTTCAGGTGTTGTTCTGTAATTAACCTTGAAGACTGAATTTCTTTGTTTGGAATGGAGAAGGAATAATTTGCTGACTTGTTGATGTTTTAAGCAAGTTGCCAGCTTGTCAGCAGATACAGAGTACACCCTAGGGAGTTATGTCTCATTGAGCTGTACCTTCACCTTCTGAGTCACAACCATCAAATAAAAGTAACAACTGTCAGTTGTTTCATGTTAAAATTCTATGTATGTAGCAGACAGGACACTCCAGTGCATTTTGGGAGCATTCAGAAAATTGTGAAAAATTGCTGTTAGCAGCTTTGTCATGTCTGTCTGTCTGTCTGTCACGTCCGTCTGTCTGTGCAACAGCTCACTCCTTCTGCACAGATTTTCATTAAATTTTGTTTTGGGCAGTTCCAAAAAAAAATCTGTTTCAAAGATTGAAGTTTGGTTAAAATTGGACAAAAACAGCAGGCATCTTGCATGAAGACCTGCATATACATTGACTGCTGTGGTTACCAAGATTACCAGTGTTTGTTGCTTGCTGTGGTTATGTGCATGTACCTGAAATGTTGTGGTCTGTCTGACATGTGAGGCAGACTGATGCGGTCACTTTCCTAATGTGTGTGTGTGTGTGTTATTGTCATGTGACTGGGTGCCTGTAGTCGGCCTGTGCCCATAAAATGAACACAGATTGTGATGCTCATGTATGTATATAGTATCTCAGACAGTGTGCTTGATATGCCAGGTTTATGTTGCAGCTGTGTGTTTTTCAGTTTATTGATTGTAACTTTTGCAGTAGAATTTGTCACTATTATAATGACATAAGATTTAGAAGCTGTAAATACTGCTGCATTAGTTGTGGTGTGGTATGGTGACATGTCTTTCAAAAGTGTGTCTTTTACTCCAAAGAAGGTGTATTTCTAAAAGTAGCATTGCCAAGACATGGTTAACAAAGAAAATGTTAAAGCTGTCACATACACAGCGCACACATTTGTTCTTCCATACAGAATACTCAAATTGGTGTACAGAAGCATCTGGGCTAATGTCGTACTTCAATTATCGCTTAGAAAGGTAGGGCTAGTTGCAGGCTTTACAGTGAACGGCAATTTATGTTTTGCCAGACATCTTGTACAGTGTCACTTAAATAATGAAAGAGTACTATTAACTTTCATTTGAAGAAGTGGTTCTCAAAGTATAGGGCCCATGAGTTTTGGCCAGGGGGTCAACAAGCTTATTTTTCCTTTGTTGTATTTTAGCAGGAGAAAATATTATATTGAATATTTTAATATGTTATAAAATCCCTTAATCTATAGTAATGTTGGAACACAGTGTACATTGTGTTCAGTAGAACATAAAGGGTATTCCTTTAGATGCTTCCTAATTGTAGTTCTTTTGTCACTGTCAGTATGCAGTACAGTTCTGCAGCAGGTGTGCACATTGAGAACTAAAACAACCCAGGACACCTCCTGTGCTTCACATTGGCATCATGTGTTGCAGTACTGGCAGTTGAACTGTCTACATGTGCTGATAACACTGACGACAACTGGGAACCAGACTCTGCCGTGGACTCCACTTCCAAGGGCAAGCGTGATGGATCCATACCAGGCATATATCTCCTCTGCACTATGCAGCGGGACACCCACACACTATGTTGGCATTCCTGGTAATTCCAGCTGACTTGCCTGGCCTAATGTTTGTCTAAAAGAAACCCTGTGGAATGAATCATCTCTTCCACCACCTGCCTGTGCACCACCAATGTTCCATTACTCTATGCTGGATCCTCTTCTTGATGAAGTAGTTGAGGACATACTGCACAACCAAACAGTCAAAGAGCAGCCAATCTCGTCAGACTTCTGAGTTTTCTGGGTGGCTATATCGTCCAGTGCACACCATTTTGTCATATCTCATGCCCTGGACTGATCAGTATAAGAAGCCACCCATTCACCTCCACTGCATTGCTGATATGCAATTCACCATTCAGCCAGATCACAGGCTCATCAAGATTGGCCTCTTTGTCTTGGTTCTCTCAAATCTCCATATAAGCCCAGCATCAGAAGTACAGTGGGTTTATGTACCAGAGCAGCAATATTGCCTTGCTGAATTACCAAGAACCCACTCTTTGGCATATTAACATGTGCAGAGGGTAGCAGCTGTGCTGGCACTCAACCTATACCCCTTCTGTGCTGTTATCAGACTCATCTTTGGAACCTACCTCCTGTCAGCTGTCAATGTTCACTGAATCCAGGCCTTCAGCTTCACACTCAACTACACCAATTCTTTGATTGAAATCAGCTGTGATGAATTGGCCGGTTGTATTGAGACCCCCGCACTGGCTGCCATGTAGAATGCGGGAGTTCAGTGCCTGGTGTGGATCCATCAAGCTTACCTTTGGAAGGGGAGTCCTGGGTGGGATAGGGTTGCTGGTCGTGCTTGGTGTCATCATCATGTATGGACAGACAGTTTATCTTCCAGTAGCCCATCGCATGGAGCTGATCTGAAGTGCAGGAATAACTGGGCTGTTTCTGTTCTTGATCAGAATTGTACTGTGCAGCAGTGTGCAGTGAGACTAGCTGCACGTATCTGATGGACAGTCAGCTGTGTAGTGCCGCTGGGTGTCTCCATCACCAGTCCTCAGTTACAGTGTTGTAATGAATTGTTACAGTAACTCTAATGTTTTAAGTATGGTTTTTTGTAATTGTTCAGACTGAGGGCTAAATGGTGCTGTGTGTTGTGCCTTAGGGGTCTGCATGATGAGATAATTTGTGGGGGGGAGAGGTCTGCAGACCTGGTAAGACTTTTTGGGGTCTGCAGTGGCAGAAAGGTTGAGAAACACTAATCTGTGCCTTGGCTGGCAGAATATTCTGTTAATCATCCTGCACCTGAGTTGAGTGCTCATACTTCTGCTTGTCGCTGAGATGTAGCCTGTTGCAAATACCCTTAGCTAATAGTGTAGCACACATATATTGTTCAGTCAGAAGAAAAAGTGAATATGGGCATTGCTGTTGTCACCTTCATGCCTTGGCAGCTCTACTTCAGTGGAAAGACCCCCCCACATGGTCCACTGTGCGTTTTGAATACGTGGCCAGTTGTGCCTCAGAGCTGCTGCAGACATTGTTCAGGTGAGGAAAATCATTTGCCACTGCCAGGAACTGAACTGTGGATCATCAAGCCTGTGGCCTAGTAGATATACTGACTGTTAACCTACTCTTGAACAGTTCACTAATTTAGTACATTTACTGTATTTGTGTGCCTGATGGCCCCAGAATTTGGGTGAAATTGTCATTTCTTTCTGTGAACATTCAGGCCAATGAGTTTGGATTTGTTAGTACAGTATAATACTGTATATTTTCAGATATTGAAATGTGAAGAATATAAATACTTGTCTTTCTTACTTATCTTAAATGTTTTCCTAGCACTATAAATCTGTCTGAAAAAGATACACTCTTTGGTCACTGGACTTAAAGAATTTATTCCTTCCAAGAAGGAAAATAATGCAGAGTGTTCAGAAATGTAAATTTTGGTTTTATGTATGCAGTATATCTTTGTGCATGAACATCCTTAACAGTTTCCCTTACCAAACAGTATACACTCTATCAGTGGCAGGAAATGCATCAGCATTTCTTCATCAGCATCACGGTTGTCACTGTTATATTCAGCTCTGAAGCCATGTGTGGAGTGAGCAAGGCAGGCTGATTAGAAGTGTTTCTTCTACATCAGCTGTCCTGGATGGTGCCATTGGTGCCATGCACAGTACTTTCTTTATGTTTGGAATAAGTCTGCTCATGTCAGGAAATTTAATCTAATCCTGATTTGCTCTTTGACCTTTGCTGGCCATGTTCTCAGAATGTGCTGTGCTGCACCCACATATCTGCTGCTACTGCACTAGGATATGCAGCGTTTAATCTTTTGTTGATTTAGGAAGCATTTGATTGGCTTTTCTCATTCTCTGGAGTTTTTTAGCATAAAGGATGGGGTTTGGAAGGTTTACGTTTGTTTATATCCAGTTTATAATACTAGAGTACAGAGCAGTACAGTATTGTACAGTAGAGTTCCTGCACTGTGATGTTCAGTTTTTAATATTTTGTGATTGCCCATTTTAATGCCAGTGTTTTGAAATTTTGTGATTGTTGCTGGTGAACCAGGATGTCTCCACTTGCCTGGCAAGTCAGCTTCTCTCACTCTGTGTCTGTTGTGCAGATCACTCTCAGCTCAGTCATGCTGTCTTTCATTAAGTGAGGTTGACACTCTGTTGTGTATTGCTGTTTTATTATTGGTATTTCATACATTCTTGGAAAGAAATAGACATTTTACATTGAAGGTGGTTTCCATTGTTGAATGAGACTGAAGGAACAAGTTGCAGTGTTTCTAGTCACATTCCAGTGCATAGGCTCTGCCACCAGAGCACTGCATGTCTCAACCCATGGACTGTCAGTTACATGTGATTGGTGTTTGTTTTTTGTTCTGCCTTTGCTTTGTGGTTATTTACTTGCACATACTGTGTTAGACAATATTTTCCTGCACAAGCTGTGTTAGACAATATTTTCCTGCACATGCTATGTTAGACAATATTTTCCTGCACATGCTACGTTAGACAATATTTTCCTGCACATGCTGTGTTAGACAATATTTTCTTGTACATGCTGTGTTAGACAATATTTTCATACACATGCTGTGTTAGACATTATTTTCCTACACATGCTGTGTTAGACAATATTTTCCTTCACATGATTAACTGGACAATATTTTCCTGCACATGATGTATTAGACAATATTTTTTCCTGCACATGCCGTGTTTGAAAGTATTTTTTCACACATGAGCTTTAGAAATGCCATAATCTTATCAGCTGAATGGTGTTGCATTGGATTCTCTATTAGAATTGGTCCTAGAGTTCATTCAGTAGAACGTTATATTGACATATCAATGAATGGAATGTGTTATGGAGCCACAGTGACTAGGCTGCAAGCCACATGACTAAGGAAGTGCATTTCATTCCTGACATGGGTGAGAGAGTCATTGATTCTCCAAAGCATCAAGCCAACGCTGGGATCCACTCCGTATCCTATTGAGCAGATGCTGAGCTTAGTTTCTAAGGGGGTAAAGTGGCCAGGGTGTGAAGCTGACTTCTCCTATCTAGTGCCAGAATTCAGAATGTACCTTCATTCCCTGATATGCTTTCATGGCATGTACGGGGACAGTTAGAAGTCTTTTCCTTTAGACACGGCTTATTGCCTTACGGATGGTAAATTATCGTGCCACTTGTCATCGTACAAGGGAATCCTGAACACCACTTTCATATAAGACTGTTGTTCTGTGTGTTCACTTTCCGCATTGTACAAAATTAATCAGGGCAAGGAAAGCAACTTAGGGAATGGTGCAAATTGACATGCATAATTACACAGCTGGGAGAAAACACATGACAAGCGTAGCTGCAAATGTGACTGTAGATGTTTCTTGGTAATTTGCAGTCTGACTTCCTGGAAATGCAGTCTTTTTAACAGATGTGGATATTAACAAAGTTAACTATGGAAATTCCAGGAATCTGAAATGGCACATCATCATATGGCAGAGGACTGAAGTCCTCAACAACATTGTGTTGAGAACTGCAAGTCTTATAAAATGAAATTTGTTGGTTTTAGATCTGTAGATCATGTGTTATGCTGACACTGTGTTATGCTGACACTGTGTTATGTTGAAACTGTGTTACGCTGACACTTATGTTGATACTGTGTTATGCTGACACTGTGTTATGTTGACACTGTGTTATGCTGACACTGTGTTATGTTGACACTGTGTTATGCTGACACTGTGTTATGCTTACACTGTTATGTTGGCACTGTGTTATGTTGACACTGTCTGCTAGGGAAGGAAATACTGTATACTGACATGCAGTGCAAGATCAACTAATTAATCGTTCACAAATCTTAGTGCCATGACAGATTGTCATATTATGCTGTGACATAGAAACAGAGTCCAAACACAAGCATATATGGCAGAGTATTAAATTATGTATAATATTCAAATGTGAGTATTTAAGCACTACTAGTGAAACATAAACACACTTTGAAATTCCTTGTATATCTGGTCAGAAAGTAAGTAGGTATTTTACTTAACATCCTGTGTGTAATAATTAGGTAACTTCAAGTGTATGCAAACAGAAGTGCTTTGTCAGCTGTAAACTGACTGGCTGTGATGACAGTTGTGTCTTCTGTCTGTCTGTCTGTCTGTAGTGCTCAATCTAAGAATGAACTGGATACATGACATCTTTATGTTCGTTTTTTATGTAAAAGATATTATATTACTTTTAATTGATTGTTATTGGCTTACCGTAACTAAAGTTTCTCAAATTACAACTTTGTTTTAGATTAAGTATTTACATAGTCACTTCTGAGTTGCTCCCATATTGCTGTTTTTCAAATGCAGAGTTTCAGAGAGTAAAAAAATCAGGGAAGTAAATAGGTAAAATGATTGATGTCTTTCACTACTTGGGCAATTCCTTCTTATTCCAAATGGAAGTAATTTGAAGTTTATGTATCGTAGAACATACTCTCCTATATTCTGCTTGAATCAGTTCTGCTGGAATTTGGTCAACACTGGTGATTTGTGTCTTTGCAGCATTTCAGTAGCCATTAACCTCATGTATATTCAATAGCTGAGAGAAATGGTTCCTTCACCTAGCCAAAATGGTATGGGAGTCTGCAATCAGATCACCTGTGTCACCCCATACTATATCAGTTGTACGATTGTAACCCTTCTTAAATTCATTTGTGTCCATGTACAAGTCCGTAATAGGAGGAGGATCCTTTAAATTGTCCGCCAGTTTGCAGTCACCGTGTATGTAACACGTCCATAATATTTTTCTGTATCATTGTGACTTGCTGTGAATGCTGTCCACTTTGCTAAGAGAGCAGCCCATTTCAGTTTGCACTACACACACAGCTCTGAGTTATGTATACACATTTCATTCTGTTTTATATTATGGTGACTGTAAATTTTCTTTCAAACCTACCTAGTAACGTCAAAAGCTTATGTTTAAGATTGTTGCTGTATGAAGTATCCTTAGCATTGGACAGAATGGTTATTGAATGCAGCAGGAACTACAAAGGCATATCCATTTCCCTTGATGGAGGATATGTGGGAGAGAATGGATGATGCAAGACAGCTCCACTTATTCTTAAACTCAGCAGTGGGGAGGGGGGTGAGTGGCTGTGGCCCCCTGGTATCTTTGGAATAGGGTGCTGGGCGTCCCCCAGAGCCACTCTGAACACTTTGGAGAAGCAGCGAACCTCTTTCCGCTGCCTGGAATTGAACCACAAATTCTCATAGTTGAAGCCTTTAGCCTGTAGCCTTTTCATGATGCTCCCTCAGCTATCGTGGCTGCTTGAATGCATGAAATATGAAATTTATTTTTTTTGTTCTGGTTATTTACAGGAAAGCAAACTGTGACAATTTCAGCATTACTGACATAACATTATCCTAATTTTAGTGTACTGACAGCACTTGCTTGATGTCATTAAATAATATGATAAATGTAGATTGTGTTGTATGAGATTGGAGGTCACAGCAGTGCTGCCGTAGGCTGAGGTCTTGCAGAATGTAGCGCTGTAATTTGGTGAGTAGATCCTTCGAAACATCAGGAACTGCTTGCTCAGTGACACTGGCACACCGCAGAACACTGTAGTCTTCACCGACTGTGTTCATTGGGTACAGCTGCTGACAGTTGTGCAGCCACACACTAAACTTCCTCATCAGTAATTTGTTGGTATTGTTGATAGTGTGCATGAGATTAGCAATGCGATGTGGATTGGAGAGAGTTGATTTTATTTTTAAACATGGGTTGGAAGTGTGAGGTGTTTTGTAAATGAAAACATCACTGCCAATTTTTACAGAATGATGTAAAAAATCCTGATAATGTAAAAAAAGAATACAGAGAATTCTATTTTTCATTCATGTTGTTCATTGGAAAAAAAAATATTTTGTTGGACCACAGGTAAGATTTCTTATGAACTATGTTATTTTTACAATGATATTTTGGGCCCAAAAATATTTTCACAAGTCATCTTTGATGTAATTTAACATTGCTTTTAGTCCACTGACTTGAGCAAGTTTATTATATTCTAAACTGTAATCAGTTTCATATCTAGGACATGTTACTTATAAGATGGTGCTGGTACAGAGTGGAATAAGTTATTAAAGCATGAATTGTATTATTTTTACCAGAGATGAACTGAGAATGTTAGCGCTTCTATTTGCACTCTTTGTGTAGTGCACTTATGTATTTTCAATCATCTGTGTGTTCACTGTAAATTTGCAAATGAATGTGGGTAATAACATTAGTTAATGATTTCTAAATAAAGTGGTGTATAAAGAATTTGTAACATTAATCCATCATAGCAAAATTTTATCACCTTTATAACTAAGGCAATGATAATTTTCTGGATGAAGTGATGTCTTTCATTGGAGATGAACTGTGAGTCAGAAGTGCAGAGAAAGCGAGAAAGTAAGTTGATTCAGAAAGGATTATATCTTGATGATGGATTGGTATCGTGCCCTTCTTGTGGTGTATATACAGGGACATTTTATCTGACAACTCATGCCCACTGTACACTCGTACCACTTCCCATGATGGCTGACAGTACAGCAGTTGTTGCTGTTCCATTTTCCTTTGAGTTGGGGTCCACATAGTTGGGTTCAGTGTGTAGCAGATGATGTTAGGTTCTCTTAGTATTTAGAGAAGGTGCTGGTATGTTTTCCTTTGGCTTTCAAACTCATCATTCATTAAATGTCAGCATTCTGCCGGTTTTTATAAGTTACATAAGCAGATTTGGGAGTGACTAGTGGGAGTTTTGAGTTACAATAATGTCCCTGCAGAAAGTGAGATTGTTGCATTCATTTAAAGTGTAAGATACTACATTGTCAATATCGGTCAGCTGATACAGTGTCAGTTAATGTCACAGCCACTGCCTGTCTGCAGTACCGGTCGGTCAGCTGATACAGTGTCAGTTAATGTCACAGCCACTGCACTGTCTGCAATACTGGTCAATCAGCTGATACAGTGTCAGTTAATGTCACAGCCACTGCACTGTCTGCAATACCGGTCGGTCAGCTGATACAGTGTCAGTTAATGTCACAGCCACTGCCCTGTCTGCAACACTGACTGCATTTAGAAATGAAATGCAGGCTTCTGTTATTGATATTTTTCAAGGAAAGTAATTGATAAATGTGAGGCAGTGCAATTAATTTTTCATACCTGTGGTCCAATTTATAATTTCAAATAAAATTTGAAGATAAAAAAATACTGTGTTTGATGGTGACCTAAGAAGCAAAATATTTCTGGTAATTAAGAAGTTTCTAGAGCATTACAAGGTTTGCATGAATTGAAATATGGGTAGTGAAGAACTTGGAGAATGTGCCTGCATTGTAATGAGTGCTGCTGTAGGACATAATGCTTGTATTACAGTGAATGTGTTAGCTGTCGAAAGTAGCTTATCTCTCTATATCTTACTTGGTGTATTCCATGTTCCTGACGCTGAGAGACGTCACATTGGAGACTTACGCTGTCAACATGATCTGGGTCATTCCATGGCTCAGGTGGTTATTTGCTGGCTTTTAGTGCAGAAGCCTATTTTCAATTCTATGCCATTCTATGAAGGATTTGTTGTGGACTAATGGACACATTCATAGTACAGTCTCGCAGGCTGCCTGAACAACGTCATTTTTCCTTTCAATTTTAGACTTAAAGCTGGTCAGTGACATTTTGATTTGATGTTCAAAATGACATAATGGCATAACTGTAGGGAGTTGTGACTTTTCAGAGCATTGAATTAAATTTGTGTAAGTTTCTAAAATATGTTAGATGCATTTTCACATAGTAGTCTGCTTTCTATATTTCAATAGAAATATTTCTTGATTATACAACAAATATAATAACAATTTAGGAAAATACGCCATACTTTAAGGAGAGCAGAAATTTGCCTATACTCATATTTTATTGCCACTTACTGTAGATTCAAATGTATAATTATTTGCAGTAGGTTACAGTGACAACTTTACCTGTACCTTTACCATGTCATATGGACCAGTAACTTTAAAGAGCATTCTGACTTACGAAAATGCTTTCTACTTATACATTCAAGTGAAGGATGTGAAACTTTTAATACCTCCATGCCCCTTTAATGTCCTGTACCGAAACTGTATGTGCCCCTTTAGAAGCAGTATGGCATGAGCAGGCCCCCTGTTCAGTGTGCTGTGCGAGTCATCAGAATTTGTTTAATTTAAACTCCATTGGTTAGGCAAAGTGTAGTTTCTTTGCCACTAGACTTTTTATACACTGAAGAATGTGTTTGCATATATGTGATGTGCACTGTGTACTTGTGATGGGTGGGTGGTACAGCATGCACAAGAAATAGCAGTATATGAAGCTTGTGTGGTTTTCACAGTGACGTGATTAAGGACGTGACAGTGTGTCAGTGGGAAGGTGGTTTTTAGTGTTAAGTTGCTGGTTGGAATGTGCAGTAGTGACTATAGATGGCTTGGGTTTATATGTGGCAGTGTGCTGCTGTGGCTTGGGTTTGTATGTAGTAGTGTGCTGCTGTGGCTTGGGTTTATATGTAGTAGTGTGCTGCTGTGGCTTGGGTTTATATGTAGCAGTGTGCTGGTATGACTTGGGTTTATGTGTAGCAGTGTGCTGCTGTGACTTGGGTTTATGTGTAGCAGTGTGCTGCTGTGACTTGGGTTTATATGTAGTAGTGTACTGCTGTGGCTTGGGTTTATATGTAGCAGTGTGCTGCTGTGGCTTGGGTTTATGTGTAGCAGTGTGCTGCTGTGGTTTGGGTTTATATGTAGTAGTGTGCTGCTGTGGCTTGGGTTTATATGTAGTAGTATGCTACTGTGGCTTGGGTTTATATGTAGCAGTGTGCTGCTGTGGCTTGGGTTTATGTGTAAGAGTGTGCTGCTGTAGCTTGGGTTTATGTGTAGCAGTGTGCTGCTGTAGCTTGGGTTTATATGTAGTAGTGTGCTATTGTGGCTTGGGTTTATGTGTAGCAGTGTGCTGCTGTGGCTTGGGTTTATGTGTAGCAGTGTGCTACTGTGGCTTGGGTTTATGTGTAGCAGTGTGCTACTGTGGCTTGGGTTTATGTGTAGCAGTGTGCTGCTGTGGCTTGGGTTTATATGTAGTAATGTGCTATTGTGGCTTGGGTTTATGTGTAGTAGTGTGCTGCTGTGACTTGGGTTTATGTGTAGCAGTATGCTGCTGTGGCTTGGGTTTATATGTAGCAGTGTGCTGCTGTGGCTTGGGTTTATATGTAGTAGTGTGTTATTGTGGCTTGGGTTTATGTGTAGCAGTGTGCTTCTGTGGCTTGGGTTTATGTGTAGCGGTGTGCTGCTGTGGCTTGGGTTTATGTGTAGCAGTGTGCTGCTGTGGCTTGGGTTTATGTGTAGCAGTGTGCTACTGTGGCTTGGGTTTATATGTAGTAGTGTGCTGCTGTGGCTTGGGTTTATGTGTAGCAGTGTGCTACTGTGGCTTGGGTTTATGTGTAGCAATGTGCTGCTGTGGCTTGGGTTTGTATGTAGTAGTGTGCTGCTGTGGCTTGGGTTTATGTGTAGTAGTGTGCTGCTGTGGCTCTGACCGACTGACTGAAGGACAGTAACTGGTTTCTTGAACAGTTCAGTAGCCGGTGTCTCATCAGGGAATTGCCTGTACCAAATGTCATTTAGGTTAATTTTTGGTGGATGTAGTCTGACAAATGAGGAGGTAGTATTGCTCAACTGTTTTTTGGGCCTGGGAGGGAGGAAGTAACAGGGGACTGGAAAAACTGCATAATTGGGAGCTTTGTAATTTGTACTGATTACCAAATGTCATTGGGGTGTTCAAGTCAAGGAGAATTTTATCGGCAGGGCATGTAGCACATGTGGAGCAGAAGAAAAATGTGTACAAAGTTTTGGTGGGGAAATATGAAGTAAAGAAACAGCTTGCAAGACAGAGATATTAATTGGGGGGTAATTAAATAGTGCTTAAGGAAGTATGATGGGAGGGAATGGACTGGACTGGAGTGGTCTGGCTTATGGAGGGAATGGACTGGACTGGAGTGGTCTGGCTTAGGGAGGGAATGGACTGGAGTGGTCTGGCTTAGGGAGGGAATGGACTGGAGT
>Ga0123354_10002824_pt1 | contig 23443 bp, 15 predicted proteins | sample TergutLab28metaG_2_FD_97872 | JGI IMG/M metagenome (GOLD analysis project Ga0123354, IMG submission 97872) | Labiotermes labralis P4 segment gut microbial communities from Petit-Saut dam, French Guiana - Lab288 P4 | ecosystem: Host-associated > Arthropoda: Insects > Digestive system > Gut ... | reverse complement strand
TTTATTAGCGTGTATATTACGTCCGCTGAGCGCGTATACACACACACACACACACACACACACACACACACACACACACACATATACATAATATATATATATATATATATATATATATATATAGGCTTCTTTTCACAGTGTTGTTGAAGGGTGGTAAAGCCTTCAGTCAAATGTAGTATGTTATTTTGTGCCCATCTTTACGGTGTCTAAACAATATTTGGTTGTCCAGGTGGCGAGAATCTTATTGATCTTATTGGTTGTAGAAGGATGGACGCGGCTTCTTCGAGTGATTGCTCGAGACCAGGGAAAGAACCGACATATAGCATGAAGATGTGCATATTTTAGTTTCAAATGTTCTCTGAAGTTAGTTGATATTTAAATAAATATGACAGGAACAAATAATTTATAGCTGTACGAAGGGTGTTCAGGAGGAATCTGTAGTACATCGGGAGATTGTTCCTTGGTTTGAATTATATATATATATATATAAAACAAAATATACCTACATCCATTGTTGAACGGTTACCGAGTTAATGGCAATGTAAGTTTCAAGGGACGCGAACTGTAATACATTGGTTGATTACTGAGTGTATGTTAAGGCTAGGAGAAAATTGTAGTTTCAGTGATATTAATGTGTGTACTTAACATGTAATTAACATCAGAGTGACATAAAGGCATTAAGTAAGAAAATCTCGCACTAATTTAATAAAAATGATCCCTCAGTTTCCTAGTACTTTACATTACACATTCGCCTCCGCATGTCTAGGCTTGGCTATCGGCTCAAGGACGGACGTGCGCATTTTACGGGTAACGCATCATGTTAATCCGGTGCAGTGCATAGAACCGCAAAAAGACCACATTTTTCTCGCGAGATATCTCCGTAACTGTCCAGGTTCGGACATTGTGTGTGTGGCTATATGGATGTAAATTAATTGAAGGAACTTTCACCTGAAGAGTTGCAAATTCCTCCTGAAACACCCTGTACGCCTGCAGTTCTTTAGCTTTGCATTATTACTGTTACGTTCTTCTTATTATTTTTTTTCTTCTTCTTTACATCACGTAAGTGATTAAACATGTACAGAACTCATATGACTCGGACTCGATTCTTCTTTTTTATTCGGAAAGTGTATTTTGCAAACCCCATTCACTAGTATTAGTTTCTTATATTGTTAGTTCCAACTGAGTATAAGAGTTCTCAGTTTACATAATATCCTGTATGTACTTAATGGGATTTTGAATTACTTATAAAATGGCTTATGCTGCAGTCTGCGGGCGTGGAGAAAATATTTTACTACGGATTTGTGACGTAGCGTGGGTTTTGATAATAAGTTAATGCTCAGTGGATATCATTATTATGCCTCTCCATGACACAGCTAAGCTGGCCTGAGTGTGAAGACTGACATGTAGCTGTGCTTCCACCTGGCAGGGGAACCTACTAACCAGCTACAATGAGCCATGAAAACACAGCAGGGTGTCCCAGCCATAGTTGGTCACAGAAATTATTTTTCAGTATTCATAATCATCTGTGCTGATCTGATATCGTATTTTTCACAGCTGGAAAATTAAATGGGGGCGATTTGAGAACATGACTCGCACGAAGTCAGTAGAGTGAACTGTCTGTCCTTCAGACCTTCCTCATGTGTATAATAGAAACTGTGATATCCCACTGGCCTTACAGGCCTTGTATACACACATTCAAGAGGTAGACATGTATAAGGTTGTGCCACGTCTGTGTATCTACCCCAATTTAACACACTGTTGATATTTCGTCTTGACATGCTAGGGTTGCGCGCAAATTTAATTTCGATTCGTAATCGCCCCTCTTCTGCATTAAACTAAAATATGAAACTGTAGTTTTTCTCATAATTGGCCCAGTGTTGATAGGTCTTTGTCTTATCATGCAGTCTCCCACGTGGATTCAATTCATAGTAGTGACTCTGTAAAGTTTACTTTTCGAAATGGAGAGTATTTAACTAAATACAAAGTGGGGAAAAATTCACATTTCATACTTGTGACATTCTCCTTAGTACACTACTGAAACAGCAGAAGAATAAACTGTCTTGCATCATTAAACACACCGAAGTAAGCTTCATCTCATGGTGTGTGTTTTGGTTCCCATCGCTGTACCACAATAGGCTAAAGGTCGTACATTAACTAAAACTTGGGCGAGGAATAACACTCAGTTCAAGTTTATTCATGTAATGAAAAAGATAAAATTTGGTACGACAATTCACATTGCATTGGGACACTCTGTTGCCATATTTGGACATCCCTTCATCATGAATAGCTGCAGTAGAAACGGAGAATATTATACAGTAAATTTCATTATATTTTTATACGTTTCCTTTTAAGTAAAAAATGGAAACGGAATAATTGGTTATTGACATAGCTAGTGGCGAAGTAGGTTGAGGCAATACGCTACAAGACGGAAGGCAGCGGTTTCGATTCCAGATGGTGTCACTGGAAGTTATTATTAACATAATCCTTCCGGCCGCACTATGGCGTTGGGGTCGACTCAGCCTCTAACGGAAATGAGTACCAGGAATATTTCCTTGGGGGAGAGGCCCGTGCGTAAGGCTGACAACCTTACCGCCTTCATGTTCCGATTGTCTTAATCTGAGAGCTTCAACCTCTTGGAACCTTCAGGGCTTGTCCAGGCCTGTACAGGGATTGCTTTATCTTTCGCTTTACGTAGCTAGTTAAGTTGTAACGTTGTGAATTCCGTATACAGGCGGGCAGACATCAGTTTATCGAACGGAAATCAAACCTACGATCCCACGATTCGTACGGTCCAAAACTGTGCCTCTCTAACACCTTTTCTATAATAATCAACCTTATTTAAATTTCAAACACAATCAGATTATGGTCCTGTTGTAGTGTAGTGTAGGAGATGCAGTATTTAGATCACTGTTGTCCTCAATATGGAATGTCAGTCATATATGTATTTCAATGTGTGCTGTGATTATGCTAATCTTGATAAATTTTAAAACTAATTTAAGCTAATCTGGATTAATTTTCAGATTGAATTGCTTCGTAACTGACATCTCACTTTTGAAGCTGTGCAGCTTTAACAATCAAACCATCTACTAGGACCGTATTACAGTGTTGACCGACGTGTGGAATGTCTACACAGTTAGTGCCATCCAAATGAGTTGTAAGTCGCCAAGAATTTTTCACTCCTGCACTAACTATTTTACTTGTGCGTTGTTATGCGTGGTAATTAAGCCGTTGATTTTGAAGTCGATCAGTCATTCAACATTAACGCCATCATCTAAACTGATTTCGGCTTTGAATTTCGCAAGGATTATTAGTTGGCATTGATAACTGCGTCGATAAATGGCGTTGTTTGGTCTATCTGGGCATGTGCCTTTTGCTTGTTGATGTCACCCCCTTTCACTTGTGCATTCTGCGTAATTCGCCACTATGCCGTTGAATCGGCGCAGAAATAAATAAATAAATATATTTAATAATAAGAAATTGCCCGTCATATAATATTTACGCCCTAACGTTTCATGTTTTTTTATGTTCGACTAAATCATTAAAATGTGTGCTTTTCCAAGTCTTAACTTGTTATCTCTACTTCTCTATTAGTGTTCAGTATTTCAGTAAGACAGCATTACGTCAATCCACTGTTGAAAGTAAGGGTCGAGTAGCGCATTCAGTATAGCGACTGGCTACGGGCTGGACGGTCCGGGGATCGAGCTCCAGCGGGGGCGAGATTTTACGCACCTGTCCAGACCGGCCCTGGGGCACACCAAGCCTCCTGTACAATGGGTACCGGGTCTTTCCCGGGGGCAAAGAGCGGTCGGGGCGTGACGCTGACCCCTCACCCCTTCTAGTGCCGTAGTCAAGAAAGAGTAGAGCTATACCTCTATTCCCCCTACGGGCCATACGGCCTGTACAGAGCCTCAGTGCCCGTACAAGGGTGCACTTTACCCCCCTTTACTTTACTGTTGAAAGTGATTCCTGAACGCTGAATGAAATGTTTCTCTAATTACTGACGGTGGATAAATATCGGTACTTCATATTTATCGATTATAATATCATTACATGCTAGCCGGTAGCCTCAACAGTGGCGTGACTTTACTCACAAACCGGCGTTATTACCATCTGTTGAACTGTTGCCATCTGGTGGTAGTGCCGTAACAGATTTTTGTTTTTTTTCCCTTGGTAACTACCAAGACAGGATAACAATGGAAAAGAAATGTGACTTACTCAATCACAAACTGTATGCACTGTACGTACACAGGGAGATTACTGATGCAGGATATGCTGTTCCGCCGATGTGCTGGCGTCGAGGGTGTTACTATGCCTGAAACATATTCGATACAAAAGCGTGGCGTCCTTTTCAGTTTTGGCGTCGATCTTCAGTCCGAAATTCGTTGTTTTGCTCCCCGATGTTTCTTTGGCCTTTGAACTGAATGAGTGTTTCTAAATGTTCCAACAGGGAATTGGATTTATGCTTTCCAATCCGATTTCCGTCATTTTGACTTATTGTTCTTCCTTCGGAGTTTATGTGTTTAAAAATATCGTTGCTGCCCGTTTTTTGTTTCATTAAATTGAGACAGAACTTCGCGCCCAAACAAAGCGAGTAGTAGGTGACTATTTGTGCGTTATTTAAGTCCCCTCATAGAAAAGTTTAATTTAACTTTTGGCCATATCGCGAATGGAGGTCGAAAACATGAATATAGCTTTAAAGCTCCTTTCCCGACAGACTTTAAGCTCCTTGTGCGAACCAAGCTTAAGAGCATTAACTGTTTTCATGCTTGTTCCCGAAGAGTACAACTTTAATTTGGTTATTTTAGTTTCCTTTTGGACAGAATTACAGAATTTGCTAGTTAAATATGTAGATATAATGTGCCCTGTCTGAGGTAAGGGAGGATAAAGTATAATGAACGAATGGATACGTTTGTTAGGATGGGCCCCCACGAGGTACTGTAAGCGTGCGTACCCCCGCGGAGAGGCCCCAATCTGGGGCCCACACCATTACTATTACGTGTGATTCCCTAAACAGCCGTCAGCCAACACTCGTAGTCAGTGGGGTGGGAACGGGCGAAAAGAAGAAGAAGAAAAGGAAGAAGAAGAAGCCAATTTGATATAAATCAACGCAAGAAGAGTCTCTGGAGATTTCGCTATTCTTCGCGTACAGTCTGGATACGATGAAATTGAAGATCGATTACTGTAATTGTTTGCCGCATTTCTGTTTTGGTCTGTATGCTCAAGTGACAGGCGTTTGTCTCCGCGCTAAGCTTTGAAGAACGTTGGAACCCACCAAGCTTAAAACGCGTTGTGTGTCGTGGATGAATTGCTAGGTAGCGGGGGCGGTAGGAGCGTGAAGTGGAGGTAAAAGGCTTGGATGGGAGTTAATATGCTCGCAGGAAGATAGTCTCAAATTTGAAAACTTTGTGGTGATAAATATTAATAGAACTACTTGTTCCGAAAAAATGAAGTTTCTTTCCCGTGGCCCTCAGTGATGAAAACTTGCGCCACCCAGCTACTTGGTTGCTGTCGCTGGGATGTGATGCCGTGTATTATGGTATAATTTACCGATATTTCAGAAGTTGCTGTCTACACCGTCAAGGTAGACCTAGAGTAGCCTTCGTGATTAGTCAGTCGGTTTGTCAGTTTAGTCATAGTCAGATGGTGGACGTGTCACATATAGGAAGAAAGCAGCGAGAAAATGAAGAGCAACAGAGAATGAATAAAAAAATTATGAGAAGCAGGACAAAAGGTAAGAGAGAAATAGAAATAAAGGTGATAACCGAAGAGTTGTGGTTCTATTCCATCCAGGGGCAAGAGGTTTTTTCTCCCCCCAATCGTCCAGATCGGCTCTGGGGCTCATCCAGCTTTCTACGCTGTGTGTAGTAAGCTTTTTCCCTTGTGCTAAAGCGGCAGGAGCGTGAAGCTGACCACTCACTCCATTCTACTGCAAACGTTAAGACTGAGCGGAGCTCTATCCCCACGCCACCATATGCCTTCATCACGTGCACTGAGAGAAGTTTACTTTTATTTCTCTGAGTCTAAAGGTGCAGCATTGAGGTTCTGTTATGAGAAACTCCGGAGTGTACAGGCAACCGGGCAGGTTTTTAGGCTACATCGAAGGGAGCCCCTCAATTAAGTATAAATCACACCACTTCACCAAGTACAGAGTAATAGGCAAACAGAGAGTGAGAGAGAGTGCGAGAAGTGGTGGGGGGGGGGGGGGGAGCAGGTTGTGAGAAGACACGGGAGGCATTGGAATAAAGTGCAAAGGAGAATAGATGGACGGGACGATAAGGAACCTTTGCTGGTGTGTGGAAGTGAATTAACTTATTTGAAATATTAACTTAGCTATAAATCAATGGTCCTAATGATTAACTAATCGGCGTTGCGAAGCCAGAGTATATTTAAATACAAAAGGAGAAAGACTTAAAACTTTAAAACAAAAAGATAAGAAAACTTGGCTTAACAATGTTTGGAATAGTAATGGGGATATTATTTATTGACACCACTTAAAATCTCCTTTGGAGCAAGGGGTGTAATAACAACACTTCGTGTATTATTTTGTATTTATTACAGGTTTCCCAAAATGCCTCTGGAGGTTTGTAAAGATTAGTGCTTGTTGTATTACTACGAACTTTTATAACTGAGGGCATATTCACTTCACGCCGTGCGTATTGTCACGAACCAAGGTGAGGGACACAGTTACCAAGTTACTGTAGATCATAGGGGTAGTGCCAGGCTTATCGCATATTTGTGACGCACCTGATCACACAGGACCTGTCATTAAGCTGTGCGTGTTTTAATGGATAATTTCAATGACTTAACCCTTTCTGTGCTACGAACGAGTTACCTCGGTTACAAACCAGTCTTTGGCCTTGCACGTATTTTATGTTCTACAGAGACAGTTCATTTACGTCTGTTGAACTAGGAAATATGTGACTGTGCAATAAGGACAATTAATTGTACCCATACAAATGTGAAATATGAAGTCTTCTTCTAATGCCAAAGGCTATGCGTTTAAAGGACGACGGTTACTGTGCGTTCTGTATGTCCAGTTAGCGTTCAACAAATCTGCATTTTTATTGTTCCTAAAATTTTTACAATGAACTGTTATTATTATTATTATTATTATTATTATTGAACAGTTAATCTTTGCATTGAAGAGCCTGTGTTCTTCTGAGAGGTAAAGATATAAATTTTAAATGTTATTTTCATGGACTTTTTGATTCATAGGTTTAAATTTTCGCTTTGCCTCGTAATAATGTAAATGATCTCCTTTTGATATTAAATTAGAATTAAATGTGTTGCGAGAGTAATAATGAGGTCTGTATTTAAATATTAAGTAACTGTGACTTTTTTTTTGGTGTCTTCATCCCGTTGTATTTGGTAATGTCCGTATTTATTTTCGCAGCAGACACAAATGTAGACCACTATACATTCAGTTGTCATCTGCTATATGTCTCTGCCGTGTTTGACCATCATCAGGTAGATTTCACGAAACCTTGTATGGAAAATAATACCGAGACGGAGTCCTCCCCTTTACAGCTAATACATTGAAGTGCATAAACATAGTTCACTCACCAACAAATGCATTATTTATTAACTTAGTTAAAAGTTTTAAATTTACATTAAAATACACAATAATATCGCTCCTACGTGTTTCGGTCTTTAATGACCATCATCAGGGAGCTTTATCTGTACCTAACTAAAGTAATATTTATGTTAAAACACTCTGTAAAATTACGTCGTTATATAAATCAGGTGATGTGGCAGCATGTCGTAGAGCGGCAAGTGTGTTGTGTGCAGTGCAGAGCGAGACTAGTGGCATGTGTGTTGTGTGCAGTGCAGAGTGAGACTGTAGGGCGGCGTGTGTGTTGTGTGTAGTGGAGAGTGAGACTGTAGGGCGGTGTGTGTGTTGTGTGTAGTGCAGAGTGAGACTGTAGGTCGGCGTGTGTGTTGTGTGTAGTGGAGAGTGAGACTGCAGGGCGGTGTGTGTGTTGCGTGTAGTGCAGAGTGAGACTGTAGGGCGGCATGTATGTTGTGTGTAGTGCGGAGTGAGACTGTAGGGCGGTATGTATGTTGTGTGCAGTGCAGAGTGAGACTGTAGGGCGGCATGTGTGTTGTGTGCAGTGCAGAGTGAGACTGTAGGGCGGTGTGTGTGTTGTGTGTAGTAAGGAGTGAGACTGTAGGGCGGCGTTTGTGTGTTGTGTGCAGTGCAGAGTGAGACTGTAGGGCGGCATGTGTGTTGTGTGCAGTGCAGAGTGAGACTGAAGGGCGGCGTGTGTGTTGTGTGCAGTGCAGAGTGAGACTGTAGGGCGGCGTTTGTGTGTTGTGTGCAGTGGAGAGTGAGACTGTAGGGCGGCGTGTGCATTGTGTGCAGTGCAGAGTGAGACTGTAGGGCGGCGTGTGTATTGTGTGCAGTGCAGAGTGAGACTGTAGGGCGGCATGTGTGTTGTGTGCAGTGCAGAGTGAGACTGACTCTGCAATGCACACAACACATATAGTATAGTATAATATAGTATAGTATACAATTATAGTATAGTATAGTATAATATAGTATAGTATAGTATAGTATAATATAGTATAGTACGGTACGGTGTGGTGTGGTATAGTATAGTATAGTATAGTACTAGTATTAGTATTAGTATAGTATAATATAGTATAGTATAATACAGTAATAGTATAGTATAGCAATAGTGTAGTATAGAAATAGTGTAATGTAGTATTTTTTAGTACAGTATATTAACAACACTCCAAGTACAACACCATCAGCGATCTAAACATGTCGGTTTTTACCTTAATAAAATTACATTCGTAAATATAAATGCATTTGTTGGTGCCGCAAAATTTTATGCAACGTCTGTTGTTGGAATAATGGGGTTTAAATTTTGGGGTTCTATTGCTGTGTGTTTTAAAGCGTTGTTGTTGTTGTTGTTGTTGTCTCTATCCATCAGGCGCTATTCACAATTCTCGCACAAAGATATGACATTAATATTTCTTATAAATCGCCAAAACTAAGTCTAAGTCCTCCCTGTATATAATTTAAAACTGTTAGCCTTTCTGAAGGGGAGCGAACGTGTGAGAATTGCTAGCGGAAGACGATTCAAAGTTAACCCAACGTCTTGTATTTTAGTTTAATCACAGCTAAAAATTAATAGAAATATATATATACAGGTAACAGGTTAGCAGTACGAACGTTTAGACATTACATGAGATATCATAACCGCTAAAGGGATGATAAAAGACGATGATTAAAACAGTGATGAATGGTGAATCTCAATACGAAAACGATTATGGTGCAGAGATGAAGGAGGTGATGGGAAAACAAGTAAGATGATAAAAATGAAGAAGAATAAGAAATTGCGGTGGGGTGGAGAGGTGTTTGTGAATAGGAAGGTAAAATGAAAAGTTGTTGATAAACAGTAGAAAATAGAGGAGGGAAATTTAATTTTATTCGTTTATTAATTCCATTCACTTAGCAGCGCCTTCGATATCGCGTACTGTGCCAACTGTTAAGACTAGATGAGATCAATGCAATCACGACCTCAACAGTTAATATTCTAGGAGACACACTTAATATCGGCCGTCTTGGGATCAGTAAGTAAATCTCGCAATGTTAACCCTGCATGGCACTTTACTGGCGGCGTTGTACACTTCAGCAGATTGCTTCTGTGTGTGTTTGACAGGGAAATCATTTTCAAACTCCTACAGAAAGAAGCAGCTGTTCATAAGAGACATGTACCACTCTTGCGAGAGAGACTAATAACACATTCCTGTCTTGTGAGTCCGCCGTAATATTGGTATCACGCTGAGAGAAAATGGGCCCAAAATTATTTAAAGGCATGAGTCTTTTAGAAAATTCTACCTTTCACATTACGTAATAATTTAGGGGATTTTAACGAGCCTAGTTGGAATATATGTTCCTAAATACTTTAGTTAAAATGACGCTGGTTTAGGGTCTTGTTTTATGTTTCTAGGTCCCTGCAGTTTGTATTGGATCTTTCATTCTTTTCCCAAAAAGTGCAGATAGTGTGGGGTTGTACAAACTGTGGCTATGTTAAGGTGTTAATGTCAACACTCAGTTGCAAGAGTTTTCTTCCGGGATATGGCTAATTTGTTAGTAGCTCATACTTATGAAAAAAGATTAATAGGTTTGAAATTACGAAATTAAATAGGCACGACTGATATTTTCGACGTTTTCTGTCTTTTAATGTAAAATAATCGCAGCATTTCGGAGAGTTTATCTGCGCCTGTTGCAATGTGGGAGAGAGCAAGAGAAGGAAAGAGAATTATTCTCATGGTCTTGTTTAGCTCGGCGATAGTGACTCTTTCTAAGAAGACCATAAATCTGTCATAGTAGCAGAGACTAACTCTTTTCACAGGGCACACCAGAGAAGGTTCCCTTTTCTGTGTGAAGATGGAGTGAGATGAATCCTCCGAAACGTTGCAAAATTCTAGCTTGAGATCTTGGGCAGTGTTAAGACACCAGTCACGTCTTCTCTTATGATACTCCATCGTCAGAATATGTTGAAGATGAATTGCGAAATCAAAGTTTAGTCCTGCGATGGAAGAACTGATTGTTTTGTAATTAAATACTCCTCATTTTATTGGTAATTTATGAAACAATGTTATATCATGCATCGAGATTGAACGTGTTTTTTTTTATCTTAGTTTTAGGACTGTGTACTGCCCTTGACAAATGTTGTGTTGCTCTCTGCCGTCGCGCTGCAATGTGATCTGTTGGGGTACTAAAATTTGCCAAGCATCTAAATATCTGTGGGGGAAAATCGTTTCGCATCTTAAAACCGTTTATGTTCGTATAGTTTCTAAACAGGAGGACCGGGAAAACCCCCACGTATATGGGGGGATTAAATTAAGATGGATCTTCAGGAAGTGGGATTGGGGGTGGGGGTTGGGGGGGGGGCATGGACTGGATTGATCTGGCTCAGGATAGGGACAGATGGCGGTCACTTTTATATGGGGTAATAAACCTTCGGGTTGCATAAAATGCGGGGAATTTCTTGACTAACTAAGGACCGGTTAGCCTCTAAAGGAGGGCTGTACTCAATGGAGTAAGTAGGTACATACATATATAAGAAAGAAAGGAAGAAAGTAAGTAAGTAAGTAATTGAGTGAGTGAGTGAGTGTAATGACCGAACAGCAATAGAGGAATGGAAATCACCTAACAAATTTTGTTTTGTATGCCATAAACATATTATGGCATGCTTGTTTTATCATGCAGAATAATCCCTGAAGATTGCGTTGTAATGGCAAAATAACAAAAGTGCGAAAGGACAAAAACAAGATTATGAAGAAAATAAAAGTTCAGTGCCCGTAGTGCACGTGTACTCTATTTGCAACTGAGCGCGAGTAATTGATGTAGAAGTACTCTAGATTTTGACTGGCTGATTAATTGAGTTGAGAATAGTGCGACTGGTAACGCTGCTTCTACTGTAGAAGCCAGTGGCATTGAAATGAATTGTTAAAGACGAAAATGGATCTTGTGTCAGTAAGCTCTTTGAAGCAGATGGCCATGACCTATCTGAGGGTGGTATCCCAGCAGCCAGCGGGGCAGGCTGTGGAACTAGTCGGTAACTGCAGTGGGATTTGCAATAGTCCCCAGAACGTCGCTATAGGGATCTACTCTGTTTCGCATTTTTGGTAAAGTGGAGGTAAAGCTGTACCTTTTCACGCCTTGAATGCACATGGGGATTGAAGCTGTAGCTCCACACATTCTTTTTCTCGTAATCAGATATAGGAGAGTGGTCTGCTTCATGCATCTGCCGATTTACCCGTAGGGAGTGAACCCCCGGTAACCCCTGACTAGGCGGCTGGTTGGACTCCGTTTTCGGTCTGGACAGTTTATGTAAGAAAAATGTTACCCCCATCGGGACTCTAACCACCATTTCTCTGTTGCACAGCTTTATGGATGGTGTTCTTTCTTGCTGCTTAAGAAATATACCCGCTCCGTTCGCAAAGTAGTTTATTAGGATTGATCCATTTTTGTTCCAAATGTGCGTTTCTTTAAACATATGTAGCCTGTTGTTTTGTTTGTGGGTTAGTGAAGTGGTATTGACGGCAGTATTTTTATTTATGTATTTCAATTTTAATGATTTCTAATATTTTCAAGTTTTTAAATCTAATTGTAAAGTTTTTTTTCAGTTGATCTGCACAGGTTTTGTCAAGAGAGCTCATTGCGGTCATTTCGATATATATATATATATATATATATATATTGAATTGGCAAAAGAAATTGTCCACCCCTGAGATAAGATGAGGGGTCCATAAGCCGGAAAGACAAAAGGAGAAGGAACTTTTAAGTGGAAAATATTTGGTGAAATAATAACGGCCACAAACTTTATGAGACCTGATAGGAACTGCGAAGAATTATTTTACGGCGTTTTGGGAAAAGCGGTTCTCAAACAAGTGAAACGACTGCACTGAATTACAAAGGTGTTACGTAAATTAAACAGCAAAACGTGGCTAAGTTATGTCTTAAAAGGCGTTTTATAATTATAGAACTTTTAAAACCTATTTGTGAGGAAAGCTTCAAACTTTCAGGAGCATTCTTATGTGGTGTTCTCTCCTTTTAGAAGAACTTATACAGGGGCTTTTTAATTTACTGCTTTTTTTTTTGAATGGGATTGTTTTTTTCCTTTAAATTGCAAACAAGATTTCTGTTGAAAGGGATAGAATTTTGTTTAAAGCTTTTTGCCATTGTAAGAATGATGATTTTGAACCACACTCTAAACGGCAGGCAAGAATCTGCTAATTTGACACGAGTTACGCTTTTCTTAGTGTATCTTCACGTTGTGATTAAACGGGTCGCATTTTTTACTTTGTGTAACAGGATGATGTGGGTTGAATTCTGCCTGGACGCTGGAAATCCTATGCTTCCTCGTCGTTTTTCTGGGTCATTTCTTGGGAGACAGGTGCTAGACACGATCAGTCCTCCAACCGTCTTTCCTAGAATCGGCCTATTTAGGTTTAACGTCACGTGTCCTTGCATTTGTGACTGGTTATTCAACAGAAGTTTTTTTTTTTTTTTAAGTTTACAATATAAGCACCGATTTCATCAAACACACAAGTGAACATTCAGTCTGTAGATCCCACAGAAATCACTCATAAACCTCCCCATGTTACTCCATGTCTTTGCAGCCTTAAATACAAGATTAGGCAGTGTACGTACATTGTGGCACGGTCGCGTAATGTTTGTACCTCCTCGACAAACCTAACAGCCTGATACCATTTCACACGTCGACAACGCATTTATGGAGATTTAATGTCGCCGACTCCAATAAATCGTACGCAGGTCTTCATGTACAGTTTCCATTATTTATTCGGATTGTAACCAATTATGGGTTTTCTGGACGGATTTTGACGAAAGTCTGTCCAGTGGAACCCCAGATGATACATGCGAACAGGCAGGCAGACAGATAGACAGACAGACCGACGGACAGGCATGATGAAGGCATAGGGCGCTTTTCTCGAGAATGCAAAGGCTTCTAAAAAGCGGTCAGTAAATGCTGCCTAGGAAAGTGGTCATTGAGGACCGGGGACTCTTGCAGCGCTGTTGATGAAGACTTTAACAGAAATAAGTGCTGTTCATTGTGTGCACAATACGAAGAACTTAAGTACAGTATAACGTGCGAACAACATGCCGAGATTGTGCAAAATGTGCATGTAAGCTGGGTTGGCGGCTAGAGGGGTACATTTTTCTGTTACGTGGTGTCATTGTGTACGGTTGCCATTTACATTCTTCAAAATTGCTGAAATTCCTTCTCGCCGTTGATTAGACCCGAATATAAGGCCACCCAAGGTGCCATCCAGGGTCGCAATGTCGCTGACAACACTTAAACGTGTTTCCGCGAGACTGCGCAAACTCCATGACATGGGTCGGATTATTTTCAAAGCCAATCTTGACAAGGCTTGTCCACATTTCCGCAAAATCCGACAGCCATAAAACATTTCTTAGAACTTTTTTTTGTTCTGGTACTTCCTACCTGCTTTGTGTTCCCGACACGAGACTAACCGATTCCTCTTGCGTGTTGTCATGCGTATGGTCTATCTTCTCATCTTATTTGTAAAATAGATAAATACTGAAATGTATCCAACTAGAAATTGCGTTCTGTCAGAATGCAGGCCATAAGGAAAAAACTGTGCGAATTCTTAACATGTTTGTTGTGTGTGAAAAGGTGTTTATTTTGGCGACGAAGGTTAAACCAGTTAAATAATTTGTGACAGAAATGTATTATTAAAGTGATTCCGCCTGTTTAGAGATGGCTGTGAAACTGATAAATACAAAATAATGTACTTTGTTCAAATTTCGTACTGCAGTGTTACGGTCGGAGGGACTTCCCAGAGTCCGACGTGTTACACTCTTGTTTAGCGCTTAATCTCAGTGAGTAGCCAACGAAACGCATGTGCGCTGCTGTGGGCAAAATGAGAGTTTGTTAATTCAGGAACAGGCTGTGCTTCAGTGAGCTAAATACGTTTATGTTTGGTGTTGAGATTTGACTATTAAATCTATCACAGACATAGGCCTGTTAGCCGAATCCTGTGTCCTTTCCGTCTAAGGCGTGTGTCTGCGGCCGTTCGATTGTGGGGATTGCGGATTCGAATCCCGCAAGGAGACGTGGATTCCTTTCCGTTGTGAGCGTTGTGTTTTGTCAGGTAAAGTTCTCTACGTCGGGCTGATCACTCCCCCAGAGGAGTCCTGCCGAGTGTGGTGTGTCTGAGTGTGATCGTGGAACCTAAAAAATGAGGAGGTCTAGGGCCACCAGGACTACTGAGCCATAAAAGAAATAAGCCTTTTAATATTTACGGCAAGGAGGTGACTGTATTTACCACCAGCTGTAACTTAAAGAAACTCAGCCTTTTGCCACAGAGCATATGTGGGTGTACAATTTAGACCGAAGTACGCTACTTGCATCTCTTAATAGCATAATGTGTAGGACATCTCTGTTCTGTTGATCATTAAAAGACTGCATTTTTCCGCTCATCTTTATGCATCTCCCGCGACTCTCATAGCTATTGTTTTCCTACACTGGATTAACCAGTAGTTCTTTGTAATGGAGAAGAGTGTATTTACTGTGAGATGTAGCTGCATTTATACGTGGTATGTACATTAATTGCATGTCTCCAGGCGTTCGTCCAAGGAATGCGCATTTGTGAGCTCGGTCTTAATCTGCCCTTTTTACGTTACTATACTTGTCCCAGACGCAGAATTTCATGAAGGGGATGAATAAAAATGTATTTATTTCTGTAGTTATTTTACATGTTGGGTTATTAAATATTATATAATTATTGCATAATATAAAATTAAATTATATGAAATTTCTTACTTGGCAGAAAATAAAAATTCTTTTACTGTTGTGAATTACTATCAACTAGTGACATTCAGAAAAATTATACTTATTTATTGACGTAACAGCCGAAATCAGGCTCTACGTACGATATATCGATTTCTCTAAGTTTAGACTATGTGGTATATATTTTTGCCACTGCTCGTTAGAGGTTTTAGAACAGTATAATTATTGGGCTTTCCAGACAACAATTTGGAGCCTTGAATAATTCTATTCTCTCAGTACCTCTGGCCTGAATAAGGCAGATGCTGTACATTTAATTGCCACTACGTAACGCCTTACTGAAATTTTGCGTTTCTTATTCCTTATTATAAGCTGAATTTATTTAACGTGACTGTAGGGGCGTATAGAGGAGGCGCGACTAAAAAAAAAAATATTAACAGTCGATTTTGCTGCTTGTATTCAGCAACAACAGAAAGGTAAATCCCTGGAAAATCAGAAAATTAAATCTGCTGGTGTTTTGTATTGTGCGTGTCTATTCTATTCATGAGATTCCGGTCTGTTAACCAAAAGTCTGCTTTATTTTGAATGCAGCCGTAAGCCAAATGCCCACTTGACATTATAAAATGAAAAGATCCCTACTTGATCTTTCAAATTCACACACAGCTCCTGCATGTATTTTGAGACCACAGCCTACAGCGGTCTTGTGAGGTCTGACCGTTTTTAGGTTGACCTGATATCCTATAAGCTTCGAAATTGGGAGCTTAAAAGCATTTGCAGTCCAAACATAACACTTAAATCCCACACGTTTAAAGTGTTTCAATACGGACACTTGAAGTTGAGAGAAAACAGGGAGAGTTTACTTTGAATGACGCTATTATTGGCAACTATTCTGTATAGCTCTATAGCTATCTCTACCTTGTTGATTTTCGGGCAGAGAAATGCAATAAAGCAATCAGTTGTTGGAGATTTTGTTGACAGTGGATACGGTATTGGGAATTTCAATACTCACAAAGAAGTCACGGCCATACCCTGACAGTTGAAGTGTCTCGTTTTCTTAGAATTAACAAAGTACTTTCCGTCGCTATATTCCTACTTTCAGTCACACCTATGAAATGTTTCACACAATTTGTCTCTTTACAAACTCACAAATTGAGGTCTCAGCCGTATACAAGGACAATGTAAAAAAAATTCAGGTGCTATTCGTAACAATTTTTTTTCCTTCTCGTCCTGATGATGCCCCTTCATACATTAGCCGAAACATTTTGCATTAAAACCTGACAACATATATGAATTGTTGTGATTCACAGCCACTACCGTTACTTGTATATATTAATCATAGCAGAATGTCCCACTTAGATATCATATTCTATTGCATTTATTTGTATAGTAATTTGTTTATTGAATACCGCTTTTGGCATTTCGAATTATATGGATTCATTGGTGACTCATGAATTTAACAAAGGCTGCCTACGGAACTGTAGTATTTGCGTATTTGCGTAGAGGGTCTGAGAAGAACCACCACAACCCTCAGGCAGGATAGCAGGTCGGCTGGCTGCGATGTGAATCCCAGACTTCACTAGCATGAAGCAGGAGTACTGACCATATCCACGGAAGTCTCTCTCTCTGCTGCTTGTAGTTTATATGAAGACGTGCATGTATGCTGTGGTGCCTTGCCGCGCCGCGCCGTGTCGTGTCGTTTCGTATCGTGTCGTACCGTGCCATGCCGTGCTTTACCTTATAGTGGACACTGAGCAGATTCCGAAAAACGTGCTGTTTAAATCTACACCGCAGAAGGATTTTGATTTTCTCTTACCCTAAAAGCATTTTTAAATCCTGAATAGGGAGGCACAGTGTGTCAGCCCAGACGACAGTGACGTTTACATTCACTGCGGTAAGAACCGCCAATCTCACATGTAGAATTAGGGAGGGGATGGGGTACGTCAAAACACAACTGTCTTGTATCGTATTTATTATGCTGACGACGACATATTTCGGCCACTGTGGGCCATCTTCAGGTCACAAAAATGTGTATAGAGGAAAACTATACAGAGTATGATCACAGTACAGGTGCATATTCTAAACTTTCAACGAGATCTCGTTGTCGGTTGGATTACACATATTGAGCTAAAAGGGCCTCTTCTAAGTAGAGTATAAGAATTTGATGGATATATATATATATATTGATATAGGGCGTACTACTTATATATTACAATCTAGCTTAATGCGCCATTTGTAAAACTAGGTACTAATTATATATGTATATCCATCAGATTCTTATACTCTACTTAGAAGAGGTACCTTTAGCTCAATGTTTATAATCCAACCGACAACGAGATCTCGTTGAAAGTTTAGAATATGCACCTGTACTGTGATCATACTCTGTATAGTTTTCCTCTATATACATTTTTGTGACCTGAAGATGGCCCACAGTGGCCGAAACATGTCGTCGTCAGCGTAATAAATATGATACAAGACAGTTGTGTTTTGACGTACCCCACCCCCTCCCTAATTGCTTATAACACAACGGGGATGATGCACCGAAAGCTCACATGTAGAATGTTCTTCTTTCCTGAAGAAGCCAAATTTTTTCGCGTTGCTGGTGCCGGTACTTCCCTCATATTTGGTAGTTTACAGTGCAGGCTGTTGAAATGAAGGGTTTCATCTCCCGTTTCCATCGCAGTTCAGGAAGACTGTGCTTTGCCACTCTAGTTAATTTGCGATATATTTAAATGAGAAATGTTCATTCCTTTGTAGAATGAAATACCGCGTAATGGTCGCAGTACGTTTCTCACTGTTATTTCAGTCATTTTCCGTGACTACTTGTTCATGCAATCATGACAGTTGCATCTTATATAGCATACATGACGTCATACATCGTCACTCAAACGCTGTGTTTATCTTTAGATCAGTTCACATCAGTTCAAACTTATTTGAAAACTTGTCAGAACTCCTCAGGCTTGACAATTGTTTTATGACACGAAACGTATTCTGTCTTTAACAATGCTGTGCTCGTACAACACATCATTTTAATGTTTCATATGGAAAACAAGGCACGAATTCTAACCGCTGTAAAACTATTGACCAACCTTTATCTGGCTGCTTCTTCCTTTATTGCCTGTACAGTCTGAAGAATGTGAACTTCTTTCTACCCCTCCTTGCGACAGACTCATCATTCGCTGTCATTCCTTTCTAACACAAGTATTTATCCTCCTTTCCCTTCATATAATGAAAATATAAATTCAGCAAATTCTTGTTATAGTTACTCAAAATATCTTCTCTGCTTTCCAAAGCTCTGAAACTTGTTGAACGCCGCCACTGAGTAGAAAGCACTTCTAACTGTTTGGTAGGCCACGGGGTCAAATTTCGGCCTGGAGACGGGCTTTTATGGAGAGGTTTATCGTGATTTTCCTCAGCCTCTCCAAGCAAGTGACGCTTACTTACTTACTCCATGGTGCGGAGTCCTTCTTGAGAAGCTAGCTGGTTTGCAGCTAGTCAAGAAATTCCCTGCATTTCACGGAACACGAAGGTTCATCACCGCACCCACAAGCGTCCGCCACCTGTCTCTATCCTGGGCCAGCCCAATCCAGTCCATATACCCACATCCAACCTCCTGGAGATCCATCCTAATATTATCCACCCATCTACGCCTGACACTATAATATCTAAATGTAGACGACCAAAATTACCTTTCACATCCCTTACAATTCATTTTGGGCCGTCTTCTTACTATTCAAACCTACAGGCCTGTAATTTGAACTGCCGGCAGCGTCGCTAAGTGAAAAATAGATAATAAACAACACCGACTGATATCTTTTGAAACACAGGTGATTTAAAATTTTGTACTAAATTAGTTGGACGGCCGGAGATCGGTTCCCGATAGATGCTTCTGTTGTTCTTTACACCAGGTCCGTGTCCAGGTAGGATTTGGACTTTACTGTCTCTTTTCCAAAGGTTACAGACTTCTCTTTGCCGAGGGTGGGTAAATCGACCGGAGCATAAAGTAATGCAGTGTTCAGCTGGCTCAGATCAGGGTCAGGAGGTATGTAAATTCCTACTGAATATAATTAAATAATTCGCTTTGCAGGCTTAAAATACAGGATTATTCGAAATGATTGTCGGGGTTTTAACAACTTGTCATGCACAATACACTTGAGATAGGAGATATTTGTTTTGTTATTTAATAGAACAACACTCCAAGTTGTTGTTCCATACCTTACAGGTGCCCTATATGGGCACACTTTGTGATTCTACAAACATCAACACGATAATGAAATGTAAGCACACAAAGCGCTTTCTCACTGCCGTTCGCCGCCATCTTAGTAAGCTGCACTCCAAGCGGAGAAATTCGTAACTACTGCACACCGCACAACATAAAAGAAAAGTTTGAGAATTTCTAGATCCATCGGTGCAACTACATACTCCTATCTCAAGTGTATTATGTATGACAAGTTGTTAAAACCCCGACAATCATTTCGAATAACCCTGTATTTAATTACACATGTTTTCAGCTACTGAATTTTCATTTGAAGGAACGACACTAAGAATGGTTGAAAGATCACGGTATTTTAAAACAGCTTCTAAAATCAAGCTGTTGCGAAATGTATAAAAGTAAACCGATATTATTTAGCTATTCGTAAAATTTGAGAAAAATTTCTACGGACGGCTGCACTTTGTAATGCGAAGTCATGGAATTGTTTTTACTCCGATACAGGATGTGAAGCAGATCGCGTTTTGGGTGCCTCATCTTGCATTGTCTTAGACCTGAATTTAGTTTCAACATCAAATAAGTATGTCCATGTTCTTGTGTCACGATCACGACTGATGTCAAAATCATGGTAACGCTTAGCTATTAAGTCATTAGAAATTTTAGAAAAGTTCAATTATTTCAGAATGACTGCCTATCAAAATTGTGCTAATGAAGGTAATCTGGATTTTATTTGGTTTCTATTGCCTCCTTCGCCTTAGAATCTTTGTTATCCATTTATCTATCTGAAAACCTTTATAACGTGAATAAAGAGATCTACTGTGTGTTTGAAGTCTTTGCCGTCACCCTAATAGAAGAACCTAGTTTGAGGGTGTCAGAAGGGGGTGCTAAGAAGAATGTTGTAACCTTAAATCGAGGTAGCAGGAGAAGACGAATATTACATAATGTGGAGCTGAGTAAGTTCTGCTTTTTCAATATTATTGGTGCGATGAAATAAGGCGGGGTTACATGTGCGGGGTTTGTGGCTTGATTGCGACAGAGACGATAAAATGTAACAAAATCTGGTTCGGAAAAAATTTAAAGGAAGGAAACACTTTGGAGTTCTGGGCTTAGACAAGAAAATAATAGGCCGTATTGAATTTATCCTTTATAAATAGTGTGCGTGCTTGATTCGCGTGGCCTCCACTAGATGTCCGTGCCGGAGTCGTTATAACATAATGATACACTATAACTTTCCAAAATGTCGGGAAATCTTGGCTTCTTGAGAGACTGTCAGCTTATGAAGGGTAATGGAGAAGGGGTTATCATCAGCATCGACAGACACACCATTATGTCTGTTAAGGAGCGGCAGCCGCTTCGAATCTCGGTCACGATACAGTTGAACCTGACAGAGGATTCTGAATTTTTTTTTATCTTCGGATAAATTATGTGATTGCAAAATGAAACGTCTGTAGTGTATGTTGTTATAGTTTTTTTTTTTGCAGATTCGTCTTTTGGAGTTGGTAATGCAGTGCTAAACAACGAGAGCTTTTGAAACAAGTGGTTATTTGGTCGGTCTCTAGAAGCATTTCTGCAGTAACACTGTATTTCTGTTATTTATCAAAGTTTCTTCTTATTTTATTATAGATCTCTGACCGCAGAATAACCACCAGAAGTCATCAGCCCTCTTCTTGTTTGTTAAAACTTCATAGCGACACCAGCAATCATCCTTTCGCTCTACGATTAGACGTCCATTTATTCACGAATATGATCCTTAAGAACGTAGACAAGCATCGTTTATTATGCACGGCAAACGTCATTGCACATAAGGATGAACTTTTACATGATAGTACCACTCATGAAATAATCATTTTATACAACACAGTCATGTTGATATCCATGAAGGTTTATATAGGAATGGAAATTCACGCCAGATGCTTGACACATTTTGAAGATTCGAGTATTTTGGGATATGGTATCCTGTCGAATAGTAAATATTTACCGACGTTTCGGATTCGCTAATGCCTCAATCTGTAGTGTATAGGCAGTCCAATAATGGACTAAAAATAGAGGTAGTACGTCGCTTCGAAATGTCGACAGCTATTTTACTGTCGACACGTCATCGTGTTCCTGAATACTTGAATCTTCACCGACGGTGCTGCGAAAACTTAAAATCTCGCATGGTAAAATTCAATACCAGCTCAACGAGACATGCCTTTCTTACAGAATTTGTAGATATGTTTGAGATCAGAATCCATTTATGATTTCACATAACTAGCTCAATTGGTTCATTGTTCATACCGCAAAATAAAATTGACTGAAGAATCCACGCTGTCCCTGGGTTGCTGCTTTACATTCTACGAAACTGAATGGGTATCCAGTAACAAAATATATAGTTGTTGGAAGAGCAATTGCCGTAAATAGTTCAGGACTGTGCCGCTATAATAGTGCTTGTGTCGCTTCCACCAGAAAAATTCGCAGTGTCTCCATATTGGAATTTGTGTGGGGAAATTATAAATTACAAGGTGGGGTTGTTTCTGGTATGATATACCATGTTTCATGGAAATCTGTCAGCTGGTTGAAATTTCTTAAGGCAGCAGACCCATGAACGTGATTAAACCATAAACCTGTCTTTCCTTATAAATATTAAAGTGAGTTAATAAGGATGAAACAAAGGTGCTGTGTTGAACAGTTCAGATGTGCGTCCAGTGATTGCCACTCCAGTACCTCCGGCCATGCCACACAGCTATGGAAATGCTTCATAACACGCCCACTCCATCAAATTACTAAGGTTCAGTTCTATGAATAAAATATGAAGAGGAAATCGTGGTTAGGAGGAGGAGAGAGAGGATGAAGTCAAAGTAGGGGAAGCAGAAAAAAGAAAAAGGATACAGAAAAGAGGGGAAGGAATGAATTCGTCAAAGCGACAAGCAAGCAGCCATGATGAAGTGGGGTGTAAAGTATGGAAACATCAGCAGCATAACAAGTATAAGATTTATAGGGAGATAAATTAGACATACGGCCTACAGGACCGGGGATGAGACCTTAACATAACACCGACGTAAGTGGTGAACATTTTGTTTTATTAATATTTGCCTTCTATAAATTTAATTTTTATTTGTTTCATTGTGCTCATATTATGACCGCCATAAAGCCTCCAGTTTTTATTTGTAATTCATTATTTCATTAAGCTATTTGTTAGAATGAAGCTACTTTTTTATGCCTCCAAAGCACGTTGTGTAAGGCATGCTGCGGCAACTATGACCTGTGAATAATATGGTTGTCCTTTGGTCAGCAACCTTCGATGCGGGTGCCACAGGTTGACACACGAAGCAGTTTACCGACTCAGAGAAATTCGTACATGAAAACTGAAAAGAATATATTTTTTTATAGTTTAAGGCATTATAGTGTTTAAGAACTGGGAGCAGTTAATTGTGCAACAATACAGCTTTATCTTTTGGCTTTGATGCATGTGGTATTGTAAATAAGAATGCTTCCGAAGGACTTGGCAGCACGCTCTTCATAGAGGTTATTGCCTTGTTAACAAACTGTGCACTTTCATATCCAAGAACTCATGTTTATTCCACCGCTGTGAGAACATTCCGTATGAGGCACTAAAACTCTTACGGCTACATCGCTCTGCGCATACTTGATTACTTTTCCGATTTCGTCTGTGCCTGTTGGTGTGCTTGTGTGTGTGTGTGTGAGTGTGAGTGTGAGTGTGTGTGTGTGTGAGTGAGTGTGTGTATGTGTTTGTGTGTGAGTGTGTGAGTGTGTGTGTGAGTGAGTGTGTGTATGTGTTTGTGTGTGAGTGTGTGAGTGAGTGAGTGAGTGTGTGTGTTTGTGTGTGTGAGTGTGTGTGTGAGTGAGTGTGTGTATGTGTTTGTGTGTGAGTGTGTGTGTGAGTGAGTGTGTGTGTGTTTGTGTGTGTGAGTGAGTGTGTGAGAGTGAGTGTGTGTGAGTGTGAGTG
>Ga0123354_10002823_pt1 | contig 23443 bp, 17 predicted proteins | sample TergutLab28metaG_2_FD_97872 | JGI IMG/M metagenome (GOLD analysis project Ga0123354, IMG submission 97872) | Labiotermes labralis P4 segment gut microbial communities from Petit-Saut dam, French Guiana - Lab288 P4 | ecosystem: Host-associated > Arthropoda: Insects > Digestive system > Gut ... | reverse complement strand
TTGGGGCGAAAGTCCTTCCTACAGCATTACATCTGCAAAATTAGCCGGAATTTTTTATTTTTCCTAATTTTCTAACAACTTTATTTTCAATAAATTATTTTTTTATATTTTTCTTCCTGAATTGCTGCTAAAAGATTAGTTTTCTTTTGTTTCCCTTCTATTTTTTTTGAAAATATTTTATCTTCATTCTTTCCCCCACTGCAAATCCAGCAGACGATTGTTTTGAATCCGGCGTTCTAACTCGGAAATGTATTCATCGATAAGTTTTTTCTCTTGGGAGTTATTGTTTGGATTAGCGCTCTTTAGATACTCTTCTGCCTTTTGCGCCCAATTCCAAGCCGGATCTAATTTATCTTGCATTTCGTTAGCTACTGCCAGGTTAAGTGCAATCTTCGCTTGACTCGCCGGTTTTGTCTTTTTCTTCAATTCAGTAGTCCAAATCGATTCGGCATTCGCCCATTTCCGATTCGCCGCATAACTGGTTGCTTCCTGCATTCGGGCGTTGTAGCCGGTGAAAAACAGCCTATTCACCGTTTTCCAAGTAGGAATAAAACGCTTTGCAGCTTGATTTCCAAGCACACGAGATAATTCATGAATCATATATTCCGGAATCTCTTTGAAAAAAATGATTGAATCACCCTCGACGATGGATTTCGTAAACAAACTGTCGGAAACGGTGAAAGTAGTTAACGGCTTTTCTCTTCCGTAAGAATACATGCTGCAAGTGATGATGCCATCGGCTCTCAAATCAACAAAACCGTTCTGGTCGGAAGAAAAAATATTTTGCATTTTCTTGACGTTCTCTTTTACGGAAAACAGCAACCGGTCAACAACAAGCAAGGCGTCATAGTTTTCGTTGTCATAGAAATCAGATAGTTCTTCGGGCGAAAGATCGGTTATTGATAACCATTCGGTAGTTTCCTTCGTATGAATAGGTTCTTTATATACAGCAATTGTATGGAAAAAATGCGATTCATTTAATACGCCGGCAATTTCGTCTATCGCTGACCAAGCCATCGAATCTAATGATAAAGGATAGTTTGTATGGAGCGCTTTCTCGTCAAATGTCCTATCAATTCCATAATTTCCCGGTTGGGTAACGGTATTATTCAAAATCAAAACATTTTGAGCGGATACCGGTAAAGTAATCGGAGCCGGTTCCTGTATATCAATTGAAAATTGATGTACACTCGAACAGGAACTGCAAATCAGCAATAAGAGGAATAAAATCTTTCCGACCTTGTTTTTCATAAGATAATAGCATATATATTAATATTTTATTCGTATAATTCAAATACGGCTTCTATTTCAACCGCAACATTGCTTGGAAGCGAGGCAACCCCGACAGCGCTTCGGGTTCCCACTCCGTTGTCCAATCCCCAAACGTCTGCGAATAGTTCACTGCATCCGTTGATTACAAAAGGATGCTGTTCAAATTCGGAAACGCAGTTTACCATTCCGAACAGTTTGACGACTCTTTTTATCCGGTTCAAGCTTCCCAAGTTTTTCTTGAGGGTTGAAAGCATGGTTAGTCCCACCTGACGGGCTGCCAATTTTCCTTCCTCTTTGGTCAATTCTCTTCCGATACGTCCTGTGATTAAAGTCGTATCGTTCTGCACCGGTAGATGTCCGGACAAATATACATATTTTCCGTCAATCAAACACGATTTGTAAAGTCCTTTCGGATCCGAAGCGGGAGGTAAATGCAAGCCCGTTTGTTCAAATTGTTTGTCGGCATTATACATAGTGTTTAGTGATTAATGATTTAATAGAATTTATTCTGTTGAGAGCGCCGCGATACTTTCCTGTAACGATTTGATTTTACTCTCGGCGTCGGCTTGTTTTTTCCGTTCCATTTCAATCACCTTTTCAGGAGCTTTGGAAACGAAACTTTCGTTGTTTAGTTTCTTACGAACCGATTCCAGAAATCCTCGCTGGTATTTCAGTTCTTCATTGAGTTTAGCCAACTCTTCGGCTATATTGATGTTATTGTTTCCAAGAGGAACGGCAAATTCAGTCGTTTTAACCAAAAAGGAAATAGCTCCCGCCGATTTTTCCTTTGTTTTTTCAATACCGGATAAATTAGCCATTTTCAGCAATATCGGATAATAATCCGTTGAAAACGCTCCAATTACTTGCAACGTCAGACTGTCTTTGTTCGGAATATTTTTCTGCGCCCGGATGGTGCGGATGTTTGCAATGACTTCTTTCACTTCTTCCATCTTTTCCCTGTCATGGAAATTATCCGTATTCCCTGCTTCTACCGGCATTCGGGAAATCATAATGCTTTCGCCTTCTTTCCGTTCTTCCAACGCTTGCCATAATTCTTCTGTAATGAATGGCATAAAAGGATGCAGCAGACGAAGCAAGGCGTCGAAAAATTTCAATGTTGCTTCGTATGTTTTTAAGTCAACAGGCTGTTGATAAGCCGGTTTAATCATTTCTAAATACCAAGATGAAAATTCATCCCAGAATAATTTGTAAACTTCCATCAAAGCTTCCGAAATGCGGTATTTGGCAAACAGGTCGTTGAGGCTTCCAACGGTTTGAGCTAATTGCGCTTCAAACCAGCGGATAGCGATAGCAGACGAATCCGGTTGCGGAATGCCGGCTGTTTCCCATCCTTTTACCAAGCGGAAAGCGTTCCAGATTTTATTGTTGAAATTGCGTCCCTGCTCGCAAAGCGCCTCGTCGAAGGGGAGGTCGTTCCCTGCGGGGGAAGTCAGCAACATTCCCATGCGAACGCCATCGGCTCCGTATTTGTTCATCAATTCAATCGGGTCGGGCGAATTACCCAGCGATTTCGACATTTTCCTTCCCAGCTTATCGCGGACAATACCGGTGAAATACACATTACGGAAACAGGCTTCGTGCCGGTATTCATATCCCGAAATAATCATCCGCGCTACCCAGAAAAAAATAATTTCCGGAGCGGTAACCAAATCGTTGGTAGGATAATAGTAATTAATATCCTTGTTATCCGGCTCGTTGATGCCGTTGAATACGGAAATGGGCCAGAGCCACGAAGAAAACCAGGTGTCGAGGCAATCTTCATCTTGCTTCAAATCGTCAATTGACAATTGAGAATTGACAATTGACAATGCTTTTTTATAGGCTTCTTCTTTTGTTTCGGCGACTATGAATTGTTTAGGGGATTGCGGGTCAAGCCCGCAATGACAACTGAAGTACCACGCAGGAATCCGGTGTCCCCACCAAAGTTGGCGGGAAATGCACCAGTCCTTGATATTTTCCATCCAATAGCGGTACATGTTCTTGAATTTAGCAGGGATGAACCGGATGACATCGTTCATGACCGCTTCGAGGGCGGGTTTCGACAAATCGTCCATTTTCATAAACCACTGCATCGATAGTTTGGGTTCGATAGGCACGTTGGTGCGTTCGGAAAAGCCTACTTTGTTTTCGTAAGTCTCCGTTTTTTCCATCAATCCTTTTTCGAGTAATTCTTCTTCAATCAATCGGCGGACTTCAAACCGGTCTTTGCCTTCGTAGTGCAAGCCGTAGTGATTGAGCGTTCCGTCGTCGTTGAAGATATCCAGCGCCGGCAAATTGTATTTTTCGCCCAGCATATAGTCGTTTACATCGTGCGCCGGCGTTACTTTCAGACAGCCCGTACCAAATTCGATATCGACATACTCGTCTTCGATAATTGGAACTTCCCGGTTCGTTAACGGTACAATCACTCTTTTACCTTTCAGATATGCTGTTTTGGGATTATTGGGATTGATACAGACCGCTGTATCGCCAAAAATAGTTTCGGGACGGGTAGTGGCGATGATGGCAGCCCCCCCTTCGGAGGGACTTGGGGATGCTATCATGTATTTAATATAATACAATTTTCCCTGCTGTTCCTTGTAATTAACTTCTTCGTCCGACAGAGCTGTTTTTGCTTCAGGATCCCAGTTCACCATCCGTACGCCGCGATAAATCAACCCTTTGTTGTATAAATCGACAAATACTTTGATGACGCTTTCCGAACGCTTTTCGTCCATCGTAAAACAAGTTCTATCCCAGTCGCAGGAAGCGCCGAGTTTTTTCAATTGCTCCAGAATGATACCGCCGTGTTTATGCGTCCACTCCCAGGCGTGTTCGAGGAACTGCTCGCGGGTAAGTTCGGATTTTTTGATTCCTTCGGCAGACAATTTAGCAACCACTTTCGCTTCGGTTGCAATTGAAGCGTGGTCGGTGCCTGGAACCCAGCAAGCATTTTTCCCCATCATCCGGGCGCGACGTATCAGAATATCCTGAATCGTGTTGTTCAGCATGTGTCCCATGTGAAGCACGCCGGTGACGTTAGGAGGAGGTATCACAATCGTATAAGGTTCACGTTCATCCGGTTCCGAATGAAAAAAACCGTTTTTCATCCAATAGCCATACCATTTGCTTTCAACGTCTGAGGGATCGTACTTTGTTGCAATCATTGTTAATAATATGTTTAAGTTACGAGTTACAAGTTACGAGTTACAAGGTTTGAACTGTAAAATAAACTTGTATTCGAATACAAAAGTACAAAAGAGTTTGGAAATGAGAAAATCCGATTACAGGCGAATGCTGCGAACATTACGAATTTTGCGGATGCTTGAAGCGGAATGAATAATATCTAAAACTTCAACCGGCTTGCAATGATAAATTATTTTTTTCTTGTTCATATTTTCTTCGTCATTTCGAAATGCGGAATGCCGACTTCCGTAAATTCATCTCCGATTATTTTATAGCCGTTTTTTTCATAAAATCCGACGGCTGTTTTCCGAGCGTGCATCCGGATAACGGAATAGCGTTTTTCTTTTGCAATTTTTTCTGCAAAAAGAAGTAATTCTCTTCCAAGACCTTTCTGTTGATAATCCGGCGTAACTGCCATTTGCCGCAATTGAACCGTGTCGGAATCATTTTCGGTGAGAATGCAACAAGCAAGCGCTTCCTCGTTTTTGCTACAAACAATCAAAGCATCGTTTTTGTCGCGTAATGTTTCGGCTTCCGTCAATCGCAGTCCGATGGGTTTCCGGAGTACTTCGTCACGCAATTTGCACATTCCCAAGTAGTCAGAACTTCCATAATCTATAATGCCCAGCGAAATGGTGTATGGTATATGAAGTGCAGAGGAAAACGAATCTATTCGTAAACTTACGGCATTTTTATGCGCTTGCAATGATTCATATTCCGCCAGAATCTGAATAGTTTCCGCCAGATTTAGAATGCCTTTCTTCGATATTTCCTGAAAAGTTATTTTTTTTACGAAACTGTCTAAATTCACTCCGCTGTAAGCACGGGCATAGCCGTTGGTCGGTAAGGTGTGATTCGTTCCTGAAGCGTAATCGCCTGCGCTTTCCGGCGTATAATGACCGAGAAAAACAGAGCCGGCATTGACCACCTGTCCAGCGAGTTCGTTGTAATTCCGAGTTTCAATAATTAAATGTTCGGGTGCATACCGGTTGGTTAATTTTATAATTTCATCATCGTTCTTCAAAACGATAATCCGGCTGTTTTCCAATGCTTTCCCTGCTATTTCCTTTCGCGGAAGCGCTTCTAATTGTACCTCTATTTCATGAACAACTTTTTTCGTTAACTCAATGGAATTAGTCGCCAATATTGATTGACTGTCAACTCCATGCTCGGCTTGCGAGAGCATATCGGCAGCAACAAAAGCAGGATTTGCGGTTTCGTCGGCGATGACTTCCACTTCCGAAGGACCGGCAGGCATGTCGATTGCGACATCTTTCAAACTTACTAATTGTTTGGCTGCTGTTACGTATTGATTGCCCGGACCGAATATTTTGTAAACTTTGGGAATGCTTTCCGTGCCGTAAGCCATTGCTCCGATTGCCTGAACACCTCCCGCTTTGAAGATTTTATCAACTCCGGAAACTATTGCGGCAAAAAGAATCGCCGGATGAATTTTTCCTTCTTTGTCGGGCGGCGAGCAGAGGACGATTTCCTTGCAACCCGCTATTTTTGCGGGAATAGCTAACATCAGAACGGTTGAAAAAAGCGGCGCTGTCCCTCCGGGAATGTACAATCCTACTTTTTCGATAGGTACGGCTTTTTGCCAGCAAACCACTCCGGGAGTAGTTTCGATACGCGGAAACTCCGTTTTTTGCGCTACGTGGAATTCCTCAATATTTGCTTTTGCAGTCAGAATGGCTTCTTTCAGTTTTGGCGGAATTTGTTTTTTCGCATCCGCTATTTCCTTTTCAGTAACACGAAGGTTGGTCAATTCAACATGGTCGAATTTTAATTCACAGGCTTTCACAGCCCTGTCTCCATCGTTTTTTACAGTTTCCAGAATAACGCCTGCGATATCCTGTATTTTTTCTGAATCGGCTACCGGACGACGTAAAATAGCGTCCCACTGACTTTCAGGAGGATATTGAAAGATGTTTTCAATGATGGAAGTGGATTTCATAGGATCATTTTTTCAATAGGGATAACTAAAATGCCTTCGGCGCCGGCAGCTTTCAATTTACCGATAATTTCCCAGAAGCGTTTTTCACTGAGAACCGAATGAATGGAACTCCATCCTTCCTGCGCTAAAGGTAAAACAGTCGGACTTCGCATTCCCGGTAAAATATCGAATATTTCCTGCAGCTTTTCGTTTGGAGCATTTAACAAAATATATTTTTTACCTTCGGCGGTTTGAACAGCTTCGATACGAAATATCAGTTCGTTCAAAATTTCTTTTTTCTCTTTGGATAAACGTGCATTGGCAATCAAAACAGCTTCCGATTGCATGACCGGTTCCACTTCTTTTAAATGGTTGCTAAGTAAGGTGCTTCCCGAGCTTACAATATCGAAAATCGCATCGGCTAAACCGATTCCCGGTGCAATTTCAACAGAACCGTTAATGATGTGTATGTCTGCTTTTATTGCATGGTCTTTTAGAAATCCGGTTAAAATTTCCGGATACGAAGTTGCGATTTTTTTCCCTGAAAACCAACTCAGGTTTTTATAAAACATTTCTTTTTCTTTCGGAATAGCAAGGGAAAGCCGGCATTTGCTGAATCCCAAGCGTTTGATGATTTCAGCTTTTTGTTTCCTTTCGACATATACGTTTTCTCCGACAATGCCCACATCGGCTACTCCGTCGGCTACGGCTTGAGGGATATCGTCGTCCCTCAAGAAAAGGATTTCGGCAGGGAAAGTTTTAGATGGGACTAATAAACTTCTTTTCCCTGAAGATAAAGACAATTTTACTCCGGATTCTTGCAAAAGCGTTAAACTTTCGTCGAATAATCTTCCTTTTGCTTGTATAGCGATTCTCAACATAATAAAAATCAAGTTAAAGGTATAAGTTATTACTAATATCAGACAAAGATAGCTATTTTTTGATAAACTGCAAATGTATTCACCGTCAGTTTAAATATAATTAACCCTAACAATGTTATAAAACTTGTTAGGGTTAATATGTTAAGGCAAAATCTTGAAATTACATTCCCAGACGTTTTTTAAGTCCGGCGAGTTCGGTAGTCAGTTCTTTCGGAAGATGGCTGCCAAAGCGAGCGTAATGTTCTTCTATCAAAGCAACTTCTGCTTTCCAGTCGTCGTTCGACACTTTAAGCACTTTTTCCATTTTGGCTTCATTCATACCAGCCAAGCCTTCAATATTGATTGATTTTACGGCGGGAACTTTGCCGATAGCCGTATCTACAGCTTCTCCTTTGCCATTGCAACGGTCGAAAATGTATGCCAATACTCGGCTGTTTTCGCCATAACCGGGCCACAAGAATTTACCGTTTTCATCTTTTCGGAACCAGTTTACATAGAAAATTTTCGGAAGTTTAGCTCCTGCATGTTTACCTATATTTATCCAATGTCCAAAATAATCGCCCATATTATAACCGCAGAAAGGAAGCATAGCAAATGGGTCGCGGCGAACGCCTGCTTTCAAACCAATAGCAGCAGCCGTAACTTCCGAACCCACAATAGATCCCATGAATACACCATGATTCCAATCTCTTGATTCGTGTACAAGAGGAACCGTATTCGGACGGCGACCACCGAAGAGGAACGCGGAAATCGGTACGCCTGCGGGATTTTCCCACTCTTTATCGATTGCCGGGCATTGAGACGCCGGAGCGGTGAAGCGTGCGTTCGGGTGAGCGCAAGGTTCGCCTGATGCAGGATCGTGTACTTTGTTTTTCCAATTGATAGTTCCGGCAGGACATTCCGTCCCGATGCCTTCCCACCATACGTCTCCGTCGGGAGTTAATCCCACATTGGTGAAAATGGAGTTCGCTTCGCAACTGTGCATAGCATTGGGATTCGTTTCCATCGAGGTGAAAGGAGCCACTCCGAAGAAGCCTGCTTCAGGGTTGATGGCGTACAATTGACCGTCTTTGCCGAATTTCATCCATGCGATGTCGTCGCCTACACATTCTACTTTCCATCCGGGAATGGTAGGAATTAACATTGCCAGATTGGTTTTTCCGCAAGCGCTGGGGAAAGCGGCTGCAATATATTTCTTTTCACCTTTAGAATTGGTGATGCCAAGTATTAACATGTGTTCTGCCATCCAACCTTGTTCTTTAGCCATCACTGAAGCGATGCGCAGTGCAAGGCATTTCTTACCTAACAAAGCATTTCCTCCGTAACCCGAACCGAACGACCAAATTTCGTGAGTTTCCGGAAAATGGGTGATATATTTCTTTTCGATAGGAGCGCAGGGCCATTTAACATCTTTTTGTCCGGGAGCTAAAGGAGCGCCTATTGAATGTACGCAAGGTACAAAATTACCGTTATCGCCAAGCACATCCAGTACTTTTTGTCCCATACGGGTCATAATGCGCATGTTAACGACTACATAAGGCGAATCGGTTATTTCAACGCCGATATGAGCGATATTAGAGCCGAGAGGTCCCATGCTGAAAGGAATCACATACATGGTGCGTCCTTTCATACAACCTTTGTATAATTCACGCATTGTTTTTCTCATTTCGTCCGGATCAGCCCAATTGTTGGTTGGTCCTGCTTCTTCTTTTGTTTTTGAACAAATAAAGGTACGGTCTTCCACGCGGGCTACATCACTGGGGTCCGATTGGAAATAATATGAATTAGGACGTTTAGCTTCGTTTAGTTTAACACCCATTCCACTTGCAACCATTCCGTCAAGAAGGCGTTGGTTTTCAGCATCAGAGCCATCGCACCAATATACGTTTTCAGGCTGGCACCAATCTGCCCATTCCTTTACCCACTGTTTTAATTTCTGATTGTTTGTCATCTTTTTGAAAGTTATTATTAATTATACATCTCTATATTTGTTTTTTACTATCATTCCTCTGATTTAAGTGTTGGAATTTGACCACAAAGGTAATCAATAAAGTTTAGTTTGAATAATCTACCGTATGATTTATTTGCTTTTTATAACGATTTTACTGCATAATTAACATGCAATTTTGTGAAAAATTACAAATAATTTTATATACTTTTTGTATTATCGCTGTTTATATCGTAATTTTGCATTCCATTTACATAATTAGTTAATATGAAGAATAAACAATTTCTGTGGATCATTCTTGTTGTTGTATTAGTGCTTATAATTGCAGGTGCAGGATATTATATCTACCGGCAACACAATCAAATGAAGGATTTACAACAACAATCCGAGTTAGCCAAAGACGAACTTTCCGATGAATATCAAGATTTAGTTATTGATTATGAAGGATACCAAACGAAAATCAGTAATGATTCGATTATAGCTAAATTAGAAACCGAAAAAATGAAAGTGCAGCGCTTGCAGGACGAACTCCGAACGGTTAAGGCTACAGATACCAAGCGCATCAGCGAATTAAAAAAAGAATTGGAAACCTTACGGGCGATTTTGAGAAATTATGTTCAACAAATCGATTCACTGAATAAGATTAATCAACAACTAACTACTGAAAACCGGCAAGTTACCGCTAAATACAATCAGGCGACTCAAACCGTTTCCCAGTTAACTAAAGAAAAAGAGCAACTGACGGTAACGGTTCAAATGGCTTCTAAATTAGATGCAAGCGGTATTACGGTAAATGGTTTGACCAATAAAAATAAGGTGACGGACAAGATTAATAAAATGGTAAAAATTGAAGTTCAATTTGTTATTAGTAAAAATACTACAGCCACACCCGGTGAAAAGACCGTTTATATCCGTATCATGAAACCCGACGACGACGTGTTGATTAAAAGCAAGAGCAATGTTTTTACTTTTGAAAATAATGAAATCACCTACTCATCCAAACGAACCATCGAGTATGGAGGCGATGAACTTCCCGTAAGTATTTATTGGAACATCGAAGAATATCTTACTCCCGGCACTTATCGCGTCGATATTTTTGCCGACGGAAATTTGATTGGGAAAAAATCATTCAAGTGGGATAAATAGCGGAATTTTATGATAATCAAAGCTTTTTAAGATATTGCAAATTATTCTATTTATTAATCACTTTCACCGTATTGTCGCCTGATGAAACCAGATACACACCGCTTTCAAACAAAGGAATATCTGCTTTTTCACTATTGGCAATACCTTGAGACACAAGTTTTCCCGACACATCATAGACGCTCCATGATTTTCCGGCAGTCAATCCGCTTACGTGCAGCGTGCCGTTTTGCATCCATGCTGCCAAGGTTGTCTCTTGTGCATTTTGAGATATCACATCAATGGAAGTTTCAGACATTTCAATGATATTAGTAAACTCTTTCCAACCGTCGGCAGAAGCATAAGCGGCTTTGGAGCCTTGAGGAACATAAAGTTTACCATTTGTTGTAGTAATATCGTCAAAACAAGTTCCGTAATAATAATTGATATAAGGAGGAACCGGATTATAACAATAAACTTCGCTTAAACTTATACAACCCATAGAAAATTCTGTATTAATGGTTGTAATGCTTTTAGGTATTATTACTTTTGTTAAATTAAAGCAATTTTGAAATGCACTCGTCCCAATTGTTGTTACTCCATTAGGTATGGTATAAGTACCATCTGTTTTGTCAGTAGGGTATTTTGTTAATGTTGTATTGTCTTTATTAAACAACACACCATCAATAGATGAAAAATAAGGATTTTTATCTGGAACAATAAACTCTTTAAAATTATAGAGAGAAAAATTAGGACTAAAATATTGAGTATTGATTCCAAAAATAATTGTTGTTAAAGAATTACCTAAATCAATATTATCTGATTCAAAAGTGTAGGCATTATTAGGTAAAGATAAGGATATCAAGGATAAACCTCCAAGCATATAATTAGAAACAATATCTTCCTTTGTATAATAATCCGAATAAGGATCTCCTCCTGTGACTATATCCGCTTTTGACAAGTCTAATACGGTTAATTTTTTCATTTGATGAATGGTTGCTATATCATAACCGTTAATCGTTCCGCTAAGACTCAGTGTTGTAATGGTATCAATTCCGGCGCCTAACAAATTGGCTAATGTTCCAGGGACTTCAACGTTATAAGGTGCGCCTACATTCGGTTCTCTATTTTGGTAATCTTTAGGCATTGGCGGCGTAGAAGCGCTTTCTGCCACACAACCTTCGATTAACCCCATATTCACCGTACTGTCTTCTCCTTCAAGAATTAATCCTAATGTGTAAGGGTAAGGATCGTTTGGATCCGGAATAAATACATTCCCTTTCATATCGGTAATGCTATCCCACATAAAATCACTGATTTGTCCATTGCCGGGGATTGGTCCTAATTCTTTGTACCCGATGATATCATCACCGCCTCTTTTGTACATGTCTTCAACAATTGCCTTTCCGCCTTGATTTACAACGTTCGTTGATAAGGCGCCGATATAACAATCATCTTGTGCTAAAAACACAGTGACATTTTTTGCCGGAAGAGCGCTTTTAAAGAAAACATTGGCGGAAACAGAATGTTGGTTTGAGGTAAAATTAGTTTGAAAAATACCCCAATGACTACCGTATGTATCACCTCCATACGTATCACCATAACGACCTACCGGACTAAAGGATATATTACCATTCGTTAAATACAACTCACCCGTATCAGCGTTTTTAAATACCATTGCTACCTGGTCCCTCACAAGATAGCGCTTGCCGTTTATTTCATTAGTATAACCGTCCCAATTAAAAGCGCCAAGAGTATCTTTCGTGACAGTAAATTCCGGAAATTCATATATTTTTTCAAGGTGGGTTAAATCGGTCAATGCTGGAGAAGACGATCCGGGACGTTCACGAATTTCTTGCATGTATCCTCTTTTGCCTCCATCATTAAAGTCCGATTTGATTAAATATAATGAACATTTTATTCTTGTCGGTGAATTTACTTGCAGTTGGTAAATTACCCTGAATGTAGAATCACAATATTCAAATTGTTTTCCCTTATATTTTAACATATTAATAGCAGGATATAATCCACTTACCCCAGGAGTTGTAAGCGGAAGATTATCCAAATTCGAGATATAAAGAGTATTTACCGTTACATTAGGTTGACTTGAACCCTTCGCCATCATTGCCATAGATGATAAAATCATCCATAAGAAGAGAATTAAATTTTTCATGACTTTGTAATTTTTAAAGTGTTATTATATATTGTTTTATAATTATTTTTTACATAAAATAAAAAAGCGTAAACTGTTCGTTGATTGCTTATTTACATCGTCTGGCTCTGGTAAACCTTTCTGTCAAATAAGTTACGAACAATTCACGCCCTCAGACGTGAACCTTCGCATCTTATTCTCGACAGAAATTTACCAGATTTCGACGATGTGAGAATAAGAGCTAAGCTCAAATTATATTTTAATCAATGTATTGCTCTGTTTTATTACATAATCTTTGTTTTTTTTAATAATTTTAATGGAACAAAGATACAACTTTTTAGTAAAAAACAAGAAACCAACACGATGATTTTTCAAAAGATGAAATAAATTGAAGCTTGACGCGGGATCTTCTGACAAGGGATTGAGGGTCAAGCCAGCAATGACAATTGTCTTCTACGGAGATTGTAATAAAACCTTATTTCCACCTCATTTTTCTATCAAAACAAACGCAGTAGCAACAAGCAATTATAATACACCCATAACCACATTACCGCTTATACGTAATTGTAAGTTTATTTTTTTTCATAATTATTTTTTATCTTTGCAATCCTTATCGATAAAAAATAAATAAAGCGATATGCTAAAAATAAAAGATTTACATGCTTCCATTAATGGAAAAGAAATATTGAAAGGTTTGAATTTACAGATTCAAGCGGGCGAAGTACACGCAATTATGGGCCCGAACGGCTCGGGTAAAAGTACTTTATCGGCTGTGCTGGTTGGAAATCCGGCGTTCGAAGTGACCAAAGGCGAAATCGTTTTCAAAGGACAAAACTTGTTGGAGTTATCGCCCGAAGAACGATCCTGTTTAGGTATATTCCTAAGTTTTCAGTATCCGGTGGAAATTCCCGGCGTGAGCATGGTCAATTTCATGCGAACCGCTGTCAATGAACATCGAAAACGCAAAGGGGAAACGTCGCTGACTGCCGGAGAATTTTTGAAAATGATGCGTGAAAAGCAATCCATTGTCGAATTGGACAAGAACTTAGTCAACCGCTCGGTGAATGAGGGGTTTTCGGGAGGAGAAAAGAAACGCAACGAAATATTCCAAATGGCGATGCTCGACCCGGATTTGGCTATTCTCGACGAAACCGACAGCGGTTTGGATATCGATGCGCTGCGTATTGTCGCCAATGGGGTCAATCAATTGAAACGGCCTGATAATGCTACTATTGTCATTACGCATTATCAGCGATTATTAGATTATATCAAGCCCGACTTCGTGCATGTTTTGTATAATGGACAAATTATTAAAACAGGAAGTCCGGAATTGGCGCTTGAATTGGAAGAAAAAGGTTACGATTGGTTAAAATGAAGCAATACATTGATTTTTTCATTTCCGAGCGGCAAAAGATTGACGAATCTTGCTCTCCGTTGTTAAATTCTTTCCGCGAGAAAGCTTTTGATTCGTTCCGACGGACAGGTTTTCCGGCATATCAATCGAAAGATTATCAATATACGGATATTTCCGGTTTGTTGAAAGATGATTTTGGCTTTTACCTGAATCTTTGGAATTCCGGCATCAATCCGCACAAGGTATTTTTTTGTAATGTACCGAATTTGAATGCTTATAAATATTTTGTTGTCAACGGTCATTTCTTCCAAGAGCCGGAAAAAGATTTGCCATCCGGCGTTTATTTGGGAAGCCTTAACGTTTTTGCAGAACGTTATCCCGATTTGTTTTCCCGCTACTACAATCAACAAGCATCTCGTGCAGGCGATGGATTGGCTGCTTTCAACACCATGTTCGTTCAGGATGGATATGTATTGTATGTTCCTGAAAATGTAACTCTTGAAAAAGCCGTTCAGTTAACGAATATTTCTCAAGGCAATGTCGATTCGTTGATTAACCGGCGCATACTCATCATTCTGGAACGAGGCGCTCATGCGAAACTAATGGTTTGCGACCATACGAATGAAGACAAAGCGATGTCGGCGGCAACGCAGGTCACTGAGATTTATGCCGGCGAAAACGCCTCTTTCGATTGCTATGAGTTGGAAGAAAGTACGGGAAATACGGTTCGATTGACAAACAGTTTTGTTACGCAAGCGGCTTCGTCGTCGGTTATTGTAAATAATATCACGTTAAGTAATGGTTTTACCCGTAATAATTACCAAATCGATTTGACAGGAAAACGGGCGGAGACCTATCTTCAAGGGCTGGCGATTGCCGATGAGCAACAGACCATTGATAATTTTACACGCATTAATCATCGTGCAACCGATTGCCGTAGCAATGAATTGTTTAAATACCTGTTGGATGATGAAGCCACCGGCGTATTCAATGGGAAAATGGTTGTTGAGCCGGATGCACAAAAAACAGAGGCTTACCAGAGCAACCGCAATTTATTAGGTAATCGCCGTTGCCGGATGTATTCCCAACCAACTTTGGAAATTAATGCTGACGATGTAAAATGCTCACACGGAATGACTACCGGACAATTAGATGAAGCGGCGCTGTTTTATATGCGCTCGCGGGGAATCTCGCATGACGAAGCTGTCCTAATGCTAAAATTTGCTTTCACCGGCGATGTCTTGAAAGGAATTCGCTTAGAAGGACTGCGAGACCGTTTAAAATTATTGATAGAAAAACGATTAAGAGGAGAATTAGTAAAATGTCAGGAATGTATTTAAATAGTGAAGTCCTACGCGCCGACTTTCCGATTCTTTCGCAGCAAGTTTATGGAAGACCGTTGGTGTATTTCGATAATGCTGCTACTACGCAAAAGCCGTTGAGTGTCATACGGAAAATCGACGAGGTTTATTCCACCATCAATGCCAATATTCATCGGGGCGTTCACTACTTAAGCCAAATGGCGACCGAATCGCACGAGGAAGCTCGGAGAACAGTACAGCGATATATCCATGCCGCATCTTCCAACGAGATTATTTTTACACGCGGTACAACGGAGTCCATTAATTTAATAGCAAGCAGTTTCTGCCGGGCGCAGTGTAAATCGGGTGACGAAATCATCATCACCGCTATGGAGCATCATGCAAATATTGTTCCCTGGCAAATACAAGGAGATATTATGGGTGTTGTGTTGAAAGTCGTTCCGATTACCGAAAGCGGAGAAATTCGCTTGGAAGATGTTGAAAAGTTAATTTCACCCCAAACAAAGCTTATTTCCTTGGCTCACGCTTCCAATGTATTGGGAACAATCAACCCGGTGGAAGAAGTGGTTCGTTTGGCGCATACACACAATATTCCGGTTTTGATCGACGCCGCTCAGTCGGTACAGCACATTCCGATTGACGTCCAAGCGTTGGATTGTGATTTTTTGGTATTTTCCTCGCATAAAATGTACGGTCCGACAGGCGTAGGCGTATTGTACGGCAAAGAAACCCGGTTAGACCAATTGCCTCCTTATCAGGGCGGCGGGGAAATGATTGCCAATGTGACGTTTGAGAAAACGACTTACAACGATTTGCCTTTCAAGTTTGAAGCGGGAACGCCCGATTATGTGGGTTCGACGGCTTTAGGCGAAGCCATTCGTTATATAGAAAAAATCGGTTTGGAAAACATTCGCCTTCAGGAAGAAGAGTTGCTTCGATATGCGACTGAAAAATTGCAGCAAATCGAAGGAATGAAAATTTATGGAAACGCAAAGCAAAAAAGTCCGGTTATCTCCTTTCTTGTGAATGGAATTCATCCGTATGACATGGGGATGTTGCTCGACCGTTTGGGGATTGCCGTTCGCACCGGACATCATTGCGCCCAACCACTGATGGGTGTTTTGGGAATTGAAGGCACGTTACGCGCTTCTTTCGCATTTTACAATACAAAAGAGGAAATCGATGCGTTGGTTGCAGGGATAGAGAGGGTTAAAGGGATGTTTTGAGACTACATTTTCCTCAACTTTTCCAATCCTTGATTATATTCCGCAACCAAATCATTCATAATTGCTTCGACCGGTTCAATGGTTTGAATAAGCGACGCTATTTGACCGATTTCAAGCTCTCCGTTTTCTAAATCACCTTCAAAAATCCCCAAGCGGGAACGTCCGCGACCGATTAGCGCTAAGAGTTCATCGGCATTCGCGCCTCTGTCTTCCGCTTCTTTTATCCTATTGAAAAAATCGTTTTTCACCAAACGGGTGGGTGAAAGTTTTTTTAACGAAAGCAAGGTATCGCCTTCTTTCAACGTGGTACACAATTGTTTGAAATCGGCATGAGCTGAACTTTCTTCGGATAAAGCGAAGCGTGTTCCGATTTGTACACCGTCGGCGCCCAGACTCATGGCAGCCAACATGCCGGATCCGGAAGCGATACCTCCGGCTGCAATGAGCGGCAGACTAACTGCTTTTCTTACTTGTGGAATGAGCGTTAAGGTAGTCGTTTCTTCGCGCCCATTGTGTCCGCCGGCTTCAAAACCTTCGGCAACAACAGCGTCAACTCCGGCTTCTTCGGCTTTTTGAGCGAATTTGGAGCTTGATACGACATGAACAACCGTTATCCCGTTTTCTTTCAATAGCTTCGTCCATGTTTTCGGATTTCCAGCCGAACTGAAAACCACTTTTACCTTTTCTTCAATAATGACTTTCATTATTCCTTCTATCTCTTGATAAATCAGCGGAACGTTTACTCCAAAAGGCATTTGTGTAGCGGCTTTGCACTTTCGGATATGCTCGCGCAATAAATCAGGAGTCATTGAACCGGCGCCAAGCAAGCCTAATCCGCCGTTATTACTCACAGTTGCCGCTAATCGCCAGCCGCAACACCATACCATTCCACCTTGGATGATAGGATATTTTATTTTCAGAAGTTCAGTTACTTTATTTTCCATATTAATATGCTAATTTATTCTCGTCACTCGTCACTATCGAATTGAATGCAAGCGGAAGTAAATCTTTAATACCATCTATACAATATATTTCAGTTTTCCCGTAAAGAAAAATACGAATTGGACATTGAAAACGAATCTCCGTTTCAAGGATTACTTGCCGGCAAGCGCCGCAAGGCGAAATCGGACGATCGATAAAATCGTCTTGTGTGTAAGCAGCAACGGCTAATGATTGAACCGCTTGCTTTGGATATTGGGAATTGGCGTAAAACAAAGCCGTTCGTTCTGCACACAGTCCGGAAGGAAATGCAACATTTTCCTGATTGCTTCCGGCGATGATTTCTCCGTTTGCCAATAAGACGGCAGCCCCTACCTGAAATTGCGAATACGGCGCATAAGCGTTTGAACATGCCTCTTTTGCACAATCAATCAGTTTTTTTTCTTCCGGATGTAGCTCATCATAGCTATAAATTTGTATCTTTGCAGTGATATTCAAATTTTTCATTCGTAGAGGACTTATAATTTAAATTGATTACTTTACAAATTTACTCTAAAATTTTTAATAAATGAAAACATCTTTGCGTTTATTTTTTATTATTTGTTTTTTATTAGAATTTACCCTTACTTTATCTGCTCAGAAAAAGAATCAAGCGTATGTAAATTACATTGAAAATTATAATTATTTAGCTGTTAAACATAAAGATAAATACAAGATTCCTGCGAGTATTACGTTAGCGCAAGCGCTTATTGAGTCGGGAGCCGGTCTAAGCGAGTTGGCAAGAGCTTCTAATAATCATTTCGGAATAAAATGCCATGCGGATTGGACAGGGGATCGGGTTTACAGGCAAGATGATATTCCGAACGATTGTTTTCGAAAATATAATAGTGTAGAAGATTCGTATGAAGATCATTCAAAATTTTTAGTTCAACACCCTCGTTATGCGGTTTTGTTCACATACAATATCAATGATTATACGTCGTGGGCTAAAGGATTACAAACTTGCGGTTATGCAACCGATCGAGGATACGCCAATAAATTAATACAGGTAATCGAGGATTACGAATTGTACAGATACGATACGAAATATACTTCCGAACGGGAAAATTCTAAAAAACATTCGAAACCTGTATTGCGCAGGGATGTCTATATAACGTATAATTTGCTTTATATCATTGCTAAAGAAAATGATAGCTTTGACCAAATATCCGACGATACCGGATTTAAAGTGAAAGATTTAATTAAATACAATGAAGTCCCTGAAGATTTCCCTCTTAAAAAAGGCGATGTTGTTTATCTTCAGAAAAAGAAAAAGAAAGCGGATAAACCTAATCTTGTGCATGTCGTAAAAGTAGGAGAATCTTTGCACGAAATTTCTCAACGGTATGGCATCCAGATGAAATATTTGTACAAGATGAATAAAAAAGGTTGGGATTACTCACCAACCGAAGGCGATGTATTGCGGTTGCGATAGCGACAAATCATTGCGGACTTGATTCGGAATCCGTTGATTTGCGCAGTTCAATCACTTCCAAATCTTTTATTACACTTCCGTCGATTACAAATCGCAGAATGGTGCGCACTTGATGGAATCCCGACATACCGGCTGCGCCCGGATTCATGCAAAGCATTTTCAACGATTTATCGAACATCACTTTGAGAATATGCGAATGACCGCAAACAAACAAGGTAGGAGGCGAGGCGTAAATTTGACTGCGGATTTCCCACGCATAATTTCCCGGATATCCGCCAATATGCGTCAGTAAAACATCCACCTCTTCAATCCTGAATCGCAGGGTTTCGGAACATCGCATACGAATCAAATGATTATCCGTGTTTCCATAAACCGCCCGAACCGGCTTAATCATTTCCAAACGGTTCAGAACTTCCTCACTTCCAATATCTCCTGCATGCCATATTTCATCGCATTCCGAAAAATAAACGGCAAATTTATCGTCCCAATAAGCATGTGTATCCGAAATGACACCAATTTTTATCATAAAACTAATTGAATTTTAAAGCAAAATTAATAATTTTGCACGTATTTACGTGCAAAAATGAACTATTCATGGAACAGACTTATTCATATTTTAATCGGGACATCAGTTGGCTATCGTTCAACTACAGGGTTCTACTTGAATCGGAAGACGCAAGTTTACCTATTTATGAGAGAATTAAATTTCTTTCTATTCATGCCTCGAATCTCGAAGAATTTTATGAAATCAGAGTAGCAGACTATCGAAATGATATCATGGAAAGAATCAGTGAGAAAAAAGATACTTCCGAAACCGAAAAAATTCTCGAAGCAATCAATGCAGAAGTTTCACGGCAGCAACAGGAATTTTTTAGAATCTTCCGAACTCAAATTCTTCCGGAGTTGGAACGGCAAAACATCATTCTATGCATGAATGACGATCCGAAATCGGAGCATCGAAAATTTATTAAAACTTATTTTGCAGAAGAAATTTTTCCTTTTCTTCAGCCGGTCATGCTGTTAAAAAATGATATTCGATTTTTCATTCGGGATAAACGCTTATATCAAATTGTCCAGCTACAAAAGAATAAAACGAACGAACGATTTTATTCCATTATCAAAACGCCTTATGAAAAAATACCTCGTTTCATAGAACTTCCGCCTATTGGAGGAAAATATTACTATATGTTTGCCGAAGATGTGATTTCAGCCAATATGTCGGATATTTTCACAGGATATAAGGTCGAAGGATGCTATAACATTAAAGTGTCTCGCGATGCAGATTTTTTCATTGCTGAGGACGAGCCACAAAGCAATCTGCTCGAAACGATTAAGAAAAAAGTCAGAAAAAGAAAAATAGGTGATTTAAGTCGTTTTGTCTATGATAAACGGATGACGAACGATTGTCTGCAATTTCTCAGAGAAATGTTTCATATTCAAAAGAAAGATTTAATTCCAGATAACCGCTACTTGAATTTGGAAGATTTAATCAAATTGCCCAATCCGGTTGGAAAAGAATTGAAAGCTCAAGCGATTGTTCCAATACGGATTCCGGAATTAGACCAAAGTTATTGGCTCTTTCCTATTATCAGGAAAAAGGATATATTTTTGTACTATCCTTACCATACTTTCGATTATTTTATTCGTTTTTTGACGGAGTGTTCCGCTAATCCGAATGTTGAAGAAATAATGATAACTCAATACAGGGTTGCCGAAAATTCGGAAATTATACATAACTTGATAAATGCTGCGAAAAACGGTAAAAAAGTAACCGTTTTCGTTGAGCTGAAAGCCCGCTTTGATGAAGCAAACAATTTGACTTCGTCTCAAATAATGAAAGATGCCGGAATAAAGATTATTTATAGTCTTCCCGGATTAAAAGTACATGCCAAAGTGGCTTTAGTGATTGAAAAAACTTGGATGAAAAATAAAACCAGACAGGCTTATGCTTATTTAAGCACAGGCAATTTCAATGAGAAAACAGCAAAACTCTATTCCGACATCGGGATATTCACAACAAATCGGAAAATAACTTCCGAAATACGGAAATTATTTAATGTGTTAGAAACTCAAAATACCGATGTGAAATTTAACAATATATGGGTGACTCAATTCAATATGGTTCCCAATCTGAAACAAAAAATTCAAGACGAAATCAAAAATGCAAAGAAAGGGAAGAAGGCGCATATCATATTAAAAATGAATGGTCTGCAAGATAACGCCATGATTGATGAATTATACAAGGCAAGCGAAGCCGGAGTTAAAATCGACTTGATTATACGGGGCATATCATGCATCATTCCCGGTCAGCCGTACAGCAAAAATATTAAGGTTACACGCATTGTGGATATGTTTCTGGAGCATTCCCGAATATGGTATTTCTACAACGGCAGAAAAGAAGATGTGTATATTACCTCTGCCGATTGGATGATACGAAATTTATACGGACGTATCGAAACTGCTTTTCCGATTTTAGATAAAAAAATCAAACAAATGATTCTAAAAATATTGGATATTCAGTTGAATGATAATGTTAAAGCGTGCTTTGTCGATGACCGGATGCAGAATATATTCAAAAATACGCAAAGCAAACACAAAAAAGAAGTACGCGCACAGTGGGATACTTATAAGCTATTAACCGTATGAACGGATTTTTCATCCTTACCTTGATTCTGCTTTATTTCGGTATATTGTATGTAATATCTTATTTTATAAGTAAAAAACATTCGGAAAACGCTGCTTTTTTCTTGGGAAACCGTAAATCTCCTTGGTATATTGTAGCATTCGGAACGATTGGATCGTCGATGTCGGGAATTACCTTTGTGTCGGTTCCGGGGATGGTGGGAAAATTCGATATGACCTACATGCAAATGGTTTTTGGATTTTTGCTGGGATATGCAGTCATCGCTTTCGTCTTACTTCCAATTTATTACCGGTGGAATGTAGTTAGCATTTATTCATATTTGAATAAGCGGATAGGTAAAAACGCCTATAAAACCGGCGCTGGATTTTTTATTATTTCCCGCATGATTGGCGCTGCCGTACGACTTTATATCGCCGTTTTTGTACTTCAAAAATATGTCTTTGATGCTTGGAAAGTTCCGTTTGTCGTAACCGCTGCCGGTTTTCTTTTAATGATGTGGCTATATACTCACAAGAGCGGTATTCGAACGATTGTCTGGACAGATTTTTTACAAAGTTTTATTTTGCTGGTTGCTTTGATAATTATTATTTGGCAAGTAATCAAAGGCTTGAATTTAGATTTCTCAAGCATGCTTACATCGGTGACAACAAGCGTACATTCGAAAATCTTTGTCTTCAATGATTGGCATTCCCGTCAGAATTTCTTCAAGCAATTTTTAAGTGGGGCGTTTGTCACCATTGCCATGACTGGAGTTGACCAAGAAATGATGCAAAAAACCCTTTCCTGTAAAAACTTGCGAGAAGCGCAGAAAAACGTTTGCATCAGCAGTCTGATTTTTATTCCGGTGAATTTCCTTTTTCTCTGTTTGGGAATATTGTTGCTTAATTACGCATCTGTCCATTCAATTGCTTTACCTGCTTTGGGTGATGATATTTTACCTATGCTCATATCCAATGGATATTTGGGTATGTCTGCTATTATTTTTTTTATTATCGGGATTATTGCGATTACCTTTGCCAGCGCCGATTCGGCATTGACCGGTTTAACCACATCCGTTTGTGTCGATTTTTTAAATATTTCCCGGTTTAACAAAAGGAAAGCTCGAAAAGTGCGAATAATCGTTCACTTCATACTGTCGCTTCTTTTTATTGGAATTATGCTGATATTCAAAATAATAAACAATTCGAGCATCATTGACGCTTTATATACGATTGTATCTTATACGTATGGACCTTTGTTGGGATTATTTGCTTTCGGAATTTTATGCAAAAGCCGGACGAACGACCGAATGGTACCCTTCCTTTGTGTTTTGTCACCGATTCTTTGTCTGATAATCAGTACAATTCTGCGCAATCGATTTAACTATCAAGTAGGGTATGAATTGTTAATAATCAATGCTTTATTTGTTATTATCGGATTGAAGCTCTTGAAAAGTAACGAGCGGACATCGAAATCACAAGATGGCATTTAGGGTCGAAAGAAGGTAGAAAATACAAAACAAAGTCCGTGCAGGAACAGAAAGAAGAAGCAAGAGAAAAATTTATCGAAATGGACAACCATATCCGGAAATGCAGGATAGCACAACAATAATTGTCAATTCTTTATAACGGATGACGATGGAAATAAAAGCGATTTAGCACAAGGAATGTATTTGATATTTGATTACCATTTTGCATGAACAAAGTTTAAGACCTAAATCTTTCAAATTATTCAAAAAATAAAAAATATTATGAAGCGCCAGTTATTAATTCTATCCTTTATTTTACTCGTTATTTTTACAAACTCTTGTAGAAATGAAACTGATTTTGAAGTAGTACAAGTGCCAATAAAGGACTTACATTTTACTGTAAGTCCTTTTCTTTCGCCCGTCGGGGTGAGACGATTCGAACGTCCGACCACACGCCCCCCAGACGCGTACTCTAACCGGGCTGAGCTACACCCCGCTCTTTTTAAGCCTGCAAAGTTAATACAAAATTTTAAATCC
>Ga0123354_10002822_pt1 | contig 23444 bp, 21 predicted proteins | sample TergutLab28metaG_2_FD_97872 | JGI IMG/M metagenome (GOLD analysis project Ga0123354, IMG submission 97872) | Labiotermes labralis P4 segment gut microbial communities from Petit-Saut dam, French Guiana - Lab288 P4 | ecosystem: Host-associated > Arthropoda: Insects > Digestive system > Gut ... | reverse complement strand
GGTTGGGGTAGAGAAGTGCAAGTAAACCTCAAAGATGACCTGTTGCTAGCCCAAGATGTGGATGGACTAACTGCCTGGGACAGTGCAGCGATTAGTGGCAACAAAGAGATTTTAGAGAAACTGAGGGAGTGGAGTAGAGAAGTGCAAGTAAACCTAAAAGATGACCTGTAGCTAGCCAAAGATTTTGTTGGACACACTGCCTGGTGTATAGCAGCAGCAAAAGGCAACAAGGAGATTTTGGAGAAACTGTGGGGTTCGGGTAGAGAAGTGCAAGTAAACTTCAAAGATGAACTGTTGCTATCCAAAGTTGTGTATGGACTAACTGCCTGGGACAGAGCAGTGTTTAATGGCAACAAAGAGGTTTTAGAGAAACTGTGGGTTTGGAGTAGAGAAATGCAAGTAAACCTCAAAGATGACCTGTTGCTAGCCAAAGATTTTGTTGGACTAACTGCCTGGGACAGTGCAGCGTTTAGTGACAACAAAGAGGTTTTGGAGAAACTGCGGGTTTGGGGTAGAGAAGTGCAAGTAAACCTAGAGATGACCTGTTGCTAACCAAAGTTAGGAATGGACTAACTGCCTGGGATATAGCAGCAGAGAAAGGCAACAAGGAGATTGTAGAGAAACTGTGGGGTTGGGGTACAGCAGTGCAAGTAAATGTCAAATTTGACCCTTTGATAGCCAAAGATTTTATTGGACAAACTGCCTGGGATATAGTAGCAGCAACAGGCAACAAGGAGATTTTAGGGAAACGCTGTGTGGTTGGGGTAGAGATGTGCAAGTAAACCTCAAAGATGACCTGTTGGTAGCTGAAGGTAGGGATGGACTGACTGCCTGTGACATAGCAGTTTTTAATGGCAACAAAGAGATTTAAGGGATACTGTGATTTTGGGGTAGAGAAGTGCAAGTAAACCTGAAGAGACCTGTAGCTAGCCAAAGTTAGGAATGGATAAACTGTCTGGGATATAGCAGCAGAGAAAGGCAACAAGGAGATTTTAGAGAAAGTGTGGGGTTGGGGTAGAGAAGTGCAAGTAAACCAAAAGATGACCTGTTACTAGCCAAATTTAGGAATGGACCAACTGCCTGGTATATAGCAGCAGGGAAAGGCAACAAGGAGATTTTGTAGAAACTGTGGGGTTGGGGTACAGAAGTGCAAGTAAACATAAAAGATGACCTGTTGTGAGCCCAAGATAGTAGTGAGCTGCCTGACTGGCATGCAATGGCAATTAATGGTTGTGGACAAAAAACAAATATTTTACCTGTAAAGATTCAAAGCCCTGTTGCTGTTTCTGAACATTTATGAACACACTGACAGGCTGTTGGCAGGACAGTTGCATGGATATTAGACGATTGTAAAAATTGGTAAAGGGAATCTAAACCCCAGTGTATTGAACAATAATTTTTGCTTGCCAAGTATATGGATGTATATACAGCCTGGCACTGTTATATTGAAGAAACTATTTAAGAGGGGCAAAGAAATACTATGACCAATTGTGTTAAAGTATAACTGTTTCCAGTCAAAGATATAGACTAATGAACTGCTCCTCCTTGTGCTGTAGTAAGAAAAAATGTGTGGGTATTAGATGAACTTTGAAAGTGCGATGAAGATAAAAAAATCCAAATGATTTAAATTGCTAGCCAAAGGTAAGGATGGAGAAACTGCCTCTCACTTGACATCAAGGCATATCTGTTGGAGAAAGTCTGAAGTGGTGTGATAGGAAACTAAAGCCAGATTAGTTAAGAAATAACTTTTCTAAACCAAGATGTGGACAGAGAAAATGCATTTGTTGTTCGAGCAAAGACTTTATTCATAACAAATTAAATGAAATTGGAAGTACTTGATCAACTGGAGTATTATTTCTGAGAAGCCAAGTGGTACACTTTGGAACCAGTTGAATCACTGGCTGGTAATTTAAATGTTGTAAGGGAAGATTCAGAAGGTACTTGACTGGAGGCACTTGCAGACTCAGCTGTGGCTGTACATTATGCTATTGCAGATGTGATGTTGTGGGTCAAAGTGCTGAGGTACAGGAGGGTGAAGGACATTTGTTTTCCTTTGAGGTCTTAGAAGGAAGTGCTCCTCTGATGCCGTGTCTGGTGGCGTGGTAGTATAGAGGACTAATTCTGCCATTGTCCTGGCACTGGATTGTGTGTTGTGCTGTCAGGGCTATCTATGTGATGTCCTGGCTGAGGGAATGGTTAAACAGAGTCCACAGGAACAGGTTGAGCTCCAGAACCACTCTCATCATACCTAGTGCTCTTCTCAACATAATTCTAAAACAATGCTTGTGGTGGATTCCACGACAGTTGCCTGTGAGCCATTAGCTGGTTGCACAGTGCTGTTGGACAGTGGCTAGCAAGTGCTGCTGATGTTGCATGGGTGAGTGTTGTGGTCATTATACTTGTAGTTCTAAACTTAATGACACTGAATGCTTGTGTGTTAAACTTGGGGAAAGTGAGTGGAGGTTAGTGGCCTTTACACAGGGATTGTTTGTATAGAAAAGTGGTGATCACATCTTTAATCTCATGTTATTGCTAATGTCTCTCAGAGATGTGACAGTACTGGAAGAAATATCCTTCTGGATGTATGACAAAATATTGCCACCTAGTGTGCTGTTAACTTGCAACGAAGTGCAGCTGATTGAATGTATACTGCCAAGTCTATGGACCAGTTAGTTCAAGTGAAAGGGCTGGGAGTGAAATTTGTGGACCATTTAAACAGTTGGCCTCCTTACATTCAGTGGCCTCTCTTGAATGTGCATTTTGTTTTGTTGAGATAACTGAGTGGCAATGGTGTGCTTCTGTGGTGGATGTCGCTTGTCAGGTAATAGCACAACTTCATACAAGTGCTTGGTCAATGAACGTGCAGTGTTGACTGGTACCATTAATTGCTAATGTCAGCATTTAAAACTTCCTTGATGACAACCCCAAAACAGGTACATGAACTCTCCTAGCAAGTGTTGGTTTAGGCATTTTATAAGCATTAATTTATAGCTTGATTTAAAACAGCATTTATCAAAGTGCAGTCTATGTATCACAACAGCACTTGGGCTTAGAACATTAGCAATCCAAGGTGTTTTCTGTCTAAGTGATATGGTTGTTGTGGCAAATACCGGTCAGTTCAGTGGTTTAGCCACTATTACAGGAATGTTAGCTGCTGCTGGCCATGTAAGTAGCTTCCATGGCCATATCCTTTAGCACACTGGCTCCTGCCTTGAGTGAAGACCTTGCTAGTTGCAGTCACTGTTCCAGTATTCAGATCATTAACAGTGTGTTTAATTGTTGAACCAGGTTGTACAAGATGATGCTGAGGGTAAGAAGTGGAGCGTGAAGCAACAAGAGTCTATTAAATCTAGTAGCATTAAACATAAAGAGGAAGATGGAAATCATGTCATGTTCTTAGAGTAGTGTCTGGCAGAAAGTGTAACTTATTATGTTTGATGTTATGTCTTCATTTTTTTGTTTGAGTTCTTGATTTAGAGTTTTATTGAATAAAATTTGAAGATTTAAATTGGATGCAGTGTGGGTTGAAGTAAACTGTATTGGTACGAAGATGTGACAATTTGTCTGTGACGGGATTATGCAGTGATGCTGTTGGTTGTTGCTTTGCTTTACAATCTGATAGGTTGTGGGCTCGATTTGCGATGGGCGTCACTTGTTTTTTTTTTTTTTTTAATTGACTTATTCCTTCCAGCCACACTATGGCCCTGGTGTTGTTTTGGCCTCTTTAACAGAAATGAGTACCAGGGATATCTGTTGGGGGGCTATAGTGCCTGGTGCATAGGGCTAACAAGCTTATCACCTTCATGTGCTGACTGTCTAAAAATTATGGCAGCCTCACCCTCCTGGAAACATAAGGATGTGTCCTGGTCTGTAATGGGACAGCTTGACCTGGTTGCCTGATGTTCCAGATCAGTGAACTACAGACTGTGTTGCATGGAAAAATGTTGGTATGGGGCAAGTTGAGAGCTGCTCTGCGGAGGAATTCATTACAAAGCTACTGCACCATCATAATCGAGTTGTGTAACATTACTCATTATGTGAATTTTTAGCAATAACAAATGAGCACAAACATCCCTGTCAGTACTGCAGATGTGTAAAGGTAGAAGATTGTTGGCTGACATAGAACATGCATGTTCAATTTTACAAGATACAAGGATTTAATTTTTATAGTAGTTTGAATCATTTGTGAAGAAGTGCCCTAAGAGTATGAAGTTTAATTTATGTGAGGCTGTGGTGTTTTTTCATAAGAAAATTTGTACAGGATATAAAATACGTACCTTGCTGTGGTCTGTAACTGTTGTTTGATATACTTGTTGATATTCTATTTGTTGAATGTTGATGGAATATATAATGTATGACTTTTTGTTGTTTATGAAATCCTGCTTAATTGATTAGCTCCATCGGTAACAAATCTGTGATAGAATTAGAAGAAAAGTATTTGGAAAGTATGTGAATTCAGTATTGCAATAGACTTTCCATACTTGCCATGAAAAGATATCTTCTGTCCTAACAGTCTGTCTCATTAGCTACTGTTGTGTGTGTGTGTGTGTGTTATTCATGTGTGATTAACCAGTGGCATTTGGAATGTGGCTAATTGGAGTGTGGTGTATTTGTTCTTGCGTTTGAGACTAGCGTGATGCAGGCAGGAGGTTCCTGCAGATTATAGGTACTAGAACTATATGGTGCTACACCCAAGAATACCATAATGTACATACTTGATGCTGTGAGAGCATTTCATGTAAGGATCTGCAGTTTTGTTAGTTATATTATGAAACCTACTGATTATGGATTGGATGATTAGGTGTTATTTTGCAGGTGCATAAATTCTTCTCTTTGTTGTACATTCATGGCCCCACCTGCCTTCTGTTGAGTGCATATTAGGACTTTTTTTCATGTGGTAGCTGTGAATGCTGGATGAATCACTCTAATAATAGCAGATTATTTGAATTCTAACTGACAACGTTGGAACACATGGTTACAAAGTTTGTACTGTTGATATGTACTGATTTACATATCATTTAATTGCCTTCCTGAAGCTGTTTGTTTACAGCTGAAGAGTGTAGCAGAAACAGAGGAAACAACGAGGTGTGTAGTTGTGCTGACTGTATTTGTGTTTGTGTATATTTAACAACTATGTAGATGAACACTGTCAGCTGTTCTGCAGGGGAAGAGAATTGTTCAGTGTGTCATTTTAACTTGATCTGTAAAACAGTATCCTTATACTGAGGGTAATGTGTTGTTCTGCTTTCTTAATATAACGTTACACTCAACTGCAAGGCTAATGGAGGCAGCAGGATGGAATGGTGATAATGGAACATTGTGATAAATATCACTCACCAAGATCATTAACACCAATGTGGTCTAGCAGTTGTAGCTTCAGAGGCTGGTAGAAAACGATGAAAAATTATGCTGTGCTTGCTGGATGCTTAAGTACAGTCACACTTTTCTCTTACAGGGAAGCGACATGAAAGGGGAAGGAAAATGTCTGAGAAGAGAGAAGGTATGTCCATAAGTATAAAGTTCAAAGGGACACAAACTTTGTGATATTCAGATTAGGAAAGCTACAGGCTTGAAATATTTCAGCATCACAGTATGACAGAAGAACACAACAGCTGGACTTATAACCCTTTCCGTCTATCACTGTTCCTGTGGTGCTGCAGCCCACTGCTCACTGATCTTCAGGCTACTGTATCATGTTTTATCAGCATTTCGTATGATTTTAACCTGAATTTTTGTGTTCACACAAACATGTACTTTTCTTCCTGTTGTTATTTTTAGTATAAGTATTGTTATTATTGTCTAATAATCTAAAGTGAGTTTATAAACTTGAGGGGATGATGTGCATGGCTACATATTTCTGCCATTTATTGTGAATGTTCCCAGTATATTCCACTATCTGCATGTTGAATTTGTATGTGAAGGGTTCTGGGTTAAATCTTTGCCACTGTTATTACTAACAGCATTACTAAAAAGCATCTTTATGTCTGTCAGAATAATAATATTTAATGGGCTGAAGATGAAAATAGAACCATCTTCCTAAAAAAGATGTATGTTAAATGTATTGTAGGCAATGATGATGCACAACATAATTGCCTTGTAATGAAAACCAATTGTAATGACGGGTGAAGTTGTCCTTTTGCATGTAATTCATGTGTAAGTTGGAGTGGCTCCATACATTCCAAACCTTGAGTGTGTGATCAGCACTGGGCTGCAGCCACTTTATGATGGGGGAATGAACCTCTGGTACCATTGGATAGGATGCTGGGTGGCCTCCAGAGTTGGGCTGGATGCTTTGCAACTGATCTGAGAGCTTGAGAGATGAATGTTTGCAGTTTCTGCTATTCTTGTAATATTAAATGAAAGCAACAGTGAAATCTAGGAGCTTCATATTGGTGGGCATATAGTATATGGAGAAATGAGAATAGCATAATATTGTGGTCAGGAAACCAGAAGGAACAATACTCTTTTGGAGACTTAGGTAGAGACTTGGAAGTAAAATTAAAATGTATTTTAAAATAAATACGGTGTGAGTTCATGTTTCCTCGTTAAAGGGTCTGGTGGTGGTCGGTTCTGAACACGATTGTGAACTGTTGTAGCATAAGAGAGGGCATTGCTTGACTGTGTGACAGTTGGGTTGTTAAGACTGACTGTGGTCTGTGTGGTTATCTGGAATTGGTCACCACAGCTTCAATGTAGTGCACAAATAGAGTGCAAAGGTAAAACAAGAATACAAGTAAAAGAATATTACAATAAACAGTTTTCTTGATAGCTGAGCCCCTGTACACTGCACACAGCTCTAGTTGGCAAGGTTGAGTCACTGTTTGGCACTAGTTGGAGCAGTGGGTTAGTGTTGTACGAGATACAAAAACATTTACAGTATTTGGGAGTACACTCCGGGTCCTGTTGCTACACTTCTATTAATATTTCTTTTTCCTGCCATGAATTATTTTGTTCAATTGTTTAACAGTCTGACTCACTCCATTGTTTAAAATAAACTGAAGGTACTGCAGTTTAGGCGTAGTGGTGTAATTGGGATGGATAAAAACTGTTGGCCCTACAGGCACTTTGCTTCTCCTCTTACCACCTTGCCTCTTCAACCCCTTACATAACACTAATACAATATTCCTTATCCTCAAAGAAAGAGGTGTAACTTATATTAACATTTCAGTTTTTTTTATCTTATATTTTGCAGGTTCTGATCATCCCATGCAGCTTCCTCATAAACAGGTTGGCCTTCAGTGAAATGTTGAAATGAAACTTACATATGGCAAACTTGCACCAGTGATTCTAGAAATGGAAGTGGCCATGAAACTTAGTTTTGATCAAAATTGTGATTTGAGACAACCAAACCTCTGGTTGAACATCCCTCTCAGGTTGTGTAGTGTTGTGGCTGTATCAACATGATGTTCAAACATACTGGACATGTTTGTTTCTGTTTAAATATTACTAGCAAAAACAGTAATCCCATGAATTTGGAGATTTCAGACATCTATGCGATGTCTGTTGTGATACTAGACTCCATTTTATCAGAATGTGGGAAGTTTTTCATTTATTCATTAATTCACTTTATTTTCCATGTATCCATATACAGGTAAAGTACCAAACATGTGGAAATTGTCAAAGTAGTTGTATGAATATCTGTTAAAAATACAGATGTCAAATGCTTAAATATAATTCTAATACAGTGGTGATATAGATATTAACAATTATAACATCAGAACAATTGCAATGAAGTTGTGTGAGTTGTTACTAGTGTCGTATAATATGAACAGGGTTAAAATAATTACAATTAAGATGTGTGTTGTTATCAGTATTGTATACTATTAACAGGGTTAAAATAATGTATCAGTGAATCAGCCTCTTAGGGTTTATATTCTTCTGTCTTCCTTATATTCATAATATTCATTCATTGAGTAGAAAGAATGATGATGTAAGAACCTCTTCAATGTGGATTTAAAATATTTATGATCATTAGTCAAAGCTTTAATATATTGAGGAAGGTGGTTAAAAACTTTTATACCTGATATATAAGCTTCTTTATTGAATTTTGATAAGTTAGCTATTGGACAGTGTAAATTATTGTTATTCCTAGTTTTATATTTATGAATTTTATTATTTGTATCAAATAGGTGGTTATTATTAATTGTGTATAAAACTAAGGAATTTATGTACTGAGAATCTAATGTCCTTGTTTCCATACTCTTGAAAACTTCCCTGCAAGAATCTCTAGGTCTAGTGTTAATCATAATTCTGATAATTTTCTTTTGGAGTATAAATACCTTGTTGGCATAGGAGGAGCTACCCCCAAAAATTATACCATAGTTTATAATAGAGTGTATATGAACGAAATAGATTACTCTTGGCGTGTCTATTGGTACTATAAGTTTTATGTTCCTCAGTGCATAGCATGCAGTATACATTTCGTTGAGTGCCTGTTCTATGTGTTGCTTCCAGGATAAGGTGTCACCTATAGTTAATCCAAGAAATTTAATCTCAGAGTCGCTGGTTAAACATTCCTGATCATATTTAATTTGTGTATTAACATTAAAATAATTCTTAGTTCTAAATTCTAAGTACTGAGTTTTATTAAGATTAAAGTAAGTAAATTGACTTTAAACCAGGTGTTTATATCCTGGAACATTTGATAAGCATTTACATTAAAGTGGCTTCGATTTGTGTCTGTAATTATAATGCTGGTATCATCTGCAAATAGTACCGTATTGTTATCATTGTTTACTATTGTGGGTAGATCATTTATGTAAATTAGGAAGAACAAAGGGCCAAGAATTGAACCTTGTGGCACACCACATTTTAACAATTCCCGTATGGACGAATTGTTATTATTGGTTATATTATTCAGTGTCACTCTTTGGTATCTACCTGTTAAATAGGATTCAGTTAATGTTTTAAATTTCCCTTCAACTCCATAGAATTCTAGCTTTTCTAGTAATATTTTATTATTGACACAGTTGAATGCTTTTTGCAGGTCAAAAAATATACTTCCAACCATTTGATTGTTGTTCATAGCAGTTAGGATACTGTTTATCAAAGTGAAGGCAGCTTTTTGAATAAAGGTTGACCAACTAGATGACACTTGCTTTATTATATATTGCTCAACATGTTTCAGACGTTAATACGTCCATCTTCAGGAGCTAGCATAATAAATACAATACAATACAATGAGATTAGAAATTTCATCATACCCACATGTATTTTTAGTTCTTAATGACTTAATAATTTTTCGAATTTTGTAAGTAGAGGCATACTGCCAATTTATTTTTGGAAAGGGTCTTCTAAATTTGTTTGTTAGATAGTTAATTGGATTAGTGATACTTGTATTTATATGTTTGTTGTTGTCTGAATTGACTGTGTCTGTTATTGATATAAAGTAGTTGTTAAAAATATTTACAATTTTATTCTGATTCATTATTACATTATTGTGTATTATTATTATTATTAAAGATTGGATGTCAGTACTGCTTTTTGTTTTCCCTTTTTCTTCGTTTATTATTTTCCATATACTTTTCATTTTGTTCTTAAAACCATGAATGATTTTGTTATAATGTAGTTTTTTTGCAGTAAGAATTACTTTAGATTGTACTGCGCAGTATCTTTTGTAATATATTTTGAGGTTTAAATCATTACTGCATCTACACAATAAAAAAGTTCCTCCTTTTTTTACATGAATTTTTTATCCCTTCTGTTATCCATTGATTATGTGTGGCATTAGAGTTAATTTCTTTTTTCAAAAAGCTAGAGTAGTAACACCTCAGGTATGTATTGAGAACATTATTAAACTTATCATTAACATTGTTATTCCCAAATGTATTGTCCCATTGCTCCCAGCTTAGTTGAAGTTGGAATTCAGCTATGGTGTTTTTATTAACGTTTCTGATGTAAGAAGGTTCAATGTTACTAAATGGTAGGGAGAAATTGTTTAGTGTTATAAGTTGGGCATCATGGTCAGTTAATCCATTTATGTATGGTTTTATGGTATAATGTCTTCTGTCGTCAATAAAGATGTTATCTATCAAGGTGGCTGAATTGTTGGCTGTTCTTGTGGGGAAATACACAGTACTTATTAAATTATAAGTGCCTAACAGGTAATCTAGTTGTTTCTTTTTGTTATTAGTTCCTAAATCGTTTATATTTATATCGCCACATATTATAAATTCAGTTTTATAGGTATGAAGGGAGTTGAGTATGTAGTCAAGTTTATTTAGAAAGTAATCAAAATCTCCGGGTGGAGCCCTATATGCACAGAATATAATTACATTTTTCTTGTTAAGTTTTAGTTGAACAGCAGTAATTTCAATATCCTATTCCTTACAGTGTTTTTGCATACTAATGTTTGTGAATTTTAAGGCTTCTTGGATATATATACAAACACCACCAGTTTTCAATTTCTTTCTGCAGTATTTTGCACCTAGTTTGTAATTAGAAATGGGTGTAGCATCTATTTCATAATTTTTTAAATGATGCTCAGTCAGGCAGATCAAGTGAGGTGCCTCTGTAAGTATTGAAAGCATAATTTCATTTGTTTTACCTTTTAGTCCCCATATATTTTGGTGGTAAATCTTAAATAGGTTGTTTCTATCATCATTCTTATTAGTAACATCATGTCTGGGTATAGGAAATATTTTATTAATATTTAGATTTGTTAAAAGGTGAGATTTATGTACTTGTTCTGTACTATTAATACTTGGTAGACTAGAAGATAGGTTCTTTGGCCTATCTATAGTTACAGTTGCCATAAAAAATCCTTACTTCTAGTGACAGGAGCTTTTTCTGCCTACTTGAAGTCTTGTGTAGTAACTCACTATCTGTGTTATTGCTTCGATTATTGTGAATCTGAATTGGTGAGATCAGTACTTTTGAGAGGTCATCTTCAGTTAGCATCAGGTTGGGCTTACGATTGTTAGTTACACTGATGCTCGCATTAGTTGTTTCTTCCTTCCAATTAAGGGCAATTATGGGTTCAGTTTTGTTGATGTCACTTACGAGCTTGTCAATTTGGGAGGCAATCAATTTAGCAAGCCATTCTTTTCCAGCATTATTTAAGTGCAAACCATGTTTAGTGTAATATTTCCTGTTAAAGTCTATTTCAACTAATGTAACATGACTGAATAGTGTTGCAGTTTTGCTTAGTTTGGTGTTGAATGCCTGAATTTCAAGGTTGGTCCTAGAGTCCTTTGCAAGATCATGTCTCTGGGGAATATTTACACACACTATATTGGTGTTATTGTACTTCTGCATAAATTGAGTCATCATTACTAAAGTCTCATTTCTTTTAGTAATTTTGTTACTAATATCATTTGTACCTCCATTTATAACAATTGCATCCTTCCTTTCTAGGTACATAAATTCCATTTTCTGGGAGTGAACTATTTGGTTAGTATGTGCACCAGGTTTGATGAAGCTGCATACCTCAAATTTTGCGTTTAGATACTGACTTATTCTTGCAGCTGATCCTTTAAGGTGACTATCACCAATTATTTTCACTTTATGATCATATCTGTTGATCTTGTTACCAGGAATGCATGATGAGTTCTTTAGTGATGAAGAAGGCTTCTTGGTTTCAACATTCGTGACTCTTCCATTAATTAAAGTGGGTATTTTATTGCTGGCACTAGGTTGAATAATGTTTTTTTTCGTGGCATTTGTTGCTGATGACCACTCACAATTACTACTTGGATTTATGTCAACGCTTTGGTTCTCATTGAGGTTAGTCAGCAGTGTGAAGCGATTTGAAGACATGTAGGATTGTTCAATTGCCATTGCTGATACCGTAGGCGTTTTCTCCTTTTTGTTGAAGCTGTGTACTACTGGAATCCATTTACCACCAGCTGCTGCCACTTCGGAGTAACTTATCTTTGATGAATGTTTCGATGGACCGTTTTCAAAGGGTTGTACATCATTTCCATTAGAGTCTGGTTCAATCCCCCACATGCTCTTAGGGGTCGCTTATGTAAGCAATTCCTTTTGAAGAAGCTCGTTGATCATTCGTATAGAAATAAGTTCATCCAGAGCTTCTTTTAGTTGAGTTTCATATTCACTGCACTTTTTACAGATAGTCACATCATTATTACTTTTAATTTTCACCGAAATATGGGAGGAACATTCACCACTAACTTCTATGTCCACCATCTTGAATCCTCATAATCCACACAGTTTTCTGTCTGCCTGATTCTCAAGAGAAAACTCAGTCTCAGATCGCTAATTTCTTAAAAGATCCCAACATTCTACTTCCTGCACTTCCACTTGCACTAACTGCCTAACAAACTTGACAGTATACATTCAATTAGCTGCACTTGCTTGCAAGATAACAGCACACTATGTGGCAATATTTTATCAGGCTTCCTTATGGACACTGCTTCCAGTTCTCCCACATTCCCAGAAGTCAAAATTTGCTAACACACTTTGAAAAGAAACAACTGCCATGAATTCAAATGAAAACAGCCACCACTAATTCTTCAAAAAATTATCATTAAAAGCCATGATGTATCCTGAAAGTATCAATAAGCTGACCTCATTGTCAACTGCATGTGCTTCAATAAAATACACAGATGATGGATTAATATGACATTCTTCATAAAACTACGCCATTAACTGGGTCTGCGGTAGACAAGAAGGGAAGGTGATGTCTTCTTCCTTGTAACCATCACAATTAGTCTTGGCATGCACCAATTTTGCATATACACGCTTTGCATTGCAAGCCTTCTACAGGATCCTAAATCAGACCACTCTGAACAGGCATAACAGAAATTTGTCTTTCATGGAAACTTTTGTGTAGTCTCACAGATCTGGAATCCCGAGGATCCAAACTTTAAGAACCCATATTAGATGGAATCTGCCTGCAATAAAAAAAATTTTCCATCCCTTCTGGTTTTTGTTATAGGAAGGTTTCACTGCGTTTAGGCATTCTTTGCATTGTAAAAGAGAACGTTTTATGAGGAGGCCACATCTGTTTGTCTTTTTGTCTATGAACTGGTATCAGTAACACCACTATTTTTTGGATGTTCATGACATTTGATATTACAGTTATTTCCACAAGTTTGTAAAGCAAGTATGAGTTTTACGAAAATTGGCTTAGTGATAGTCATATTTTACTGAAGGGAGTGCATGAATTTCTGCCTGTATGTCTCACTTTTCTTGACTGATTTCAGTGAAATTAGATATAGCATAATCTTCACATAGTGCCATTGCATTATTTTGGGTTTTATGAAAATAGGTGAGGTGAAAGCCATGCATTACAGAGTGTTGTAAATGAATTTCTGTCCTTCCTTTTGACATTTGTTCACTTCTGGGTGAAATTCATTGTAAGAGGTAATGCACATGATACTGTTGAGGATTTATGATATTCATGAAAAATATGGGAGAATTTCTATAGATCTGTACAGTGTGTAATAAATCATTTATTGAACGGGATAATCTGAAGATACATCAGTGCCTACATACAGGGGAATGCCCATATGCATGTGAAGTGTGCAATAATTCATTTACTGATCAGTGCACTCTGAAGAAACATCAGCATCTACATACTGGAGAACAACCCTTTACCTGTGAAGTGTGTAAGAGATCATTTTTGGAATGGGGTAACCTGAAGAGACATAAACGTATACACACTGGGGAACTACCATATAAGTGTGATTTGTGTAACAAGTCATTCATGTCTAAAGATGCTGCAAAGGATCACCTGCAAGTTTGTAGTGTCTGTAGTTACGTGATGAGTTCGAGCATTTCTTCACTTATGAGAATGATCTGTTAAAGCAACATCCTGTGTGTGTTGGGGGATTATCATTGCATCTGACACAAACACAATGAATTGTATGTTTTTTGAAACACTGTCAGCTACTGGTACAGATACTGTGATCATTCTCATATGTAATGCAACACACATGTTCTGCATCTGAGCAGTATTTGAATATGCAGCAGTTACAGATAACACCTAAAGTTTAGTAAATTATACTGTTCATGCTAAGTATAGTCCCTATTGTAATGACAGATATTACCAACTGAAATATATAATCACCAGTCAATTTCTCGTGACAAACATGTCAGTAACCTGCAAAGTATAATCGCTTGTGGTCCAAAAATATTACTGATATTCGTTTGAACTGTCAGCCTCTGGGTGCTTTGCTCCCGATACTGTAAATAGCAAAGACATCTTATGTTTATTGGAACGTGCATCATCTTGATAGTTGAATAAAGAGAGACCAACTTGATGTCACTTGCTTTATTATTTCCTTATTTACTGCTCAACGTGTTTCGGATGTTAATACATCCATCCTCAGGAGCTTGTGACTTATTTGATGCGTTATTACACGGGTTGTATTGTTCTGTAAGGATAGAGGTTGATGCATTAGCGTAGTTATTTAGTGGCGAGTGTTAGTCGTGATGTGTGTGGTTGTTTGCGAAAGCGTGCTTCTGCAAATGTGGCTGGTGCAGTGTCTTATGGTTGAGTTTTCTTTGTGTATGGTATATTTTGCTAATGTTTCATGTACATATTCTGATGTCTTATATATGAGTTTACACATACCTGGTTCGATGTGTGTTGGTGTTACATTGTGGTATGGCTGGGGTGGTGTGGTTTCCATATGCAGGCTGAAACACTACTGGTCTGTTCATGTGGAATGTGGGGGTTAGGGGTTAATGGCCGTTTGGAATAGTGGGTTTGTTTCTCCTGGGCTCTGCTCCAGAATGATTTTGCCTTCGTGGTGGAGGGATTGGATATAGTATTGTTTGTACGGCAAGAGTAAGTTTGGGTTGTTTAGGGGTTTAAGTAGGGTCATTGTACTATTCATTTGGCTGTATTCATGTTGGTTTTGTAGAATGTGTAGGGCGTATGCTGATTGGGGATTGTTGTATCTAATGTATTGTATGTGTTCTTGGAAACGTATGTTCAGGCTGTGGCTAGTCTGGCCTACATATGACAAATTATACGTGTTGCATGTCAGTTGGTAGATTCCCCATTTACTGTGGGGTGGGGTGTGGTGGTCTCTGGGCGGTTTAATCAGGTTGGCTATGGTGTTGTGGCATTTATATGCTATCCTTATGTTTGTGTTTCTGAATATGTTTGTGACTTCGCATATTTGTGGGGAAATGCATTTAAATGTTGCCCATTTCTTGTTTTTGCTGTTGTGGGATGTGGTGTGTTTTGTTTTATGTTCCATCTGATGTCTTAGTTTATGTATTACTGTGGGTAGGAAGCCATTTTGTTGGGCGATGTGAAGGATTGTTGCCCATTCTCTTTTTTGTTGTACTGTTTTGAGTGGTAGGTTGAGCATCCTTTCTATGTGATATCTGTGTTATTTCAGCCTGCATACGGATACCACACCACCCCAGCCGTACCACAATGTAACACCAACACACATCGAACCAGGTATGTGTAAGCTCATATATAAGACATCAGAATATGTATATGAAACATACCATACACAAAGAAAACTTAGTAACTATAAGACACCGCACCAGCCACATTTGCAGAAACATGCTTTCTCAAACAACCACGCACATCACGACTAACACTTGCCACTAAATAACTATGCTAATGCATCAACCTCTATCCTTACAGAACAATACAACCCGTGTAATAACGCATCAAATAAGTCGCAAGCTCCTGAGGAAGGATGTATTAACACCTGAAACATGTTGAGCAGTAAATAAGGAAATAATAAAGAAAGTGACATCAAGTTGGTCTCTCTTTATTCAACAACCAAGACATGTCATATGTCTTAATGGTAATTAAGTCCCTTCATTGTCAGATTAGTTAATAAAGTTAGGAGTAACTGTACTCATTAACTGAGGTTAGTGAATAACAATTAATGTGTGCAAGAAGACAAACTTTAGATGCAGAAGGGGCATCATGCTACTTCCCTAAATAAATTGTGGCTGCAGGCGTGTTAGGGGCACAGGATAGTGCAGTTGGTTGAGGCACTGCACTACAAGCTGGAAGGTCACAGGCTCGATTCCTGATGGTGTCATTGGAATTTTTCATTGACATAATCCTTCCGGCCACTCTATGGCCCTGGGGTTGACTTAGCCTCTAACAGAAATGGGTACCAGGAATATTTCCTGGGGGGTAAAGGTGGGCGGTGCATAGGGCTGACCTTACCACCTTCATGTGCTGATTGTCTTGAAATCCTGAAGCCTCACCCTCCTGGAACCCTCAGGGCCTGTCCAGTTCTGTAATGGGATTGTTTTACCTTTACCTTTGCAGGCATGTTTATGTATTAAACAAGCACCAGAATATGATATAGCTGCAGTTAATAGTGCCAGTGGTGACAGTAATTAACTTTTTACTGCCATGTTTCCCAGATTCAGGACAGAGATATAAGTAATAGTTAGATTTTTGGTCCAAGATCCAAAAGGCAGGACATCAGAAAATTAAATGACTCAAAAGCTTTCACTGTATGTGCTGTGAAGGCATACAGGAGAGCGGTGGTATAATTCCAATCATTCTTAACTCTGAACTAGCTGGAGCTGAGTGGTAAGCTTCAAATTTCAAATGCTGTACCACCAGGGAAGAACCCAGGTGCATATTTAATTTTGTGTGGGTCCCTGAGACAGTCTGATCTCTTTGGAAATGTCATATGTTCTTTACTTTGTGTCATTCTGCATTCTGGCATGTTGTTTACACTGCCAGAGGAGTCTATGGAAGTTGCCCAACATGTAGGCAGACTTTCTGTGAAAAGAAAAGTTTAAGAAAGTGAAGAAAGCATGATTCAATCAGAAGTGACCTCCCTTCCCAAGTCAGAGGCCTAGTGACAGCATATGAACATCAAGATTCTTGAGGTGTGTACCATGCTGTACAATATAATAACCTGTCACATGTTGACTAGAGTCTGAAGAGGAAATACAAATTGCTATGCTAATACAGAGGGTCTGCAGTGTTAGATTATGCTGCATATCAAAGGCTAGTGTAACATGGATTGTTTTTTTTTTCCTATGAAAGAAATCAGGTTATCTTTCCCTTCATGCACTCAGTGCTGTTGAAATATAGTAACTCATATTGTCTTTATTCTGACAGAAACTTCAAGGAAATACTTTTATATTGTCTTTCAATGGCAATTCTTAAATTTTTTAACCAGGAATATATTCTTCGATTATTTCTTGATTTTAACAATCCATGTGTGTTTCCTGACCTTTTCTAATCATATGAGTGGTTAGAAAAGAACAAATCCTGTTTGGATACAATGAATGTTAAAATGGATCTACTGAATGAAACAGCTACAATATTGATGGAGAAAAAAGAAAGGATCAAAGAGTGGGTGAACTCTTGGGGAGGGGAAGCTAAGCAAAATGGAAGAAGTACGTAAATTTATAGATGAATGTATGATGGGTAAATAATCTATTACTAATCAGAATTGAAGGATTTTGTCAAGATTTTTTTTTTTTTTTTTTTTTTTTAGATTTTGAAAGTAGGGGAAGAAATTTTGAGAATAAATCTGAGAGTGGACTGCAACTTTATGAAATGGACAAAGTATTTCTGATTAAGTTGTGAATATTTGCTTACCCACAGAAGTTTTGTATAAGGAAAAAATGGTTCTGTTGTGTTTGAGTGATGTAAGGAATTTGGCAAAAGTGACTTTATTTCACATAATGAGACTGGGTACATGAAATTAAAATTAGTGAAAGGAGTTATTAAAATCTTCAGTTTTTAATATTATTGGTTTTTTTTAGTAGAATTTTGCTGGTAGATGTCACGTGGTATTAAAATTAGTGAAAGCAGTTATTAAAATCTACAGTTTTTAATATTATTGGTTGTTGGTGGAATTTACTGGTAGATGTCGCGTGTTTAATTTTAATTTTAATCTTGTAATTTACAGTTTTTCAATTTTAATCTTGAAATAAATTATACATTAATTCTAGACTTATAACAGCATTTGAGAAGTGAGATCTACATTCCATTTATGATCTGTACAGTCCCTAATATGTTTCAAATATCAGCCTGTAAAATACCCGTAGAGGGTCGACATATGTGGCTGATTATGTTATTTTTATGAAGTTGTTTTTTTGACGGGGGGGTTTTTTTTTTTGTATTCTCGAACATAACAGGTTGCATAAAGAAAGATTACGATTTGAGGTTAGGGTTCTAATTAGATGTGCCGTAGGTGCCACATAGCAACGAGATAAGATAGGCAAGGGTCCAGCAGCCCATCGCAACATTATTTCGTAACTGAACACCACCCACTCTAGTCGTGCTATTGCGAGAGTGCTCGTGACACGTTCGCGTGAATAAAATTCAGCGTAACCAACTTCGTTTACAGCACGTGACGTTTGTGTCACATAATGCGAATGTCTTCAGTTCGATAATATTAGTGACAGCGATTTATTCGCCAGTCATACGTTAATTAATAAACACCCAAATCTTCAGAGTGAAATAATTTTGGCAAAGAATAACAGGCCATTGGTAGGTTGGCAGTGCCGATACGCAGTGGTGTATGTAGTAGTTTTATTATAAATTTTGTAATTTAAATTCTGAAATTTACTTTATTTAATTTTAGGAATGCGAACATTTAATATGTACTTAGGATTTACTGAACCTTAAAAAATGTGACATCGCATATTTTAACACATCCCAGAGAAACTGTGATATTCGTTTTGGCCTTTGCTTTGGATGATGCCATGAGAACCTTTCAGCAATTCAGCTGGGGTTAAGTGGAATTGGACGCATCAGCACTTGAAACGTTCGCCAAAGGTGAAAATTAATTTAGTAAGTTACATAAAATAAAAAACTACATGGGAAATTCTACAAACAAACAAGCAATCGCCTATATATACAACGTTACGTAGCAAAACCTCAAACTCGGCCACTTGGATCAGTACGATGTTGAAGCTCGTTAATAGATGGTGATGCACAAGTAATAATCTGTGGTCACGTGTGTAGGGGAAGGAGGTTTAAACTTCGTATTTGATCAAATGCAGTGCCAGTTGTCAGGCGGACTAGGTCTTTCTACTTTCATTGCTGTTGGGATGTGGTTCTGGAAACTTTGAAATGAAATATGATAGTACAGCTCTTCAATTTGTAGCTTTTGTATAAATTACGTGATAAATGGAGAGTATTGTGGAGGCAGCAATAGGTAAGCAAACATTTCTTTTTTTGTAAACGAGTGCATAGACAAATTACCACGTTAGCTTAATATTTCATACTGAGACCAAGAAACGTTTCAGTTAGCCCTGAATAGTAAGGTGAAACTTTCTCTCATGTTATACAGCACTGGTTCGCGTGATACATGCACTGTTCACATGGAAGATAGCCATGCTAAATATAACCTATTGGTGGGTCTATGGGCTGGACGAAATAATGTCGACGGGTTATACCAATCCACCTTCCGAAACCGATGTAAATACAAGATGTTTTCTCACGCAGTGTTGTGTAGACGTGTATAAATATGAATTATATGTTCGGATTACTCAGATAATTGCCAATAAGTTTCGGTCGCTCGCTTTCACTGCCGGTTAATGGCGGTGGAAAATACGCCATTTTTTTAATCTGCCCATGTTGTCAGGGCAGGCAGTATTGTCATTGCAGCTTCATCGAATAGTTTTACTGATGCCTAAATAGGAAGGATAACGGAAAAGAAAAATAAATCATTGAAACGTGTATTTCAATCCAAAGTGTTTCATGGCTTGAATCCGTTGCATTTGTGTCACGTGGCTCGTGAGTTAGTGGGAAAAACATTAAAAGCCACGAAAAATGTTATAAATCTTTTGCTCTTGTGTATGAAAACAGATTCCGGTGTAAGATTAACAAATCATTGGTTGATGGCGAAAAAAAACATGCACTTTGGTGAGGGCATTTTGTCTTTCCAACATTTTTTTTCCCTTCATATTTCTTAGGTTTAGCGGCAGAAATTGCGCCATTAAAACTGTTAGTTTCTCACAAATTGTCTAGAATGAAAGTTATAAAATTTGTGATAACGAAGTAAATGTTCTTTGGAACAGAAATGATTGAAATTTTTATTATGATAGGTTGCTGTTCATTACATAAAGTGCCTTGATACACATTGACATCACTGGAAAAATTTCCAGACGGTTTTTTGTCTTGCTTGGCTATTAGATAGTACATTTTGAACCATGTATCTTGCAGACAAAATTCAGCGGCCTATAATATGTTTGTGCTGCCTGTTTTGTACCATCACTTGCCAGGAAGTGTGCTGAAGTAACTGGTAGGTAGTCGGAGAATGGCAGCGGTGTAGAAAGTCATGAATATTTAACATATTGAGTGTAATCTTGGTAATTAACCAACTTAATGCTCAAGTTCTTGTTTTATAATAAGTTTATTATATGCCTCTACATGTTTCAAGCACTATGTGCTCATCATCAGGAGGTCAAAATTGTATTATACAGCATCTGGTATCATCACACCTGTAGGTGGCTGTCCGGTGCACAGGTTGAGAGTCCTCTCTCAACCTGTGCATGGGATAGCCACCTACAGGTGTGATGATACCAGATGCTGTATAATAAAATTTTGACCTCCTGATGATGATCACCTAGTGCTCGAAACATGTAGAGGCACATAAAACTTACTATAGAACAAGAATTTGTGCATTAAGTTGGTTAATTACTAAGATTATACTGAGATGCACTTTCAGCAAAACATCAAAATATGGAGTGTACTTTGTTTTTTAAAGAGATCCATCCCAGTTGCGTATTGAAATAATCAGTTACATAAGAAATTCAGGCAAACATAACCATATGTTCAGTTTAAATCAGCGTATATTTAGTTCAAGTCGTTTACATTTTTCAACCATGTATGGTAATCAGGCTGGCCACAAGAAGGAAAGAGATACACATATTTAGGATTGAGATTTCAGTGCATTACAGATGTTTTGTATATGTATAGATATAAAGTTGGATGTCATATTTGGGGTAGGGACTTGCTATGGGCCGGATGGTCTGGTGTTTGACCCCAGAGGGTGCAAGGGATTATCTTCTCCATACTCACATAGACCGGTGAACCTAGTCTCCTTACAATGGGTACTGGGGCTCTTTCCAGAGTGTGGTGTTGATTGCAACTGTTAGCTTCATTCTGCCGTCCATTCACATGGAATATGTCTGTTCCCAGTGGGCATATTTTCATGAAATTAGATAATGAAGTATTTTTTGAAAAGTTGTTGAAAAAATTCAAGTTTGTTTAAATGATGAATAACAGGTCCTCATGCCAAGACCTTTTGTACATTTATTATAGTGTCTTAGTACATTTTTCCTGTAAGAAGCGTTTGATACAGGAGTTGTGGGGAAAATCAAAACTAACATTTTATGTTCAATTACATTTTTCCGAAAATCGTGCTGTTTTCTGAGACAGCATGGTGCAATGTGGAGCCGGACAGGCCACAGATGGCAATATGACACGGTACATGTGCTTTGCATGCTGTATAACTAATGCTGCAGACAAACACTTGTAATATGTAATAGTCACTCGAGGCACCCTGTTGAAGATTTTGTCATACCTTAGTGAAGCTACAATGCAGTAATAATTGTGTTTCATTATTTAATTTTCTCACTGTTGATTGGGATTTTTGGAACTGTCATTTATTGATGTGCTCTCTTGCTTGCTGTCTCAACATGAAACTCTTGTGCAACATCGTATGCAAATATACTCCAGACTTTGTATTATTTGTTTTGCAGTGTAAATGTGCATGTAAGATAGAGGATGCTTGAGTCTGAAGTTTAAAAATTAAAAAAAAAAAAAATTCTGGGAACCTTCTCAAACTCCTAGTTTTTAGGTGTTATGCAACTGTTGGTGGCAGGAACAAACCTGTATAGTTGCAGTACTTGGACTGTTGGGATGAAGAAACATCATAGTTGTTTCTGATGTTATACAGAGTCTGGTACGATGCTTGTCTTGGTTGTTACTTTACACATGATTCGTGACACAAAGGGACACAGACAGTTTACTTATCGGTCTGCGACTGAGCAGTTCCACATGTCTTGTTTACAGTGACATCTTGTGAAATTGCCACGTTGATATGGAGGGGAATCTTAACGCAGGCAGACAGGGCAGGACCACTGGAGAACCTTCTTCTCTGTTCAGAAGCATGGAGCTGTGCAGCAACAACAGTAGATTTTCTTGTGTTGAGCGATGGTGCACACTGGACGAGAAATAGCTACAAGTTGAGATGTCATGTGTTCTGCTCATGGTGGTGAGTCACAGACAATGTATAAGTATGAATTGGGAGAGAGTGTGTGTGTGTGTGTATGTGTGTTTGTCACATGTTGCTTAAATTCAACCTACTCAACAACAGGAGGATGTGTGTGTACATTTTCAGTTTTTGTAACCTCTCTGTTCAGTGGGTCCCTAACTTACATGGCTAATGTGTTCTGACTGTGTCTGTGTAAATATAAACCTTTGCAAGTCCATCGGTACTTAACTATGATATATTTTTTTAAATACACATTAATTTAATAGTTAAAGTTTAAAAAATGTGAAATTATGAAAATTGTTGGAATGATTTTCACAGAAACACAAAATATAAATTCATGTATCAAATTTATCAGAACATAACATATTATGACATATTATAATAGAGTAAAAGCTTGTTAATCTGGGTTAATTGGTGGAGAGGTCATTCGGAATCAGTGAGACTTTGGGTTGGCAAAGCAAAGAGAAGCGTAGCTGAAAAGGAAACAATACTGCAAAACACCTATAAATATGTATGCACAAATTTACAGAATATCAAAACAGTAAAAAAGTTACACTGTAGAACCTTTATTTAAAAACTAAAGAAAAGGCTCATTACATAAAATTTTTTAACTGATAGAAGACTGAGAAGTTGTACTTATTTTTGAACATAGTAATTTGGATTAGAAGGAACTGTCAAGTTTGTTCTGAACAGACATCTAGTACTGTTCTTTAGTTGTGATCTCCCTCACAGAGTGTTTATAACATACCTGCAATTCTCGGTTTGTTGAAGAGTCTGTATAATTGATTATGGCATCAATGTCATCTCATGCAAAGTTAAGATGTTTTGTCTTAATTACAAAATTTTGTTCTTAATCTGATTATACTTTTGTAGCAGGAGATGTTACAGCATTGTAGCAGTTAGTTACTGTTAGATGCGCAAATGAAGCATTACAAGCAATAGCATCTGTGTGACTTACAGTTCACAAAGATACTGTACCAGAAGTAGCACTTGGTAGCAATGCAATATATGTTCTGCTTCTGTTCTGCCAGCAGTGTCAAACACAACTATGTTAATTAAGTTACATTTAATGGCTATACTAGACAACTATATGTTTCGGCATTTACTGGCCATCTTCATATTCTCTTGAAGACAACCTGAAGTTGGCCAGTAAAGGCCGAAACATGTGGTTGTCTAGTATAGCCATTAAATACACGTTAATTGACATAGTTGTGTTTGACTACATACCCTTTCCAATATACTTATTTTTCTCACTATTCACTTCTAGACCAATCTCCTTACTGGCCACTAAGAAAG
>Ga0123354_10002821_pt1 | contig 23445 bp, 19 predicted proteins | sample TergutLab28metaG_2_FD_97872 | JGI IMG/M metagenome (GOLD analysis project Ga0123354, IMG submission 97872) | Labiotermes labralis P4 segment gut microbial communities from Petit-Saut dam, French Guiana - Lab288 P4 | ecosystem: Host-associated > Arthropoda: Insects > Digestive system > Gut ... | reverse complement strand
TTACTCTCTGGCATTGTCAAAAAAAAAAAAAAAAAAAAATATTTTTTTTCCCTCCCGTGCTTTTTGTTTTTTTCCTCCTCTGGGTGTGTTCGGGGGGGGGGGGGTGTGAAATATTGTGGGGGGGGGGGGGGGGGGGGGGGGGGGGGGGGGTGGAGCTTGTGATTGAATTGAACGGACCAATGTGACTATTGTAGTCTAATTTATAGTTTGTAAGACTTAACAGTATGCCTTGAATTTGTTGTAGTACTCTTGACATTTCTGTATGTGTTAATGATTCATTATGCAGGTAGCGTATGAAATTGCTTTGCTGTCGTACAGATCTAGTGTCATTATTGTACATAAATTTTTGTACTTGATGAACTGAACATGAAATTTTGAAGCCTTAGTAGATTGCTAATGGTTGTTAATCTGCTTCCCTTGATTTATGGTTCAGTATTGTTTTATCCTTGTTTTGTGCTGATTGAAATATTTGTATGTTTCCAAATGTGTTCGCCAACATCGTCCACAAAGTTTTGCGGCACTTGTTGCAGCCGGTTATTGTTATTATTATTATTATTTTTAAAAAATTCATAAAATTCGCTGTTTAAAAGAATTTCAGATTGGAAATTCAGATACAAGTTTGTCATACCCTAATTTGTGCTTGCTTAATTTTGACAGATGTGATTTTTTTGGGGGGGGGGGGCTGATATGCTATATTGTGTACTGCTACTTACATTTCTGATTAATTTATTGTGATTTTTGCTGGTCTAGATAACCCAGTCACAGTCAAATATTACCATTCAAGATCTTGCCAACTTGCTTAAATTTATTTTCCGTTTTGTTTCAAGGTGGACAGAATGTTGGCTTTATGCTTACCTTATATGTAGTCCCCAACAGCAGAGCTTCTATCCTTTATTTTGTCAGTCAGGCTGTGTAATAAATTTGTGTGTTTCCTTTAGAACTTAATCTCAAAACCAGACATGTCATATGAAAGACATTAATGCAACAAATTGTAGTTCTTTCCAGAATTTGACATCATAAAGTGAGGAAATAAGAGTGAGTTTGGGTTTGAGGTTTAGAGTGTCTGTAAGTACATCCATTGTAACAATTGGTTGATGATACTCTAGGTTCATCCAGAAGGTATGGTATGTCTTGTAAAGCATATTTCCCAGTGTACGTAAACACTCCAGTATTGGTAAGTAGGGGCGTAACTTGTAAGGTGACAAAATCGGACGATGATGATGTTCGAGGCCACACAGCACTCCCGGGTAGAGGGGCAGCGAATGTCACTTGCATGTAGGGTGGTAAACCTGTATGGTTCCTGTAGAGAAGGGACAAGGGACACGTCAGCAACAGTTTATCCCAGTTTTGGTCCGCAAAATTAGTTCTCTTTCAGCATCGAAATAGCCTCTACGCTAGCTTCATTGTGATGAAAATGTAATGTTGATCCGCTTGCTTTTCTGTCAGAATTCAGAAGGATTGTTTCCATGAATGAGTTGAGACTTGGAACATTTTGAAGTTTCCAGACAAGGCACTTCTGTCCGCATTTTTCTCCCAGTTCTGTAACTCAAGTGAAAACTTGAGTTCCCTGAGCAGGGTGCTAAATATGAGGTAGACATATGCGGATTGTTTGTATTATTGAACATGGAAACATATATTTCAGTTGTCTTTTGTAATATATGGGCTGAGCTTCTACATATTTCATTGTCTTTTATACTTTTTCAGTGTATTTTTTTAATAAACTAGTGCTTTTTTTACATTGTGAAAGAATTTTTTAGAAGTTCATTATGAATGGAGATGGTGCAAAAAAATTTGTCTCAACTGCTACATTCATTGGACATCCCATTGTCTCTCATTTTTAAGATACCAGTTCTGAAAAAGTAGAAAAATATGGAACCTGTAGTTCTGTTTGGTTCATTAGATTGAACAGCGAGGCCCACATTGGGGATAACACCTTTGACACTAACCTTTATACTTATATCAAAATTTGGAAACTGTATTTGTAATTGATTCTGCATGTAAAAGTAATGTACAGTGTAGTAAGTGTTCATACGTTCCATTCTGCTGCATCGGTGTTCGTATTTTTTTGGTCCCAAATTTGTCATTCCGTAAACCAGCTAACTTGACTTATTATCTGTCATTCTTTTCGTAGTTCTTCACGCAGATTGTCAGAATGACTGCAATCACCTGTAACTTTTGTATCCATCTGTCCAGTTGTATTGTTTCTAATCTTCCTTTCGTTTAGTGACATGATGGAGTAGTAAGTACTATGTGTCAACGTTTCAGGCAGGTTGTGGATTTCCACACTTTCCAGTCCATTTCTCATTCAGTCTGCAGGTGTGTGGGTGTTGGGCTGTGTACATTCTTTTTTTTTTTTATTTGTGTGTGTGTGTGTGTGTGTGGTTCATGTGTGAACTGTTTTTTGGGGTTGTGCAGGAGCATAATTAACAATGAGCATGGCAGAGCATGCAGCATATTGTAGCTAAGGGTTGGTACATCAATACTATGCTGTTGCTTTTGATTTCTGTCTATTTGGGAGGGAATTCCAGGTCATTTACTGTCTTATCCTTTTAGCATTGTCATCAGATCATAAGCAGTTAGAAAGACGGTTTTTATGATCTTAGGTTTTCACTGTGCTGAATCTTCACACTGAGAGTTTTCCTCAGAAATTTTGCTGAGCATTACCAAGATCACTGTTTTCTGGGATGTGGTACTAAGGTAAAAGGTAAAGCTGTCCCGTTACAGGCCCAGAGGGTTCCAGGAAGTTGAGGTTCACAGATTTCGTGACAACGGTGCAGGATGGTGGTAGGTTGTCAGCCTTACGCACCGGCCGCCCTTACCCCCGGGAAATACTCCTGGTACTCATTTCTGTTAGAGGCTGAGTTGACCTCAGGGCCATAGTGCGATTGAAAGGATTTGTGAATGAAAAATCCACTGACACAAGCTGGGATCGAACCAACGACCTTACGATTTGTAGCACAGCACCTTAATCACTGTGCTACCACTGTCTCCATTGTATTAAGGACTGTGGTCAAAATCTACCCTTCTGTAGGAACATACTGTAGAAAAGTTCCTCCAGAGTGTATTCTTTTTACTCGCCTGCATGAAATCGCATTACAGAAGGTTGAAATTCTCATAGTCGCTGCTGTGAGAACCTTCAAATCTTGCACCATTCTACCACATTGCTCAGTATCACATTTTAGGCAGCCTCAGTCATGAGGAATGCCATTAAACTTGTATTTTTGTTTACTTTTTCTCTACACATGCTACCTTCTACAAAATACAGTGGCCCACAAAGACAGTAATTTGAATGGTTTAATGTTGGTCTCATTGTCTGATTTCAGTTTATGGCCATTTGCTGAGCTATTCAAGAACCTGTAATTTACTGATAACCAAGTCATTGTGGCGTAGTGAATTTGTTGTGGTGAGGAGAACTGTCGGTAGCAAAATTTGGATCGCATTTTTTACAAGTCGACAGCAGGCTGGATCTCAAGCTTGTCATTTACTGGCCGGTTATGCCATTTAAATTAATCGTACATACTGTTAAATGTGGCAGTAGGATGTTTAGACACGCACTTCCATAATGTGTTCTGGGCATAATATAATTTTTTTTTTTTTTTTTCCGTATGAAGTGTCAGTCCCCTCCTCAAATGATACTTATTATATACAGACAAGCCATGCAGACTTTCGCATCCAAACACATAGTTTCAGAAATACTTCTCAACAGCTGAAATTTCTCACAATTTTAAAAAACTGTCATATTTTTTGTGTCCAAATGGCTTTATCCGCGTAACCTGTTGGCTTCAAATTACTCCCATGCTGCACATGAAATTCTTTCCATGTTTGCAGGCTATTTTTGAAACATATCTAATACATTTTGTTCTTTGGCCATGAACATTTGTACTGTACTCAGAGGTTTGAAAGTTCAGACCTCAGGTACAATAATTACTGTCTCACTTTTAAGGTTTAAGACTGTTTTTTTAGAATTTTTTTTATGAATGCTCTTGGAAACAAAGAAATTATTCATGGCAGTTTGTCCCAATGTTCAGGATGAAGAGTAAACATATTTGTTGGCGGCTCCGGTGGTCTAGCGGTAGCGTGCTGCCTTTAAGTACCCAAGTTCGTGGGTTCAAACCTGGCCAAAGCCGTCAGGATTTTTCAGGGCAAAAAAATCCTCAGCACGCCTTCCTTCGGAAGGGAAGTAAAGCCGTGGGTCCCACGTTGCAGATTTGCGGCATGTAAAAGATCCCTGAATTGACGTGGAAGTCACAATCTCAGGAAAAATTACCAGTTAATTCTCGCCCACATAGTTCCACCTTTCACTACTAGGATCTCTTGCGTCGTTGTGGCCGTGGGGGTACCTGACGGTGAACGTGGGAACATCCAAACAGGCGGGGGGATAGGGTGAGTACAATAAGCCTATAGGCTGCAGTACATCTGTGGCATTAGCCACGGGCCCTACTGAAGAAGAAGAAACATATTTCTTCTGTTCGTGTCACCACCTTAAATTGTTCAGTGAATTCAGAAGTAATACCCTGCATTGATTGGAGTTGAGTGGACAGCTACACAACCCTTATTGCTTTACACGTGAGGAGGTGGTCTTCCCACCCCCCAGTAGCTTTTGGAAAGGAAAAAACTCAGAAATCATTGTTGGTCATGCAGCCTGTAGCTGTTCATGGACTTAATTTTCCCCAACTCTTGTTGTGTCGAGATGTGTGACTTTAAATGTGTTCTGTAATCCCATTTTTATTTTCACTGACTGTGTTGTGGTTGGGTTGTTTTTGTTGTACTGCAGAACTCCCCCACTGCTTCACATAATCAGGTTGTATTCTGTTGGTATTAAGTTGGTTGCAGTTACTCTTGTTTACCCACTTCTATTCACGGACGTCCTCTTTCTTCCAGTTTTTTCTTCTGTCACTCTCTTGGTCCAAACAGTGTTATCACATGTGCTGAACAGTTAGAAAGATGTTTTTTTTACATTTATTTGCATGAATCTTGGATTGAGGCAGACTGATCCCCTCCGCCTTTGTTTGGATAGAGTTGATGTTGATCTGAGGCATTTGGCCTGTAGTGCCAGGAATGGTAGTGAAATTCTTTGGCACTGTGCCACCAACACCGTACACTTAACTGTAATGTGTCTGATCAGGCGTAGTGAGTGTTCGCTGTTCCTCGTTGCATTGCTGTGTTTGGTTGAAGACTTGCTTCGAGGAGTCTGTAGTCTTATTGAGTTGCAAAACTGGCACCCAAAGGGAGGGAGAAATAGCCCGTGCCCTCGTTGCAAACTTGCCGAGATCTACATCCTGTAAGTAAACCAAGTCGTATGCATGACGCTCTCCACTACTCTCCTGCGAGGGGGCAAAGCAATCCCGTGAGTATGAACGGAGCTGACGTGCCCGGGGCCATCTGCGCGGTGTGTACCCGTTCTGACTTTTTAAACAAAAAAAGAGAGATCTCAAAACATTCTAGATGTAACAATTCGTGTTGAGACTCACATTTTTCAACTGGTCTCTTTCACCCTTAGGGAGATAAAGTTATGCTATTTGACACACACCCATGCGGATAGTTTAGAAGGGATTTTGTCACCATTACATCATTCGGCGACAACATTCAAGCTGGGAGTCTGTAAGTTGTGAAGCCTAAGCAATGAGAGGAAAGACTTTTTTTAAGTTAACAGTTATTAATACCTAAAGATATTGGAAATATTCAGGGGAATATGTGACCGGCATTGTGGCAGTTCATCTGTTGCACATTTGTTTGCTGTTTGCTCTGTTGGTAGTTTCATAGCAAGATTAGTTTAAACCATAGCTTGGTTGTAACAAATACTTACAATGATTTTAGTGTCATGCTAGCTACATGAACCTTTTTGTTTGAGTTGTAATAAGGCTTATTGGTGAACTGATACTGTATGGTATAATGTACATTGGTAAACAAAGTCTGTACAGGAAGGTTGTATATGTAGCTTGGAAGAAAAATTTGTTCCCATAATGAATAATATTGGATATCAATGTAGATGTGGTTAAATTTTTTTTATCTTATATGTAAAATAATTTGGCCAAAGCCAAATAAGTTCAGTAGTATTTTAACAGCCTTTGTAGTGATTGGAAGATGCTTTTATCTGTAGTTTCTCTGCTCCCACCAGAAGTTAACAGTTGATCGGGCAGTACAGCCCATATAAATAAAATGTTCTGTGTGACAAACAATAGACCTGATTGGTATATGTACACCTCACCTGAAACATGTATGTGTGATGACTATTGTACAAAGACAACTAATCATATTATTGTACAGAGAGGTTGAGTTATTGTGTCCCAAAGCGTATAATAATACGAACTCAGCACGTGTGGGCATGTTTGCCAACACTGCGGCTATGTTACTGCTGCTGTTTATCAAGTGAGTGGCTAGACCAGGCACTTGTTAGTTGCCTCCGATAAGGGGGTTGTCCTTGGCGCGAATTTCCGATACTTTGAACGGAGCGTGTGTCATCAAAAACATAGTAAAAAATTTTGTGCTGTGTGGGGGATCAGCATACAGGATGATGGAAAAATTTCTGACTTACCGTTGGACGGTTTAAAATATGAAAGCTTTATTCTTCATGACTGAGGCTTTGTTTGTGTTAAGTAGCTACAAAAATAGGAGAAGTGACAAGGTGTTTGTGTTAAAATCTCCCACAGTTTATGAAGTTATCCATGCGTAAGCTTAAAAAGTGCAGTGAGTTTGTGCAAAGCCTTAGGGTCAGTGTTCTTTTAACAAATTCTGACAATCACGTTAAAGTAATCTGAAGAATAGAAAATATAAACCATTCCATTGCAGTTGGAAGAATTGAAGGGAAATTTTTTTTAGAGAGAATTTATTATCATTCCTAGACAAGCTTTGTGGTGTGATTGAGAAATGTTTTTAGATGGTGCAAGTACTGCTTAGAAGTGAAGACTACTATAAAGTAAGTTATGTTGAACCCAAAGGGAGGAAAAAACAGACTCTAAATTTTCGGCAGATGTGCCGTGCTGAGGGACGCAATAATGAGACTTCTCTGTATGTATTTTAAGCAACAGATATGTATCTGCTATATAATGGAATGGACTGTTTACATTCATGTATTTTTATCGCTGTTGGAAAAATACAGTTACAATACATAATGATGTGTTGAGTTTTGGGGTGATAATAGATAATTAGAAGAAAGTAGATAATAGAATTTTTACCTCTTCAGTAATTTTTGTTGGTAAAATATTGTGAGGTAATGTAATTCAGTACATGTAGCTTTTATGCTGTAAATATCGTGGTATAAATACTGGTTGAATTGACCAAAGAAAAGGTACAAAGTAGATAGGTGGATTAACCCTTTCCAATCTTTTTTATTTTTTAATCATGTATCGAACACCACTGCTGCTGGCTACAGTTGTATAAAAATGTGAACAGTTGGTGTGGGAAAAATTTGAAGGGTCCTCTATGGTTGCAGCCAGATCGGATTTTGAAGAATGTAATGAGCAAACATTCGTTGCAGTGCTGTGGTAAGTTCCTAAAGGTTTTTGGTGGGAGGCTTTCAGTGACATAGACTTCAATGAGAAATTGACTGTTTGAACAGGATAGGAAAGGGTTAACGCAGTTTGACAGTTTCAGTGAGATGACACTTGCAAGATGTAAATAAGTAGCGTAAACATACGAAGAACTCTGCTTTAATAAATCTCGCAAAATAAATGAATGTGTAATAAAGATTAAGGTCAGTGAGGTGTGTGTTAAGTGGCAAGGAATACATGCAGTGCATCCTTACATTCTTGTTTTTTCCTCCTCCTGTTAAGCATTGGGGGTGGGGGGGGGGCATTTTTGTTATGAAAGCCCTTTATTTTATATCTGAAATTCTGCCATTTTTTGTACTGTATAATGAGCAACAGAAAGAAATTGGTCACATGTACTACTGAATGTTTTTAATGATTAATTGTAGGAGGGGTTGTTTGCTTTTAAGTACCCTATTTATTAACATTTCACATATTTATGTTTTATTTTAGTGGCAGCTGTTTGCCATTCTGCTTTTATGTTAGGGGCTATCATGTTGGTACTCTTACAGCGTAGCTTGTAGTGATAGCAGGGTACTTGTACAGGCAGATTGCAGCAACGCTGTTTTGTGTTTTCAGCGAATGGATCTTGGAGAATGCCCTAAGATACATGACCTGGCTCTCCGGGCTGACTATGAGAAAGCAAGTCAGTCCAAGGATTATTATTATGATATTGATGTAAGTAGACGTTGTGTAGTTTTATCTTCAGTGCTTTTTATATTGCTGTCATGATCTGATTATTGAGGCAAGAAGGGGATGAGGCTTGATACGTAGATCTTGGAGGTAGGGGGGGTGCATATCCGATTAGTACAGTCCGTGCCTTGATAACGGAAGTCTGAAGTGGGATTGAGGGCAGTTGCTTATCAGCCGATGGCATCTTAACGATCAGACAATAACCATGCTCGCAGTTCTTCCTATGCTTGCTGCAGTTGACGTTCACACACTGCTACATGTTTTGACACTATCGTGTCATCCGCAGGCAGCTTGTAATCAATACCTTGCCAAGGGCACAAGTATTTCAAATGCAGCTGTTGGTAATATGCTTTACAGTTAAGATGTTCCACATAGGTTTTATACAAGTTCTCATATTATAGTTGTTGAAATCTCAGTATTATAAAATCTTTAAAACATTGAAATTGTCCTGTTTACAATGAAATGTGCCGAAATCATTGTCGCTACAATTCTCATGAAGTCAGTAAGTGTGGTGGCCGTATATACAGTCTGTATGTAGATGCTACTGTCGTGCTGGCCAGGTTATGACCTGAGGATGATGCAATGGTGTCGAAACTTGTAGGAATGTGATAATTTGTGAAATAATTGTGCATTTGTTGGTCATTATACAAAATACAATAAAAAACTAACCTGTTTGTTCGAAGATTAATGTAGTAATAACACTTGTGAATGAATTGTTCACATTGATACAGTCTGAGATGAAAGATTAAGACCCAAATAATAAGCAGTAGGAATGTCGTCACATGAACACATGTGCGTGCTTGTGCATGTGAAGATTTGTACATTACACTGGAAGTACAATCTTCCAGTTTAAAGTTACAGAAATTGATAAGCTCTTGTGTTAATTCATTCATTCAGTAGTCTTGTCTTAAGACAGGTCCAAAGCCTCTTCCAAAGCAAGCTGTCCACATAGTGCGATCTAGAGCTTCCTCCTTCAAATGAAAGTATCCTCTCCTTTCCCTAAGGTAATCCAGTAGCTTCCTATGTCTTATTCCTCATCTTCCTGTCACTTCTGTCCCACCTTTTATCTTTCCTTCAATAACCCGTTGTAGAAGGCAGTTTCTATGCAAAATGGGACCAATCCAGTCAGCCTTCCGTTTACTTATTTCATGCAGGTTATTCCTCTGCTCGTGGACTCTTGTATTATAGTTGAGAAATGAAAGTAAGTAAGGGAATATAAATTAAGTAACTGTGAATGTTCCTTTCACCTGCAACATGTACAAGTCATGGACTTGTAAATGTTTATCGCATAGGGTTCAGCATGTGTTTGAGGTGTAATGACAGTTACGTTTGTTCGTGTTTTAGGCCATGGAACACCTACAGGCATTCATTGCCGACTGTGATCGCAGAACTGAACTGGCAAAGCAGCGTCTCGCCGAGACTCAGGAGGAACTGTCCGCCGAGGTTGCCCAGAAAGCTAACAAAGTGCATGAATTGGCAGAACAGATCGGCAAGAAGCTGGCAAGGGCAGAGCAATTAGGGGCTGAGGGCTTTGTAGAGGAAAGCATGAAGCTGATGGAAGAGGCAAGTCAAATTTAATTCTTTGCACTAGGAGGTTTTAGTCTACACATTAAGAGTAGAGTGTGTCCTGCAGCGGGGCACAAATTTGCCAAATATCTGTGTGCCGGCAGTGTGACATGAAGAAGATTTTGTAGTGAGAATACACATATATTAGGTGCCAACGTACAAAGTTGGTCACCACTGTGACCTGGTGACCAGGATTTGAGTGCTGCTGCTGCTGCTGTATTGTAATGCAAGTACAGATATGCATCGCTTAAGGACGGGCATACGTTATGAGAAATGCTTTGTTAGGCGATTTCTTCGTTGTGCAAATGTCGTAGAGTATACTTACGCAAACCTAGATGGTATGGCCTACTACACATAATGACAATTCCCCACATTGCACACAGACAACATCAAGTGATTGTATAATGGTTGGTGCCAAATTCTATAAAACCTAATTTCAGAATTGTGTCAGTGTCCTGAAAATCAAACAAACCAGTTTGTTTCAGTTGCCTTGTGTTGCACAATTAATATCAAACTGTGATAATCACAGGAAAAGTGCCAGTTATAACCTACGATGCCTTTGATGCATATTCTTGAGATAGTCCCATGTTTTATGCAGAGATCTGCACCAATGCTCATTTCTTACGTTCTGACCCTCCCCCACATCATGGCAGCAGGACACAAGCTCGTATTCAGCCAGCATATCTTTGCTTTCATCAGTGATAATGCTGGAGTCATACTGCGTGGGCACAACTGATACCAAAATTATCTTGTTTGTTTCCACCAGACCTTTGCTCCCGTCTTGCACAGATAAGACCTGCCATTAGATCATTCTGCGATGTGTGTCTTCTACCCTTACCTCCAGATCTCGTCAGTCCACACTTCTGTAATTAATGTGTAACACGTAGCTATCTTCTGAATGGTATGCAAACCTTATGCCAGAATTTTTCTGTAGAATTTTAAGGCAGAAGGTGAAATCTTAAAAAGACACTAGATTATTTTTGGTCTTGGAATGGCTGTGGGTAGTATATAGTCTGTTTAACCGATATTAATTTAGTATTATCAAAGATAATTTCATATGGGCACGGTTTGCAAGTGCATATTTTTCCTCAGTTTCATTACTATAACAGATCTCACAAGGAGTCATCCACATTGTGTGTAGAGTAAAATTAATAGTGGTGAAAATGTGTCCAAACCCAGCTGTTTATTTCCCAAGGAAATCGCCTGGACGTTTTGGCTAAAATGTGGCCACTATCAGGCTGATCACGAATACAAAAAGGAAGAGTTCAGAGCTGCATGGTCTGAGGTGGTCTGTACCTTTAAAGGTGATGTAGGAAAGAGCGGTAGATGGGAGGTACACGTAACGCATATGGGGCAGAAGCGAGGCATGTACAGGGTTTTGGTGGAAAAAATCTGAGGGAAAGAAATCACTTGGTAGACACAGGCATAGATGGGAGGATAATAATAAGATGAATCTTCAGGAAGTGGGATGTGAGGGCATGGACTGGATCGAGCTGGCTCAGGATAGGGACAGGTGGCGGGCACTTGCGAATGCGGTGATGAACCTTTGGGTTCCATAAAATGCGGTAAATTTCATGACTGGCTGAGAACCAGTTGGCTTCTTAAGAAGGACTCTGCTCCATGGAGTAAGATTATAGTACAGAGTTTTTATATTTCAGATTAATCCTGTGTGAGATTTTTGTTTTACTGTTCTCATATTTCTGCAGATTGAAGATCTGCGCAAGAAAAAGAGTGCAGCAGAAGGCGAGTACCGCAACTCAATGCCTGCCAGCAGCTACCAGCAACAGAAACTGCGTGTATGTGAAGTGTGCTCCGCATATTTAGGTATTCATGACAATGATCGACGACTGGCTGATCATTTCGGTGGCAAACTGCATCTGGGATTCATCAAAATCAGAGAAAAGCTGTCCGATCTGGAAGTAAGTATTGCGTCATGATGTTTTGACATGTATTTCAAGTTGCTGAGACCATAATTTTGTTTAAATTCCTGCATAGATGCAAGGTTTGATGTTCTGACAGTGTTGTTGCTGAATATTCAAGTCTTCTATGATGTTATGCCGTGTTATTTATATAACCTTGGAGATCTTTGCGCCACATGTGGCAGAATTTTTCACCCTTCGGAGTGGAGAACACGGTGCATCTTTTACCACAAGTTTGGAACTTCGGACCGTACTAAAGTTTAGGATCATTATCTTCAGTTCATGTCTTATATCTTCCTCCACATGTTACTATCATAGATTTAGCTGTTGTAAGGACACTAGGTGATGACTGTATGCTCTGCTCCCCGATGCACATTGTCTGCATTAATTCATTACTTCATTATTAGGTCCATATATTTTAGCAGTACTGCAGGTTTTACTACAGTATGGCACAATGATTGGTAGAGTTCTATTATATCTCCTAGTTTCAGACGCTTTGTTTCTTGTTGAGGTAATGGTTATGCTTCATTACATCCACCAGGACAGAGCATTTTGTCAAAAGGGACTGATGTGCTGTGATGCTGACTGTTGTCATAGGGAATGTTTTGTTTCAGAAAACTGTCGAAGGTCGCAAACAGCAGAAACGACAGGAGATGAGCGGTAGAGACCGCGAGCGAGAGAGAGAACGTGAAGACCGTGAGCGAGAACGTATGAAGGAGAGGGAACGAGATAGAGACCGGGATCGTGTTGGGAGCTCGAGCAGCCGTGACAGGGGTCGGGATCGCGATAGAGACCGATCGCACAGGCGCAGCAGGAGCTCCAGTCGTGGTCGCAGCGAGAAGAGATCACGATCACGTAGCAAATCACACAGTTCCAGGTATTTCATACTAGCTTGTCATGTGTGGGTGTCACATTAAATAGCCTTTACCAGAAAACTGACGAATTTTTTGGTAATTTATTATTGGCAGAATTTGGTCATTGGCCACACGGTTCAAGGTGTAGGCTTGCGGCTGCTCCGCCTTCTGAGATTGTGGGTTTGGATCCCACCAGGGTCATGGATGTTTGTCTGTTGTGAGTGTTGTGTGTTGTTAGGTAGAGGTCTCTGCGACGGGCTGATCGCTCGTCCAGAGGAGTCTACCGATTGGTGCATCGTCGTTTGTGATCTATAAACCATGTGATTGAGGAGGCCCTGGCCCACTGTTAGGCTGTTGCACCAAAAGCAAGCAGACAGACAAACAGAATTTTGTGTAAAAAAAAATAGGCAAGTTTTTACTGGAAGTGGAAGATATCGATGAAGGATTAAAGAGCACCCATTTTGGAAGTTACAGTTTAAAAATGGTAGCTTTTTTATTGGGTTGTGTGAGTGGGTAGATGATTAGGTTGACTGTGATGGGTTATTGATTGAATCACAGTACTTGTTAGGTTAGTAGAGTCCTGATATAAGAGGAATTGGTGCATAATTATTATATGTTCATTAAATGTGTGGTATGTTAAGGTTACAAATGAGTAATTTAACTACGTGAAATCGTTTAGTAATGTGTGTTTGGCACATTTTAAAATGTTTCATTAGAACTGTATACAGCAAAATAATTTTGGTTGAATTTGGGGATTAAATTGCAGGTCACACAGATCACGCAGCGGCAGCCGCAGTAGTCGCTCGCGTTCGCACCGTTCTCGTTCTGGAGACCGTCGGAAGGATCGTTCACGTTCAAGGGATAAGAAACGTGATGGGTAAGATGGAGTGGATGTTGCATGCTGGTATAGTTGCATTGAGTTTGATTATTTCACACGTTTGTGTCCTGATGTACAAGAGAACCTGCCGTACAAGATTTCCAGTCTGGCAGTCCAAGAGACATAATATCAGTGTGATTCACGATGTTGTGTGTGGTAAGATTTTTGTGTGTTGAGTTATGTTGGTTCCTGCCAGTTAACCGTAATAGGTTTGTAAGTGCGGTTTTGAACACAGTAAGATTATGTGTAAAAGTTTATTTACACAGATAATTTTGTTCGGGCCTCGTGTAAGGTGGCTGCCCGTTCCCTACAAGTTACTAATACACATAAACAGTTCAAGATTTGAGAGAAGTGGAGAGACATTATCGTGATGTGTTTAAAGAATGCGTATTAACATTTTTAACAGAGAATGGATCATAGCAAGCACATTTCACATTTTGATTTTCATGCCTGAATATACAGATGTGAATACTGCAGATTTTATTCTCCTGTTTTATGTAACTGATAAATAAATAAATAAAATGCTTCGTGAACTATAGTATGCATCATTTTCATGGCTGTATTGTACAACGATGGTTTAGTTTGCTGGGTGGCCTCTCTTCTTCAGCACCATTTTGCCAGTAGTGAGTTCAAAATTTAATATAAGAAGGGATTATGTGCAGACGTGCAATTTGTGTATATAGTGGAGCATACGGCATTAATGTTCTTTGTGGATGTAATTTTAGAGATACCTTTCATGTGTACTAAAGATTAACTTTTGCTGCTGCCCTTGTGCTGTGGGATTCCCCTAGTGCTGAATCGTTGTCACAGTTCACTTTCATTATCCATCGCAATTGGTATCTGCATGTTGTGGCACACGGACTTTGCCGACATTTTCTTTACTTTCTAAGTACCAGGCTTTATGGTGCATGAATAAGTGTGATTTCACTTAAGCCCATGAGAAATGTATGATCTTCCCAGCACTGATTTTTGTGAAATGATTGCTCAAACAGCATTACGCTCATATCTCTTACATGGAATTTAACTCAATTCAGACAAATTTAGGTAGTGCAGATATACAAGTTGGTGTCTGTCCCGAAGTAAAGTATGGCTTTTTACTGTAACAGTTTTCAGGAAACTCATAACTGCTGAATGGCATCACATGAAGATATGCTGTTCTGACTTTCACCCAAATCAATCGAGAAGTGTGTAAATTTTGATCCAGAATTCATTTATGTCTAAGTAAACTATGACTATCAGTGAACCAGTTTTCCCGAAACGCTCGTTTTTGTGACACCTTTATATAGAGAGAACTCTGTAGCGAATTTAACGAAAATCTGACACAGTTTAGTTTCTGATCCTGCGTTACAGACAGGCAAATGCATGGGCAGGGTGTCCACTGATGGTTTCCTTTGTACTTCATAAATAACTCCAAATACCAACACCTGGATCTGTTTTTGTATAAATTTTAAAGTATCTTTTCTTACAGTGATTTTGTATGTTTAATGCAGTGTATGTGGAAGGTATTGGTGCAAATGTTTATTTCTGTTATAAATTTTATGTTCAGTGGACCATGTATAGTATAATATGGCATTAATTATCCAACAAGATGCAACAGAATACAGTTTATTTAAACTTGTCAACTGCACAACATGTTTCTGGTAGTATTTCACCCATCATCAGGAGCTCATAACACTATATCTACAGTATCTGGCATTAATGAGACCTGTACTACTACCTGTCATGAACGTGGCTGGACGTTCATGATGGGTAGCAACAGAATATAGTTAAATAAACTGTATTATGTTGCATCTTGTTGAATAATTATTGTCATTCTATAATAAACTTTGTCCAGATTATTAAGCACTGTAGTTTAAGGTGTTAACAGATGGCACATGTAATTAACTGGCAGCAGTGTTACATTCACCCATTCCACATAGCAGGACAGTAAATTCTCTAACTGTACCAAGCCACAGAATGGAAGAAGCAGTCACATGAAATGGAGTACACAGAGTCTGTGAAATAGCCATATGGCTTAGTTACTCTTATGGATAAATACTTCACATTGTGCACTTTTAAAGATGATACTAAACTGGTAATTATTGCTATGGTCCCCTTGCAGATGGGGCTTGTGTATGTCACAAATGTCAATTGTTGTTGAAGATTGATTTGTGTATAGGAGTGGCCATGTCTGACACCAAGTCTATAAGGGCTGCCTTAAAACTCTGTGGCTGCTGATAGATAAGCCGTTCAAAAGTGTGTGGCTGCTGATAGAGTAACCGTTCAAGACTGTGTGGTTGCTGATAGAATAGTCATTCAAAATTGTATGGCTGCTGATAGAGTAGTCATTCAAAGCTGTGGCTGCTTATAGAGTCGCCGTTCAAACCTGTGTGGCTGCTGGTAGAGTAGCCATTCAAAACTGTATGCCTGCTGACAGAGTATCCGTTCAAAACCGTGTGGCTGCTGATAGAGTGGCCGTTCAAAACCATGTGGTGCTGATAGAATATCAGTTTAAAACTCTAATAATTTGATCCTGGGCCATTTCAATTTGTCTCCATTTAAGAGATATGACTTCTTGTTTCCTTTCAGACTTGAAAGTCAGATTTTTATTGTTCATTTGGTTTTGCTTCAAAGCAGTACTATCACTTTTTGTAACTTGTATGGCGGTTCTTTGGTACTTCATGAAGGATATTGCTGTTGTGTGTTTAGTCTTGTTATGTACAGTAGAGTCCTCATTATGTAGTTATGTCACCCTGAATACAGATGTGATGGCAAACTGGTAAATAGATGACTTGTGTGAAACCATCATTATTTTTTAAACTCGTCTCACTGGCTGGTTCACTTTCACTGACACTAAAAAGAATGTGTTCCCATGCACTGATGACATTTGCCTCTTTGCATGTTGCATACTGATGGAAACCAAATGTATATATGTAGTGTATTTGGGTACAAAAAAATGGGGGGGGGGGAAACAGTTACAATGTCTGCAGGTAGACTGGAAGAATGTGACAACACTTTTTCTCAGTTTGTGCAGTTATTTGATTTATGAATGCAAGATATATGTATGTACAATTAATTCATCACCAGCTGACCGAGTTTTTGGAAATGAGGGGGAAATGAGTTGACAAAATATAGCAAAACATTTGTCCACATTTGAGCCAGAGAAGTCATTGTAAGGGGATGTAAAACACACACACACACACACACAATGTGCAAATCTAACTCCCGCATGATCTTGATAACTTTTCCATGCGACCAACTTAAGTCTGCTGGCCTTCTGATAAAGCTACTGGCCCCCAATCAATGCGCGCACGCGCACACACACACACTGTGCAACCCTAACTCCCGCATGATTTTGACAACTTTTCCATGCGACCAACCTAAGTCTCACCACAGTTCACACATGCTAGTCCTGTTAATGAAAACTGCGTCTTCCTTGACTGTTCTGTTGACTGCACTGTTTTGCTACTGCCGATCTGCTCGCTGATTGGGGGCCAGTAGCTTTATAAGAAGGCTAGCAGACTTAAGTTGGTCGCATGGAAAAGTTGTCAAGATCATGCGGGAGTTAGGGTTGCACAGTGTGTGTGCTGATTGGGGGCCAGTAGCTTTATCATAAGGCTAGCTTATGCACCATCATTTCTGAAACAGTATTTTGTCAGTTGTCAAGAATGTCTGTAACACCTTGCTACAGGGTATGAATTACGGTGCGTCAACCCTCTGTATTATATCATATCTATATAGCTTCTCTGATAAAAATTGTATCCAACCTGAAGATGGTCACAGCAGCAATGGCCGAAACTTGTAGTTGATGATGTAAATTATGTACACCTTATAATATAGTTGTGTTACGACTTCTATATCCTTATAGAATTATTAGCTTGGGTACTGTGCATTCTGTGTAGTAAATAAAATACTCAAGTGTACTCACCTTCATAATGACTGTGTTCATATACACAGCAGATCTGGTAGAACTGGACTTGCCTGTCAGATTTGCAAACTGACCAAAATTTTAAGATTTGCTTTTCAAATATTTACAAAACCACCATTAGAAATTTGGGGAAACTGTGGTAAGTTTGTATGGAGACTGAGCCAAAGGGCTAGATGACTGAATTGCATTTCCCACTAGGCAATCAGGACCAAGGGATTGAGAGAATTCACATAGTTAAATGGGACACGCATATGGGACCTTCACTGCAGTGTCCTCATTTAACATGTGTTTCTGTATCAGTTTCACACATGTTATTTTGTAGTAAGCGAAATGCAGTAACACCATCAGTGTATTCAGCTAATGCCCCTTGGAAGGGAGCCCTTCTTGAAAAGGAAATGAACTACAGACATTTACAGTCATGCGCCGCATAACGACGTTTCGGTTAACGATGGAGCGCATATACAGTGGTGGTCCCATAAGATAATAATAATAATTCTTACCATTATGTTACAAATACCTACAGTATTCAGTACAGTAACATGCTGTACAGGTTTGTAGCCTAGCAACAATAGGCTATACCATATAGCCTAGGTGTGTAGTAGGCTATACTATCTAGGTTTGTGTAAATACACTATATGGCGTTCGCACGACAAGGAAATTGTGTAATGACACATTTCTCAGAACTTATCCACATCGTTAAGCGATGCATTGCCTAATGACGCATTTCTCAGAACGCATCCACATCGTTAAGCAACACATCACCTAATGATGCATTTCTCAGAACGTATACCCGTCGTTAAGCGATGCATGACTTTGTATGGTCTTGTGAATCCAAGATGGCTATGTTGTGTGCTTTGGCATTGTTTATCCTGTGCCATAATTAGGATTCTACTGTAGTATTGTAAAATTCTACAAGTATCGATGCTCATAGATATTTCTCTTGTGAAGTAGGGAATCGTCCCGGAGTCGCAGAGACAGTGACTAGCAGGCGTAAAAAGTATGAAACCTTACAGGTGCTTTTGTTATGAAGTAGGGAGTCATCCTGGAGTCGGAGAATGATTGATGGGGTTGGAGAGGAAGACGGTGTGAAATCAGACTCTGAAGATATGGAAGAGTCTAAAATTAAAAGTGAGTAGTAATAAGCATAGCTTTTAGTTTTAAACTCTTAGCCAGCTTTGTGGCCAATCATGGTCACCGCCGAGCCGATAGCGGTCAGTCGTTCGTAAGGAGGATTTCATGACAGCAACTGATCATGAGCCTTTGTCAGTATTTTTTTATCGTTCGCAGACTTTGTTTTCAAACAGATCGCAGGGACATTTGTGCCTCCCATGAGCAAGAATTATTTTTTGTGTTTGAGGAGATCAAAGCTGGTCAAGGATTGTGCAGGTTTTTCTTTTTTTAAATTTTGGGGAAATGAAGATGGTTTAAAAGTGCTGTAATTTCCTGTAAGGGCACCATTTGAGAATAATAAATATATGTACTGTATTAAATAATACATATTTATTTTGAATCCTGAATCTATCCGTGATGTAGCTGAATAATAAATCACGATGTATATATCGTACTGTGAAATTTTGTAGTTGAAGAGTCATTCATTGCTGTTGATGATACCAAAGTGGATTTCATGAGATTCCATTCAATGTTGTACTGTAAATGATTGTATTGACATCTTATTTTGTAAGAATAAAGGGTACAGTTGCATAGTTCTGGTGACTTGTGTATAATTACGTGTGTGTGTAATTGTCACTCTGTAATTATAAGTAAAACTTGTTTTGCATAATAATTTTTTTCCTTATTTTAAATGGTTTTTGCATTGTGATATTGTTTTTTCCTTGCATGTGATGCATGCTGGTGTTAGGAAATGTACACGAGACAGTTGTAATAAAAGATGTGTGTGTGCACTTATTATAAATTGTGCAAACCCCCAACTTTGCTTATTTCACTGACAAATGTAAAGTGAAGCGGTGTCTGTAGGGAACAGTTTGGTTGGTACTTTTTATAGACAGCCTGTGAAATGGACAGACGTACTTGAAACCGAACGGAATTTGTACTCCGAGGTGCTATTGTGAGAAAGTGGAAATCCTGGTAAAGGTCACCCTAGAACAGGCCATGAAGGCCTAGAGGAGGAGTAGAGGTATAGCTCTACTCTTTCTTTAACCTCAGCACACTATGGGGGTGGGTGGTCAATGACACACCCTGGCGACTTTACCCCCGGGAAAGAGACCTGGTACCCATTGTATAGGAGGCTGGGTGGGCTCCAGGGCCAGTCTGGATGGCTGTGGGAAACCTCGCCACTCCCCCCCAACCGGGATTCGATCTCCAGACCGTCCGGACCAGTAGCAAGTCGCTATACCGACTGCGCTGTCCCAACCCACTTAGAAGTCCTGGCCATACTGAAATTAAAAATACATATCCAATGTGTAATGTGTTGAACATTATACACTCAAAGAAAGTGGAGTGCTATGTTAGGAGTCATGGGTTTGATTATGCATAATATTGGTGGTGCATGTCATGTACATTTAATCAATACTGTTGGAGTGTTATATTATGGTTAGGAGTGATGATAGTTGTGTGTTTAAACTTTTTGGGTTATCATGCTCTGTTGCTGTGTTTAAGGCTGCATGTACACTCTGTGTTGTGGGCAGTATGCTTTATTTGTTTAAGGTGGGACATCCCTGTTGGTGTCAACAGGTCACAAGTGTATGCATTAAAACCGTCACACACGACGCTATTTGTATCGGTTATATATTTCGGCTATGTGAACCATCATCAGGCCTTTCATAAACTGACACAGGAAGAATTATATATGATGTAATAAGGAGATGCCTTTGTGCTCACTAAAAGTACATTGTAATGCATAAGAACTGTTCAAATGTACGTAGGTTATTCGGAAAGTAATTACCGTCTGCGCGTATCTCCCGTGCATCCACGAGACTGTCACTTTGCACATGTGCAGTGACTTCCTCTATCAATTGAGAAGCCACAGACGCCATTTCGTGAAATTTGTGTTATGTTTATGTTTGTTCCTGTACTTTAAACATGTTTAAGACAATTGAAGGGGCCGCCGACTGTGAAATACGGTCTGTAATTTGTTTTTTGAACGCTAGGAATGTGCTACCAAGTGTGATTCATCACCAGATCTGTCAAGTGTATGGTGACAATGCGATGTGTGATGGCATGGTTAGGAATTGTGTTTGGATGTTCAATGAAGGACGAGAGAACGTGCACGATGAGGCGCGAAGTGGGCTTCCTTCTTTGGTGAATGATGATTTGGTGCGTAAAGTCAACGAAAGTGTGCGTGACGACAGACGTTTCACAATTTCTGATCAGTCCCTGCACTTTCCTCAGATTTCAAGGACCCTACTCTGTGACATTGTCAGTGGTGGCCGCTTCTATGAGGAGGGGAAACAACAACTTGTGCCCTGCTATGATAAGTGTCTCAATAATGGCAGTTAATTAGTTGAAAAAATTTGTTTTAAGAATTAAGAATCTGATAACAAAAAAATTTTATACAAAACCTTACTCGATTTTTTTTTGCAGCGAAACGGTACTTACTTTCTGAATAAGCCTCGTATGTGAAACATGAAAGTTCGTCAGCCGTGGAATGCCAGTTTATATGTAAGTAACCAAGTTAACCGCTTAAACGCCGAGTTAAATCCCATCTGCTGGGTTTATTCGGAGATCACCATATTCTCCACATTAGCAGGTAAAGGGTTAATAAAATGCAAATAAATATGAAAATGGTGGCAGCATACTAGTAAACAAGTACGCTACTAAGTCCAGTTAAGAGAAGAAAGGTGTATGTATTGAAATGCAGTATCTTTTAACCCCTGGATCAAAGATCGTTCATCAAAATTGAAACTTCACATGAGTTGTGCACCAACAGAAGTTACGGATTGTTGCAGGAAGTGTGTAATGACTAAAAATTATACTGTTGAACAATTTTCATATTGCTTTGGTGGCCTGAAAAACTAATATAGACAACACAATTGGTGGGCATGTTTGTACCATTTTGGAGGAAGAAATATGTGTGATGTGATGGGATAGCTTTGAATTCTTCTTCTTTTTCCATTGGCAGTAAGGCCCACTGTGGGCTTTGGCCTGTTGAACAATGTCCTTCCATTTCTACCCATCTGCCACCAACTCTCTCCATCTTCTCACTCCCAACACTTGAAGATCTCTTTCTTGTTCCTCTTTCCATCTTTTCCTGGGTCTTCCCCTTCTTCTTGTCCCTTACAGTTCTTTAGTGAAGATCTTTTTGGGCATCCTATCCTCCTCCATTCTCTCTAGGTGACCTAACCAACTTTTCCTTTGCCCTTTTATCCATTTTACTATATTTTCTCCTTTGCTCATCTCTTCTAGTTCTCAATTCGTCCGACTTTTCCATTCCCTATTTTCATATTTAGGACCATATAGTCATTTAAATATTTTCCTTTCAAAAATTAGCTGTGAATTCCAGAGTACCAAAATTGTCAGTTCACCTCCTTTTAACCGAGGTGTTAGAAAAAAAGGGTCACTGCATGCTGCATGACAATGCAGGACCTCATAGCACACAAACAATAAAGATGGTTTCGCTCTGGTTAAAGAGTGGGAGGCACTGCTGCGCCCAACTTAGAATCCTGGCATGAGCCCTCCTGATTTGATCCCTTCCTGGAGCATCAAGAACTGATGTTTATTGGACCGTGCATCATTGTAATAACTGAAGAATAAAAAACAAACTGCATGCCACTTGTTGCAGGCTAAAGCATGCTTTAGCCTGCAACCCAGACACTACCCCAGCCTAACCGCACCTAACCTCCAACATACAGCAATCTAAGAACAAAACAAACGTGGTAATCGGCTTCATGGTCGAGAGCTCCTGATGATGGGCATAGTATTGCCCGGAACATGTTGAGCCTGTAAGAAGTACAATAAAATAACAAGTGGCATCTAGTTGGTTTTTTATTCTTCAGTCATCAAGAACAGCTGCATGGTGAATGACCTGTCTTTAGATACGTGGAATGTAGCCGCGACCCAGTGAATGGGACAGCTTAACTCCAGTGGACAATTTATTGGTATACAGAGATTATCAGTGTGTGGGAATGTGTCCTCAGGCTTGAAGGGAGAACCGCATTGAAGGTTTTTAGTGCATTCTGTAACAAAAATTAAAGATGTTCAAATTCAAATACCAGATGGTTCAATGGAAAACCGGAATTATTTGTTTACAGAGCATTTATTGCAAACACAGAAATAATTATATTATTACTGTTCAACATAGCCCCCTTCTAGTTCAATGCACTTACGCCAGCGCGTAGATTCCGCGGGGAAAAAATTCTGTCGGACGCGTGCGCAGCCACTCGTGCAGCGCCGACCGAGCCTCGTCGTCTCGTCTCGTCTCCACAATAGAGACGCCGTTCTTGAACTTCTCAGTCCATTCATACACTTGTGTACGACTCATACACCTGTCACCGTACTGAATTCTCATCCGACGATGAATCTGTATAGGTTTCACGCCTTCGCTAAACAAAAATCTCAACACTTCGCTGCTCTTGCTTAGTGCACTGTTGCAAGTGCACCGTCATCTTGTCGAACTGTTTCCCAGGTTCGCAGGCGTGCCAACGCCATATATTGGTAGCTCAAGGTCACCGCCTTCACATACCCAACACACAATGATATCGAACGTACACGCAATTTTTAATACAAATTTTCCTGTTTTCCACTGAACGGCCCTTACAAGGATGTATCCAAAAGTTCCAGGACAGAAGTTTGCTTACCTTGGATGTTAAATTCCTCCATCACCTTCAAAGTACTCCCCTTTTGCACGAACACAGCGGTCCCAGCGTTTCTGCCATGCTTGGAAGAATCCCTGGAAGTCCCTTTTTGGAATTGTGTCAAGTACCCGCTGCGATTCTTCTTGAAACTCTTCAGTGGTGTCGAATGTTCGACTGTTCATCCGAAGCTTCAGCTTGGGAAAGAGGAAAAAGTCACAGGGGGGGGGATGGGCCAAAAACTGCGAAACTTTAAAGGACCTGTGAGCCGGGGCATTGTCGTGGTGGATAATGAGGTTCTGGTTTCGCCATTTCTGTGGCCTCTTGCGCCGCACATTTTCACGTAACCTTCTTAG
>Ga0123354_10002819_pt1 | contig 23447 bp, 17 predicted proteins | sample TergutLab28metaG_2_FD_97872 | JGI IMG/M metagenome (GOLD analysis project Ga0123354, IMG submission 97872) | Labiotermes labralis P4 segment gut microbial communities from Petit-Saut dam, French Guiana - Lab288 P4 | ecosystem: Host-associated > Arthropoda: Insects > Digestive system > Gut ... | reverse complement strand
GAGTAAGCCCCATCCCGATCAGAATTTCCCAAACGCACTCCGGATCCGGCTTGCAGGGCTGACCGTTGATTTCTCCCTGAATTACGGCGAAAGAGTTGGGGGGGAAAAGGCCGGCAATAACTTGTTGAGTAACGGAATCGTTTTTATTCGTCAATACCGCTGTTTTGACTTTTCTTTCCCGCAAGCGGACGATCAATTCGGATATTCCGGGAAAGAGTTTCGTGTAACGCAGGGGATTTTCCACGTAAAACCTGACCGCGTCTTCCGCTATGGCGGAAACAATATCGTCCCTGCGCATTTCCTCATCAAGGCAGAGTAAGGCCAGCCGTTTCATGCCCCATCCCACTTTTTCCCTGTATGCTTCAATGGGAAGTTCCGGAAAACCATGCGTTTTCAATGCCAGATTCATGGAGGAAGATATGTCTCCAAGTGTATCTGCCAGGGTCCCGTCAAGATCGAAAATTAAGCCTCTGTGTTTGAGCTTCATGTATTATCCGCCATTGTATCCCGCAGTTTTGTTTTATTCATTTTATCATATTTATGCTGTAATATGTCGTATATTTTGTCAACTCCTTAACAAGTATTGCATAATGCAATACACTTTAGTTATAAGCGGTTAATAGTATTTCTTAATCCAGCCAGTACAATATGGTTCCTAATCCGGGTTAAAGCCAATCCTTCGTTTTGGTTTTTGTGGAGCTTCAACTAAATTATTAAGCGCTTCGATAATTTTGTTTATTTTTGCTCCCTGCCCGGCAAAATTATGATTTGTTTTATCAATGTGCAGCATCAGGATTTTTTCCAAATCGCTGATTTTTTTCCGTATTGGTTTTGTTATGTAACGCCGCATATCTATAAAGGCTTTTACGACCGCAATATTTATCTTGGCAGCTATTTTGCTGTTTAAAACAGAGGAAAGCATAATTACACCGTGTTCAGTAAATGCATAGGGCTGTTTTCTTCGTCCTCCCCAACTTGAAGTCGCAAATTGCGACTTCAAGTTGGGGGTCACATATTTTGATATCAAATTTTCATATTCAATTTTTGTTAGTTGAAACATGAATTCCGAAGGGAAACGGCTCTTGTTACGCTTAACCACTTCATTCAGACGTTTAGTTTCTACCTGATAAATCCTGGCCAGATCCGCATCAAGCATTACCTGATATCCGCGAATTTGAAAAATCAAATCCTGTATTGGTTGTATTGTGTTTTTACCCATTCTCTGAATTTTCCTCCACTATATTTTAAGCATGACCGTGCATGGCGCTTTAGTGAAAATGGAAAATTCGTAAATTTTTGGTAATATTATGCAGTATTTATCAAAAATACTCTGTTTTTAGGGGATCCCCATAATATAAAAATTATTTCCTGGCAGTTACCTGGCTTTTTGCCTCAGAAGCATTCAGCATGGCAATGAACCGGTCTTTTTCAATCAGGTCGATCATGCGGGCTTCGGTGTACCGCCTGGCCTCTTCGGTATATGTGCCGACTGTAATGCAGATGCCTTTGCCGGCTTTAACTTCTTTCAGATGTGAATGGAAATCCCGGACTATCAGTTCACCTATGGCGCCCTGGCTTCTGATAAATCTGAACATGATCAGATCTGACCATTTGGGGGTATCAACTTCCGCCAGAATATCGGCCCATTCGTTTTTGTTTACCGATATATTGCTGATTTTTACTTTTGCCCTTGGGAAGTAGCCCATAACTATTTTCCGGCACAGGGCTATAAAATCGGCGGAGGGCGCCATCAGGAATATCTGCAGATTCTTGTTGGTGTTTAGTTCCTGGTATTTGCTCAGCAGTACAGCAACATCTTTGTACGAAGGGCTTTCCTGATTTATCAGCCTGAGCAGGGGAATGGCTTTGTTAATGTCGTTTTTTTTGAGGTAGGCGGCGGCCAGGCGGTACCGTAATTCCATCAGTATGTCCGGTTTGATATTCAGATGTTTCAGGCCGATTTCAAAGTCCTGTATCGCTTCCTCGTAATGCCGTGTATCAGTACGGATGATTCCCGAATACAGACAGGCGTGCGGTCCCATTACCGGGTCTGCCCGCAGATGGTTATAAATGCGCAAGGCCTGTTCGATTTGGTTGGCCTCATAATAACATTCCGCCAGGGTACACAGCGATTCTTTGTCATCGGGGGCTATATCAATTGCCTTACGGATAAAAGTCATTGCCTCTTTGGGTTTTTTTATTCTGAAAAACGCATGTCCCAAATACCGGAGTACAGCGGGGTTATCGCTTTCCAGGGCCCGGGCCTGATTTAACAGATGAATGGCTTTTTCGTAATTTTTCCGCTGAAATTCCAGATACCCTAAATTATAAATTGCCTCAAAATTATCCTTTTTGAAACTGTAAGCGGTAAGAAATCCTTTATACGCCTGATCGGTCAGGTTAAGTTTCATTGCGGCCAGCGCATACCGGAGATTTACCTCAAATTCGTCAATACCGTGGGGGGCTCCGCCTGAACATATTTCAGCCAATGCTTCATAATTTTTCATGGCGTTTGTCCAGTCTTCGTCCTGGAAGTATATATCAGCCATGGTGTTCAGCGCATGGGGATCCTGTGAATTATGCGCAAGTTTCCTATTGGCTTCTTTCATTGCGGCGCTTTTGTCTTTGGAACTTGTTTTGGTTCCCTTATCGCGGCTGCGTCCCATCATCATTATGAATATCAGAACTACGATGATTAAGATTACAACAACAGCTAATATTGGAAGTATCATACTATAAATATCGGTATTTTTTACTTTTTCAAAATACCCTATTTGCCGATAATAAATAATATATAGAGGCTTTTCGCCGGATAAACAATAATACGGACAAGAGAATTCCGTGGACTGTATCCATATGTGTACAGTTCTTTGGAACTCTGTATCGGATGCTTGACAAGCGGGTATGCCCTGCTTACACTTATTTCGATATTTTGTTTTTCCGAAAAATTGCCGGTAAAGCAAGGAGCGAACCAATGGCAGCAACTATTGGAATTAAAATTGCCAATGGGGAATTTTATTCAATTATTGATGAAAATTCTTCGGTAAAAAAACGGCTTATTCTTACCACGGTTCATGATAAGCAACACAGTGTGCAGATTGATCTGTATCGCAGTTTTTCCCGTACCATGGCCGATGCCCAGTATATCGGCAGTCTGGTGGTAGAGAATATCAAGCCCAAGTCCAAAGGCGAGCCATCCATAGAAATGGTGATTTCCTCAAGCGCCGCCGGTGATATTATCGCCGAGGCCGTTGATTTGGATATATCGGGCGGTGAACATCAGGTATTGAATGTGTCTCTGAAATCGCTTGATGAAAATGTCAAAGAGTATGATATCCCCGATTTTGAACTGGAACAGAATGATGAACCGCCTTCGGGTTTGTATGCGCGCGCTAACGCGGTACAGCAGGATGAGAAAAAAGGATTCCCCTGGGTGGTACTGATAATAATCGGTATTGTTATTGTTTTGGCATTGGCTGCCGCGTGGTTTTTCTTTTTTGGCGGGAAGAATATGGTGTTCCCCGGAAAGAGTGAAGTGCCCGCAGTTGAAAAAACGGTTCCTGTGGAACCAGTTCCTCCGCCGCCCGAACCGGTTGCGCCGCCGCCCGTTACCGAACAAGCCGAACCTGTTGCTCCGCCCCCGGTTATCGAGGCGCCTGTTACTCCGCCGCCTGCGCCGGTTCATCAAACAGAACGAATACGTCCGCCCGCGCCGGTTTCATCCTATAAAGTGCCTTCTACTATTCCCAAAGGAGGCGTCCGGTACACAATCCGCTGGGGCGATACTCTGTGGGATATTTCCGAGGCTTTTTACCGGACACCCTGGCTGTATCCCCGCATTGCCCGGTTTAACAATATTCGCAATCCGGATCATATCATTGCCGGAAGAACGATTCGTATACCTCCCAGAAATTAATCCGGGAGTTTCTGCAGCGTAAGGAAATTCGCATTACCGCGTCTCATATCACATCTCTGTTTGCCGGGATGCTTCTTGTTTTCTGTCATTCCTGCTCGGGGCAGCAGATACAGACAGATTTTTATAAAGGGCTTCGCATTAAAGCGGAGCTTTCAGCCGACTCAGGCAGTGCCAAAGATAAAAGTGCAGCGGAAGCCGATGTCCATTTTCAAAATGCACTGAACAGCGCCAACGCGTATGTCTGTACCGCGGCGGCCGCCGAACTATTACACCGCTTGTATGAGGGGCAAAAATTTCCTGCCTCTGTTATGACGCGGTTAAAACGTTCAGCGCCTCCCTCATGGGCCGCCGCCTTCAATATACTGGACTCAGGCCCCGATCAGATAAAAGATAAGGCGCTTCCGTTTTTATTAAGTTCAGGCCGTTTTGCACAGCCGTTCAGCCCCAAAATTTTCCCCGATGAGGCGGCTCAGTATGTTTTACGGGAATGCAGCGCCTCTGAAATTTTTTCACCGGTTGAGTTGGCTGCCATCAACGGAAATATTCTCGCGTCCCAATCCCGTTTTTCCGAGGCCCTGGTTTATTTTCGCACGGCACTGGAAGACCCATCAATTTTTATTAAGTATCCCGATCTGATTGCCAGGCTCGGCAGATCATTCCAATACGCGGGAGCGGGGAGTGAGGGGATCGATCTGTTTCTTGGTTGGGAGAAAGATCTGCCTTCCGACAGCCCCGCACAGTTTCAATTGCTTTTTTTTGCAGGCCGTATGGCCCGCCATCTGGGGCGTTTCACCGACGGAATTGATTATTTCCGGAAAGCGCTTCCTGTTGCGCCCGATTCCGTTCAGTCTGACGCCTGTATCTGGTATATTCTGGATTGCACATCAAGCGCCAGGCAGGAAAATTTTTCGCAGACACTTGAAGAATTATTGCCTTCATTGCATGACAAGTCATATTGTGATGATATTCTTGACGCTTATATCAGCGCGAATGTGCAGAAAGGCCGCTGGGCTGATATCGCGGCGGTTTTTCCGTATATTCACGATTATGCCGATTCGGATTCGGTTGCCAGATATGCGTATATTATTGCCAGAGCCCTGGAAGAAGGGCTTTTACAACCTGAAGAGGCTGTGGGGTATGGCGCCGGCGGCAGAGATACCGCGGCCCGGGCATATTTGGAAATGGCGTATCAGGCGGGGAGCATTTCATCGTATTACCGCATGCAAAGCGCGGCATTATTGAATAAACCGTTTTTGTCACCGCCTGCCCAGGCGCCGGCCGCCGGATCTCAGCCGGGGAAAAAACCGAAGGACTCTGCCGCAATGGAATTCATAATGGGATTTTTTAAAAACAACGCGGCGGAGTATGCGCCTGTCTATATCAAATATCTGGAAAAAGAACTGACAGCCGATGAGAAACGGAGTATTGCAAAAGAGCTGACTCAGGCAGGGTTGTACTCCGATTCAATACGCCTTCTGTATTCATATCTGGATCAGGATGGCGTCGGGCTGCCTGCGGCCGGGATAACCCGTGATGATTTGGAGCTGTATTATCCGCGGCCCTTTAAGGATTACATTGAAAAATGTGCTCTGGAAAATGGCCTGCCGGCGGATTTGTTGTATGCCCTCATTCGTACAGAAAGTTCTTTTCAGAGCAGTGTGATTTCCAGCGCCGGGGCAGTTGGCTTGTCCCAGTTGCTGCCTTCAACTGCGGAAGAAATGGCCGGCCGCATACTCCGCCGGGGCGGACCTGATTTTATCCGGCAGAACAATGCGCCGTCAGATACGGATTCCCCGATAACGGCCGCTTTGCACGATCCCGAGGCTAATATTTATATTGGCGCGTTTTATTTAAATTATCTAAATGATCGTCTGGGCAGTAATGTAATGGCTGTACTTGCATATAACGGCGGGATGAACAGGGTTCGCCGATGGCGTAGCGCAAACAGCAAATTGAGCGAGGATCTTTTTCTGGAATCCGTTGAGTATCCGGAAACCAGAGAATACGGCAGAAAGGTACTGGCCGCCCAGGCAGTGTATAAATTTTTATACTATTGAGCGCCTTAAATATCGCCGATATTTGATAGGGAGGGTTATGCGTTTTGTCTCCACGTGAACAATTTACCCGTTTGAAAACACTCAAACAGGATTTACATACAAATACACAGTTACAATACCGCTTTGCCGCTATTGCCCTTGCGGTTGTACTGGGAATTATTGCGTTACTGCTGGGTTTTTCCCTGATAGGCTCGCTTTTTGGAATCCTTGCGCTGACATCGGGAATTGGGAATTTTCTGGCGCGTTCGTATGGAATTTTATCATTAATTATTCCGGTTTTTCTTGTCTACGCATCTTTTATTCTGGTTGATCCCCGGTGGAAGCCGGCGCATATATTTTTACTTGGCGCCTGTATTTTTCCTTTTCTGACTCTGGCGACAGGATTTACTTTTATCCGTGATTTTGAGTTCCGCTCACAGCAATTTGCGTTTCTCGATTTTGCCGGGAAAACCGGTTTTAGTTTCATCATCGTTCTGATTACGATTCTGGAAGCCTTGCTGCTATATATTATCAAAAATCTCCTGTTCCGCGATAATTCCGATTCGGATAAAAGCCATACATTGAATAAATATTTTTTACCGGCGCCGGAGTCTGTCCCCGAGGGGTCGCAGGATCAGGCGGCGGACTCTGCGGCAGAGGTTTTTAATGACAGTGCTGATGATGCCATCGTTGATGCCGCCGCTGATGCTGATGCCGCAACTGATATTCCTGAATTGCTGGATGAAATTGATGCGGCATTTGTTCCGGATGATCCTGAACTGCCCGATATGGCGGATACATATTCCGATAGTATGGATGCCGTACCGGCGGAAGAAGACGCGGAGATCGATGCCGATGATTTTTCTGAGGATGAAGATGAGGGCGACGGGGTTGAAAAAGCTCTTGAAGAGGCAAAGGCCGCGGCTTCGGTGTATGGTGAACAGGTTCGGAAAAAAGCGGCGACCACGCACAAGAATTTACAAAAAAATATACGTTCGTATAAAGTCCCCCTGGATATTCTGAATGAGTATCCCGATGGCGAATACTGGATTATTGATAGAGCAACCGAAGAAGCCGCAAAGACCCTGAAACAAACCTTGGAAGAATTTAAAATTCAGGCGGAAGTCACCGGCATCAGGAAGGGGCCGGTAATCACCATGTTTGAGATACTGCCGGCGCCGGGTGTGAAACTATCGCGTATTGTCAATTTGCAGGATAACATCGCCCTGCGCCTTGCGGCGTCAAGCGTCCGCATTGTAGCGCCCATCCCGGGCAAGCATGCCGTGGGAATAGAAGTTCCTAATGCCAAACGGAATATCGTTTCGTTCCGCGAAATAATTGAGGGAGTACTGCAGCAGGAAGAACGCAAAATGGAGATACCCCTGGTAATGGGGAAAGATATTTCCGGAGAAGCGCTGACTATCGATCTGGCGCAGATGCCCCACCTGCTCATTGCCGGCGCGACCGGTTCGGGAAAATCGGTCTGCGTTAACGCCATGATACTTTCGATTTTATACCAGCGGCATCCCGCCGAATGTAAACTCATCCTGATTGATCCGAAAATAGTCGAACTCAAACTCTACAACGATATTCCCCATTTGCTTACCCCCGTTATTACCGAACCTAAAAAAGCGTTCCAGGCCCTGCAGTACTGCATTTTTGAAATGGAACGCCGTTATTCATGTCTGGATAAAATGGGCGTGCGTGATATACGCAGTTACAATAAACGAATCCGCGAGAAAAATGTCGCCCAGGAACATATGCCGTACATTGTGGTGGTAATTGACGAGTTCGCCGACCTCATGGCAACCACCGGCAAGGAACTTGAATCCACCGTTGCCCGGCTTGCCGCCATGAGCCGCGCGGTCGGCATTCACCTGGTGCTGGCAACTCAGCGGCCGTCAATTGACATCATCACCGGTCTGATAAAAGCGAATATTCCCAGCCGTATCGCATTCATGGTTGCCAGCAAAATGGACAGCCGTATTATCATTGATATGGTAGGAGCGGAAAAACTGCTGGGCAGGGGAGATATGCTCTATGCCGGCGCTGTGGATCCTTTCCCTGTCCGCATACAGGGCGCTTTTGTATCCGAGGAAGAAGTTGAGGCGGTTGTTGAATACGTAAAAACCCTGGGTAAACCCGATTACATTGACGATGAAATCTTCTACGAGGAAGAAACTGACGAGGCGAATCCCTCACTCTTCTCCGACGGCGACGATCCGTTATACGACAAAGCCCTTGAAATTGTGCTGCAGCAGGGAAAGGCCAGCGCCAGTTTTATACAGCGCCGCCTGAAAATCGGGTATAACCGTTCCGCCCGCCTTGTTGAGCAGATGGAACAAAACGGAGTTGTGGGTCCTGCCCAGGGATCCAAACCCCGTGATGTTCTGCGCGCCTTCTGAACAGTATTTTTTCCTCTGTGTTCTCCGTGTCCTCCGCGTGAACTCTTCTCAGGTTAGTTCCTTAAAACCTTGCCGGGTTGTTTGGCTTTCCGGGAGTTATACCGCTGGTGGCGCTGATGTACCAGTCTGCGGCTGTATCGGTATTGGGTACGGTTTCGTCGCGCGAAATGCTTCGGGTCATGGCGGTTTTTATGTTGGCTGAATTTACCGCGTCTTTCGGGCCGGGGACTCTTCCGTCCGATGATTTCCATGCGTTGTTTTCATACAGGAAATTCGCCGCGGCTGCCAGGTAGTCTTTGTTCCACCAATTGTCCTGTGTCTCGGAAAGCATCACCGCGTTAATGACATTATCATCCTGATCCAGTACATACACCGCATCGGTTTTCCGCAGCAGTTTGACTGTTCCCGGAACCCAGAAATCACGGACTCCGGCAACCGCGTCTGTGCCGCCTGACGCATCCTTACTGGCGCCGTATTCATCGCAGCAGGCGTCTTCCATGGTACGCAGATGCAGCAGTATGTATTCACCGGCAGAAACTTCCACAGACGAAAATTCATAGACCAAAGGCGTGGTGTTGTTACCCGCGATAAAAACCCGTACGGCGGCAAGGTTGCCCGCTTCAAGAATTTTAAATTCGATAAATTCGGCCTTGGGTTTTGAATACTCTGTGCGCAGCTCGTTAATCAGTAATTTCGGAATACGGTTGTTTCGTGTCCTCAGCGGCGCAAGCACATTAATCGTATTTCCTTTTTCATCTGTTGCCAGAAGGTCGGCGGTTAGCTTTTCGCCCGGCGCAAGGCTGTCGGTTATGTTTACCCGCACCACATTGCCGTCTTCAATTGATTCAATATCAACGGGCGGAGTGAAATTCAGCGAAATAATCCTGACAGGCTGCGAAAACTCAAAATCAATTTCTGTGCCCGATACAGCTTTACAGGCAAGAAAAACCGGCGCTTGCGAACTTGTCCCCAGAATGTGGGCCGCCGCCTCCCCGGTTGAACATGAACATACCGAGCAAACCAGCGGAATAAGCCCTACCAGAGTCAGATACAGATATTTTTTTCCCATTTTATCCTCCGCTATATTATAAGCATGACCGTGCATGGCGCTTTAGTGTTTGGGAAAAATTCGTACAAATTCGGTATGAGGATGGATATTATGAGTGAGGAAATGAAGGTTCGCGCTCTGCTGCGGTATTGATGCGCTTTATTTCAGGTATTTTTCGCCAAGCCGCCGCAATTCTACCGCCGGGAGCATACCCTCGGTGGCGCCGGGCTGTGAGAGGGAAGCGGCGGCGGCGGCGTTTCCCAGCTTTATTCCTTCCGGCAAATCGCCGCCCTGATACGCGGTGTAAAGGGCGCCTGAACAGAACGCGTCTCCGGCGCCGACTGTTCCCTTGATGTAATCCGGCGGTAGCTGTAACGATGGAGATTCCGCATAGCGCATATGTTGATCGATACCAAAGCCGCCTTCGGGGCAATGAATTACAACCCATTGTGAAACGCCCAGGCGCCGGATTTTTTCCAGCGCCGGCCTGATATTCGCTTGTATCAGATTTCCGCCCGCATCCCTCAGGGGAATGCCGGTTACCTGGCCCGCTTCAATTTCGTTGATGATGCAGTAATCGGTATATTTCAGTGCCGGCGGAACCAGACGGTTGAAGCGGTCTCCGGCCTCGCTGACCACATCGATCGATGTTTTAATGCCCCGCTGCTTTGCATGGCAGAGGAGTCGCGCCATTTTTGTTCCGTATTCGGCGTCGCTCTGATCCAGCGCGTCCAGAATCAAAATATACGCGATGTGAATAAAATCCGTATCAATTTGATTCCAGTCTATATCCGCTTCGCAGAACCGGGCATTCGCGCCCCGGTAATGAAAAAAAGTCCGTTCTTTTGAAATGGTATCCGCCATCACCGCCGTGAAAGATGTTTTTCCCTCGCGTCTGATCATGGAAATGTCTGCGTTTTTATACGGACGGAAAGAATCAATAAGATAATCCCCGTCAGCGTCATCTCCAACCCTTCCCAGCGCTTTAATGGGAAGATCGGGATCCATGATGGCAAGATCTCCGACAACATTGCAGACACATCCCCCGGTACTCCGGGTTATTCCATCCTGTATGCTGGTCAGTTCTCCCGGTTTTGGAAGTCCCGTAACGGGATACAGTATGTCCACCACCAGATTCCCTGCGACGCTAATTCCTTTCTTTCCCATGTTGGATCCAGTGTACTCTTATTTGGGGTATGGCGCAATATAAAGTGTTTCAACAGTAAAAGAAGCGGTTATCATAAAAAAATATTGCGCCCTCGGCGAATGTATATTATACTGTAGGCATTCAATACAAAATACAGAATGACAAACATATGGAGGATATATGAAAAAAGGAGTCTGTTTTTTTGTTATTTTTGTTTTATTGGGAGTGTTTTCAGTTGGTTTGTTTGCACAGGAAACATCTGATGAAGCATCGCAGGGAATTACTGCCGAAACAACGTCGGAAGCTGCGGTTGATATCGAGGCGCCGCAGGGAATTACAGCGGATACACAACCGGAAGCGGCGGCGCAGACAGAGCCGGAAAATCTGTCACCCGCCACGGAAACTACGGCCAATGTTGAGGCGCCGCAGGGAATAACTGCCGATACAACGTCGGAAACTGCGGCAGATACACAGCCGGAAGCTGCGGTGCAAGCAGAACCGGCAAATCCGCAGCCTACCCTTACGTATGTACCGGAGAATTACACAGGCAAGGAAATACCCAACACTGTTGCCGCGGTAAAAACAGCGCATGCCGGAGATTATATACTTTTAAAATCCGGGAAAAAGTATGTCCTTACCGCGGAGGAAATTCAAATTGTCCGGGGCGACTTTAATTATGATGATCTTTCCGGAGTCAAAACCGAGGTTCGTGATGACGGGACGGAAGTAAAGGCCATCTCCGAAGCTCATGTGGTATATGCATACCCCGATGGTCAATTTGCCCATTTGCTGAAAACGAGTACTTCATTTTCGGCTTATATGAGGTATATCCAAAGCAAGTATTATCCGGCTTTGTATCGTGATTATTTTGGCGATTTTCACGATTCCTTTACATTGAGCCGCCGGTCATTCAGGGTGTTCCGCGCAATTATCGAAATACAGCCGTTGTCAAATGATATTGATACACTGGAAGGCGTAACTATTACCGCATATAACTACAAGGGAGAAGATTTCAGAATGAAATATTGTTCGCAGCCCGATATGTTCTGGGGCAATGTTTCCGATGAGGGCGCATACAGGCCCACAGGCGAATCGCATCAGCTTGAATTTGATATTGAATAAGGGGTGTAATTTACACTTCGTTTTAATTTTTGATATATATGAGCGGCGGTTCCGCCGCTTAAAACAGGAGTATTCAAAATGAAAAAGTTTTTGATTTTATTTCCGGTTCTTTTATTGGCTTTGAATATACATTCAATTGCCGCCCAGAATGAAGATGATAACCGTCCGTATCTGACTGATGATGATATCGAAGCTATCGAAATGGTTCTTCCGTTTGATTCGCCCGAAAGTATAAAGGCTGTCACACAGAATATTGTAGATATAGATGAGTTCAAAGAGGAACCGCCTGCTCCGGCCCCGGCGCCCAAGGCGAAGGAAACCCCAAAGCCCGCGGCAGCCGCACAGACTTTATATCATTTGCTGATCCTTGATCGTGTCCGCTCACCTTTAAATTCCGATATTGGCAAATCGAACAATATCACGGTCGTATACAAGTTTAAGCACGGCAAGAACGGTTATCTCATCGCCATATACAAAGCGCCGGATAACGGGCCCGGCCTGCCGGTGTTACCCGCAAGATCGCGGATACTGGTGAATTTTTCCACTGCCCAGAAAAGCATGCTTAAAGATTATGTCAATTCCAGCGCGTTTAAAAGACTTGTAACGCACCGGACAGTAACGGCTCAACTGAAGAAATTATTTACCCAAAAATGGTGATAAACGGTTATATCGGAACCTATACACAACACTCGGGAAACGGAGGGGCCAGGGGGATTTACTTTTTTTCCCTGAATACCGCGGATGGCAGGATGGAACATTTCCGTCTTGCCGCGGATATTCCCAACCCTTCGTATTTGGCGCCGGCGGCTTCCGGGAAATACCTGTATGCGGTGAATGAGCTGCATGAATTTGAGGGCTTCCCTGGCGGCACTGTAACCGCGTTTGCCGTTGATCAAACATCATTCGAAATAAAACCTCTTAACCGGCAGCGCAGCGGGGGGAAAGGGCCGTGCCATATAGCGCTTTCGCAATACTGTGCGCAAAACCATGTGCAAAATTGTACGCATAACGTCCCTCAGCATTTTGCGGTTGTTTCTAATTATTCGGAAGGCGCCATTTCGGTTTTTCCGTTATGTGAAGATGGCGCCCTTTCTGAAATTTCACAGGTAATCCGGTTTGAAGGCAGCGGCCCCGTCAGGAACCGCCAGAATTGTTCCCATGCCCATTCTTTTACTTTTGCCCCGGATGGCAGTTATGGCCTTGCCTGTGATTTGGGCGCCGACAGGATCATGCCATATACCGCGGAAAACAACGCCCTTGTCCCCATGCCATATTTTTGTTCCGCTCCCGGATCCGGCCCCCGGCATCTGGTTTTTAGTCCTGACGGAAAACTGGTGTATTGCGTAAATGAGCTCAATTCAACGGTCGATGTATTGTCCTGTTGCAAAGGGGTTTTACAGAGAAAGCAGACCGTTTCTACCCTGCCTGAAGGCTGCGTACAGGTAAATACGACCGCGGCAATTAAATTATCGGCGGACGCGCGATTTTTGTACGTGTCGAACCGCGGCCATGACAGTATTGCTGTATTTGCGGTTGATAAGGCCGGACTGCTCCAATTGGAGGCAGTTATACCTACAGGCGGAAAAAACCCGCGGGACTTTGCCATTGACAGTTCAGGGCAGTTTTTACTGGTTTGCAATCAGGATTCGGATACTCTTGTGGTATTTGAAATAGACCCGGTACACGGAACCCTTTTCAGGAAGTGGGAATACCCTGTGCCTTCCGGGGTTTGTGTGGTATTAATGTAGAGGCAGATTCAGGATAACTTTTTTCCGGCGGCCGCTTCCATTAAGCCCTTCATGTAGCCTACAGCAAACAGATTTCCCAGCAAAGTGTAGCCGGGGTTGATGTTTTCTTCTCCCCACATGGCAGGTACATGATCCGGCCTGATGCAGCCTTTAAAATCAATTTCAAAATAGCGCTTCATACATTCATACATGTCGGTTTGGCCGTCATCGTGAAAAGTTTCTGTAAAATTGGCGGCTGTCCCGCGTATATCCCTGAAATGCGCGAAGAAAATCTTTTTCTGTTTTCCAAACCGCAGAATCAGTTCCGGAACATTTTCTCCCATGGCGGAAAAAGAACCCTGGCATAACGTGATCCCGTTATATTTACTGGGTACAAGATCGATCACCTTCTGGAAAGCCTCCGCGCTGACAAGAATACGGGCTATGCCCTGAAGCGAATCTACCGGCGGATCATCGGGATGAATCGCAAGCTCTACGCCGGCATCCTCGGCAACGGGAACCACCGCCTCAAGGAAATATTTCAGATTTTTCCACATGGTATCCGCACTTACGACTCCGGCTTCGGTAAGGGGGGCGTTCGCCATCAGTTCATGGTTGTAGCCTGTTACCCGGGCGCCGCCCCGCGAGGGAAGGTTAACATTGGTGCGGAACCAGCCCACTATGGGCATCCAGTTGTAACACACAGTCGGGATTTTCAGCCGGCCCAATGTCCGCAGGAAAGTTTGAAAAACTTCGATTTCCCGGTCTCTTCCCGGCAGGCCGAGTTTGGCGTTATCCAGCGGCGTGGGCCCTTCAATGACCGAAACCTTCAGCCCCATATCCTCAAAGCTTTTGATCTTTTGTAAAAGCGGCGCATATTCCCAAGGACGTTCCTGGCCATCCACAGTCTGCCCTTTTCGTGAGGCATTGATTACCGCGTGTGTTACGCCCATTTGCTTTGAAAACTCAATTTTTTCCCGCCGCTGATCGTGCAGATAATCCATTGCTATATTCATAAATATTTCACTTCCTTAAACTGAAGCCGCCGTCAACGACCACCGAAGAGCCGTACATGTAACGCGCGGCGCCTGAGCAGAGGAAGGCGGCGACATCGGCAATTTCCTCTGAGATGCCCACTCTGCCGCAGGGAATTTTTTCTTCGGTTCTTTTTAATCTTTCGGGATCTGAAAAATGAGGATTCATATCCGTATTGATTGCCCCCGGAACCACAGAATTTACCCGGATGCCATACCCGGCAAGTTCAACAGCCATGCTTTTCATCAATGACTCCAGCATAGCTTTTGTTGATGAATAGAAAGCCTGGGAGGGCAGGGGGTTAAGGCCGTTAATGGATGTTACAAAGGTTATGCACCCCGCGCCGCGTTTCTTCATAAATCCGGCGACGCCGTGAACAAGGGATATCGCTCCCCGTACGTTAACCGCCACAAGATTATCCAAATCCTCAACAGAGGATTCCATAAAGGTTTTATAAACCGTGAATCCCGCGTTGTTAATGTAATTGTCCAGTTTTTCCAGAATTGCTTTCTGGGATCCCAAAAAGGCGTTTACCTGAGCGGTATCTGAAACATCAACCTGAAAGGTTTTCGCGTCTCTGCCCATGGCGCGTATATCATCAGCCACTGCATTCAGCTTTTGAATATCCCGCGCCAGAAGCAATACATCGGAGCCCTGGCGGGCAAGGGCTTTGGCGACAGCCGCACCAATGCCCTTGCTTGCCCCGGTTACCAGGGATAACTGTCCGTCAAGTCTGTAAATATCGTTCATGGTATACACCTATACATGCCGGACAAAAATGTCCGGCGCATAAATCCTGTTAATTATTGGGTACCCAGGTTTCGACCCTGATGATGGTAATGCCATTTACTTCGTGGTCACGGGCGCCGGAACCCAAATAGCTCCAACTGCCGCCCCAAGCCCCGGTATTCATGATGTCAAACACCATTACGTTATCCAAATCGCTCGCGAGAATTTCGTTACGGGGTTTATCAGGATCCGGACCTGCATAATTTTGTTGAACAGAATAACTGTCTCCCCTGTATCCGGTTGTACCGACAACATCCGGAGGCAAAATGTCGGTTGCGGTTACACCGGCCGGAAGCGGAGCAAGATCAGAATAAAAAGCATCAGTTTTCAGCCCGCCGCCCCACGGATTTATTTCCAGGATTCTTTGTGAAGCAGATGTAGCCACGTCTCTTGGATTCAAAAACATCAGTATCCTGGAGCCGGAGGCTGTCGCATTGGACTGGAATTGCTGGTAATTAATGCGCAGGTTATATCCGTCAGTGTAGGGAACCAGATCATTCACGTAGATGGTGTAATGATCCCGATTTAAATCCATCAGAGTCCACTGGGCATAAATCGTATACGGAGCGCCTGCAGCGGTTACTGTAAAGGGGAAAGTAACCACACTTCCGCCCGCGGCTGCATTGTACCAGTTGGTAAATGTATGGAGTCCCTGTAATGGATTGGAGGGCTTTTGGAATGACTGCCCTTCAATAACAGCCTGTTTCCCGATTTTACCCTCGTAGTAGTTTATGGTTACGTTAATTCCGAAGAAAGCTTTGACCTCAGTATCTGTGTCGGGCATGGTCAGAGTAAATGTGCAGGTACCGTCTCCATTATCCGTAACACTTTCCGGGACTACATCCGTATTGGCTACCTGAAATTTTACAAAACCATATACCCCGCCTGCCGCTGGCGTGGCCGTTATGTTGACTGCGGTACCCTCCGCCACTCCTGTCAAATCTGTATCGGCAGTGATGGCGCCGTCCGCATCCGGAACCGCGGTCAGGGTAATATTGCTTATTGCCGGTAATTTGTAAAAGTATGCGGTAATAATAATATCGTTCGTTGCGGACTGGGTAAACGAATAGACATCCCCTGATACCGGTACATTTGTTTCTGTGCCGCCGGAGGCTAATTGCGATGTAACTCGGGTAAGTTCATATTTTGGATCAGTGACAACCTTAAAAGTCGAGGGAACAAGTCTTCCGCCTGTCATGATGGTTATTGGATCATCGCTGGCAGTGCCGGTAAAATAACCGGCGCCTGTGGGATTAACGATAAAGTTGATTTTATATTGATTGGGATCCAACTTAATAAAAAATACCGCGATATTCACACTATGATCGGGCATTGTGTATGCTATGGTGGTATTGCCTGAATAATCTGTGCCATCAATGGTAAATTTATCGAATTGGTAGCCGCTCGCCGGAGCGGCAATTACGGTAAGATCTGTCCCTTGCGGAACTATTTGGCCAGTACCAATTGTTACAGGTCCTAATTTTACCGTAAGTGTACCTCCATCCTGATTACTGACATAGGTAACAGTGTTTCCGCTTCTAACTATAGGGTTGCTGTTTGTATCTTCAGGCCCTGTACAGCCTGTTATCAACGCAACCGGCAGTAACGCTGCCATGCCGATCAAAATAAAATTGAAAAAAAACACGCCAAACTTATTGGTATTTTTCATACATTCCTCCTGGTAATTGTAATGCTATTAAATATGAACCATTATCAAAACTTTTGTATTGAAAATGTCTTATTGAGTTAACATACCGGTTGTCGTACTGATTCGGTAACCGGCAAACCCGTCAGACCAGAAAAGCCCGGTATTCCAATGGAAGGAGCCACCCAATGTGATATTCGAAACGAAAGGAGCGATTGTTCCCGCTGCCGAACCTGTTGCCGCCGCGTTCCGTATGCATGGATTATTTACCCAGAAGCCAGGCAACACAGGAGGCTGCTTGCCATCAACCACATACCAGCCGAGGTCAAGTTTATCTATTGTGCCGCTCCATCCGTCGTGGATTTTAATAAAGGGAGAGAGGTAGCCGGTTGCTGGCGCCGATACACTGGCAAACAGGTATACTTCGCCTATTGTGGCAGTATCCTGAATCTCTATGAACAGATTATCCGGCATGGGATAATCCGAATTTACTCCAAAGGCAACATCTCCGCCAAATCCGGAATTGCCGGTGATTTTTGCGTCGCCTTCCATAAGCATTTTCGCCCTGTTCACGGCTACACCGGCGCAATTCTGGCCGCCCAGCCACAGGTTTGTATTTCCGGTAATTTCACCGCCCTTCATATCAAAAAGGATATTGTTATTCCGTATATCAACCGATCCGGACACCACTACCACGCCGCCCCCAACAACAGAACCGGGCCTGTCGCTGAAATAGCCTGTAATTTTTGAACCATCAAGCATTGTAAATGTAATGTTCATATTGCCGCCTAATTCATCTCCCACCCGTATCATGCCCTGGCTGGAACTGGCTTCACTGCCCACTATTGTGACATTTTTTCCGAGCGTCAGGCTGATAGGCCCTTCCGCGTTACCGGGCAGCACCAGCACTCTGCTGCCTTTTGTGTTTATTTTCCTTTCGGCGCCAATGCCCACTATGGTAAGATCAACTCCGGGGCTGAAAGTCACATCTTTTACTTCCTTGTATTTTATTCCGGCGGCCTGATCTTCCAGTTGTCCCGCATCTTCTCCAAGCGCCATGATATAGCTGCCCGCAAATCTGCGATCGTTGATATAATTCATGACATTGTCGTAAAATTCTTTTCCTCTTCCGGCAGTAGGAACCGCAACCGGCGGAGTTCCGTCTTCCGCCATTAACATCAAATCGCCTGTGACAGGGTTGTTAAAATCCCATATTTCACCGGCGCCGGGCCCGCTCAGAACAGTCCAGAACTTATCAAGATCCTGGGCAGTGCCTTTATAGAGTCCCCGTCCGCCTGCATGAGAGGCAACATCCGCGTTTGTCATTGGTATTTTATACCCATTTTGTACTTCTACTGTACTTCCTTCAAGCGGAACACCTCCAAGGTAAAATGATACCTGAAATGTTCCATTGCTGCTTCCCGTGCTGCATCCTGTGAAAAGAAAAGAGAATGCCGCGAATAGAACCACTATACCCATCAGGCTTGCCGTCGATTTCATTGTCAGGTTATTTCTTTTTATTATTTTCATACCATCCTCCGCATCATGGTTTGTCGACCAGGCGGCCATTTGAAGAATTAATCATATAGGCGTCAAGGCCATTTGGTGTCAGATCTCCGTTACTCCACTGGAAGGTATCTCCCAGGGTAATGTTATCAAGGAAACCCGCAATGGCGCCTCCGCTTGGGTTGGTTATGACTGAATTGGTAAGCCAACTGTTAAAAGCAAAATTATCTGTTCCGCCCCAGCCAAGGTTCAGTTTATGTATACTGCCGCTCCATCCGGTATCGATCCTGATGTTATTGACAGGCGTGCTGACTGAATTGTTGAACAGGAATATTTCCCCGATTGTCGCGTTATCTGCCAATTCCAGATAAAAATTATTACTGCCGGCCCCCATGCCAAATGCCATATCTCCGCCAAATCCGGAATTGCCGGTAATTGTTGCGTTACCTGACATAAGCATCCGGGCGTTGTTTAATATTACTCCGGAGCCGATCCCGCCGCCTTCACATAAATTGCTGTTTGCGGTCACTGTGCCGCCTTCCATCCGGAACAGGACATTCGTGCTGGTACTCAGGCCCTCTACAGAGATCGCGGCCCCTCCGGTTCCATAATTATTCCTGATGGTATACCCGGTTACCTTCGAACCCGGAAGCATTGTAAATGTTACCGGATGTCCGCCGCCGGCAACAGGATTTGGCAAGGAACCTCCCACCCGGATCATTCCTAAAGCGCTGTCACCCATTCTGCCTTTTATGGTGATGTTATTTCCGAGTGTCAGGCTGATGCCCGCATACGCTGTATTGTTGGGCAGAACAAACATTCCGCTGCCGCTCCCGTATATTGTACGTTCACTGCCTATGCCAATTATTGCCAGATGAACCCCCGGGACAAAAGTAACATTATTAACTTCTCTTTCGTATAATCCCAGCGCTTCATTGTCAGGCAGACCCGCGTCCTCCCGCATCAACAGGACATAAATGCCCATAGTCAGGATATTATTAACCTGATTCATAGCCATGTCATAAAAAGTTTTCTTTATTCCGGGAATGTTAAAGTTAAACGGCGGATCTATACTGTTTGCCGCCAGGCTCATATCTTCAGTAACAGGGGCGTCATAATCCCATATAGTACCGTCTTTTGCTCCGCCTGAAACAGTCCAGAAATAACCTTCAATGTTATTTGTTATATAATCGTCCAGGATTTGTACGTTATACTGGTCGTCCGGATTTACCTGATCCCAGGCTCTCGGCTTCATATACAGGCCCTGCTCGGCAAAATGAGCCGATATGGTTTTGTCAGTCCTTGGGATTTTAAAATCTTTTTTTACGTACAGTACATCATACTGGGAACCATCAAGATAGAACTCCACCTTGTATGTTCCGTTGTCATCCATGCTGCATCCCGCAAGAAAGAAAACAAAGACAAAAGAAAAAAGCATTATATAGGGTATCCGGCTGCATCCTGTCAATTTGTTCATAAATTGTCTCCGCATTATTCATTATCCACAGGCTCGCCGCGATCGCGGGCGGCTTGTCTCATGTGGTCATAAAAATATTGTCCCGAATAATAATTCGGGGCATACAGATATGCTTCTTCCGCGGGAGTGAGAGGATTGGTTGCATCACGTGAACCGCTGTTCAGGAGATTAAGCTGTGCCGCAACATCCGCGTCATAATGGCCGTAGTTTTTGGGATCATTCCCGACACTCTGGCTTGTGGGCCGCAACAGGATCGGGCTTGCCCCCAACGACCAGCACCAGGCTGTATAGTTCATTTTGGATCCGTACGTTTTATCGTCATCAAAATAACGTAACAGTGCGGGCATCCAATTTGCGTGATATGATGCGCCCATTCTGCCGGTTCCGCCTGTCTCGTCGGCGCCAAACTCATCTTCCATAACCTGATTCCGGTAATCCTGCCTGCGGAAATCGAACATGCCGTTCAGGATGTTTGCCGTATCCGAGAACTGCCAGCCGCATTCGCCGCATATAACGGGTACGGCTTTTCTTGCGCCGCCGTTCTTTAACGCCCAGTCATTTTGAAAAAATTCCAGGGTTTTTCCCGGTACTGCCCCGCCGTTGAACCATTCCTGCATTCCCTTCCATGGATAAATGTGGGTGTCATAAATGATACCGTAGCCGGTTTTGGATTTATCGCCCCCGGAGCCCTGGTCTATGAGCGCGTAATTTTTCCGGTCACCGGGCAGTTGGCCGACCACTCCCCGCAGGTCGTACCCCCAGTCAAGACCGGCGGCAATTACGATGTTTTTGGCGCCCAAATCCCTGATCATTTCCAGGCATTGCTGAAGCCCATACAGATACTCGCCGTCCGGAGTTTCATAACCGCCGTTGCGCCATGTTTCCCATGATACATCATGCGGTTCGTTCAGCAGACCGAAAATGACATAGGGATTGTTCGCGAATTCGGGAACTTGTGCCCATTTCCGCCAAAAGCTCATATCCCTTTCCCTGAGCATTATATATTCATGAAGATCCAGAATGACATATTTTTTATTATTTACGGCCACTTGCACAAGGTCTTTCATTGCATCCAGGTAAGCGGGAATATCCCCCTGGGGTCTTTTTGTAGATCCGGTATAAATTTCGGTGGCATCGATTTCCAAAGGCAGTCTGATGATATTGGCGTGCCATTCATTATATGCCCAGTCCATGGATCGGGCAAACTTGTACCGGCCCCCGGAACTGACAATGTCATATTCCCAAACATTCGCGCCGGTTAAGCGGACCTCTTCTCCGGTTTGTGCGTTAAATATTTTATTACCGACAACCTTAAGCTGCCCCTCTACTGCGCTCGGATCGGGTGCTGGGGGAATGACTCTGGCATAGCCGTCTTCTTTAACCCCGGTATCACAGGCTAAAAAACAGGCTGCAAGAATAACAACAATCAAAAAAATGCACATTTTTTTGAACTTTTTCATGCCAAATCCTCCAGGAATATTAAATAATCCATTTTAAGTATTTGAAGATAATAGGTATTATATATCACAATTATGTATCTTTAAAGCAAAGTAAGGTCTATTTGGAAAAATGGTTACAAATTTTGATTTTAACATATTTCTGCCGGGGAACTATTAAATAGTTTGGTTTTCGGGGAATCCAGCCGGTTAATAAGCGGAAATTTTCCTGGACTTCAGTTACCCATTGCTAAAGTATCAATGGGTAACCGGCATTTACATTGTTAAATATTTCCGGACAACCCGGTATGCGGGTTTGGGGTTCCCCTGATTATCGTTGAGGCCCCAGGCGGTTTCACAGGGACAGTCTTTATCATGGCAAAAGAAGCATTCATTTTCATCCTGCCAGGAAAAAATAAAAGCGCCCAGTAAATGCTTGTGCTGCGCCAGCATTGGCAGTAATTCCTCATAGAATTGGGCCTGTCCGGCTGGTGTGTGGGGTAAATGTATGCTTCCGCCCGACCATTTCTTTACCAGATGAGATTCAAGGAGCCATATATTATCCGGCCAATCCGTAACTGGCGAAGTTTTAATCATTTCTGCCATACGCTTTGGTATCAATTCCAGAAATTCATTGCATCGCGCTTTTGCATCTTCGAAATTTTTAAATCCAAGTGTTTGAACATACCGGTCATAATCACCCGGCTCAATAATGCCGCCTGTGCTTGCAAAACCGAATTCCTGTAATATTATGGGCAGCCCGGTTATTTCGTATATGCGATCAAAGGTATCAATGTAATCCCGGGGCGCGCCTTTTACCCAGGTTCCGTAATAACCGTCATATCCCAGATAATTAAACAAGTTTTTTTGCTTCAGCAGTTTTTGTGTCATGTATTCCGAACTTTCGCTGAATTCGCTCATGTTAAAGCCCAGGAGTATATCCTTATCAACGCTTCGTACACCCCTGAGCCCGGCGGCAATAAAATCAATTGACTGATCAAAGTTCAAGGGCGCGCGGAAAAAATACACGTTCATTTCGTTTGCTATTTGCCAGCCGTCAACCAACCCCGCCAAATCCGCGGCGATTTTCGCGGTCTGATTTTCTACCTGTTGTAAGCCTTCTTTGGTTGATGTGTCGATGCCCATTTTTGCATACCTGCCCGGATTGGGGCTCAGCATCATAATTTTGAATCCGGATTCTTTGCGCACTTTCAGTTTTTCTTTGGTTTCATAATATTTTTCATTAAAACCCCCGTCTGTATTGAAGGGGTCAGAAAAACCGTACCGAAGCCAGTTGAATCCGGTTTCTTTTATTATTTTTGCATCAGCGTCTCCTGCATGGCACAGCCCTTTTATAAATCCATCTCTGAACATACCGATCACAACTCCTTTGCGGCAGTCTTACATCAATTCCCGTTAGCCGGCCGTGCCGGTATGGGATTCAAGTGTGAATTACTGTCGGGATACGATTTTAACCGTGCATAAACCTGCTGCCCAAAGTATTGGTTGGGCGTAACGTTCTGCCTGGCAGTCCAATTACTGTCATTGAGAACCATGCGGGGCGCCGAACTCGGATGGAAATTCCATGCGGTAAAATTAAAATCATGTAATTCCATCCAGTCAAGAATATCCTGTATATACCAGGGTTTCTGCAAGACGGTGCTGGTCTTATTTGCATCGCCGCCTCCGTTAGCGCCTTCTTCCTCTATGCCGAATTCCCCAATCAATATGGGGGCTTTATCCGCCATGCATAATACCTTGGTTGCACTGGTCGGAAAACCCTTGCTGTCTTTCCACGGATACGCGTGGGAGTCGTACATAATGCCATGGCCTTGCGGTGTATCAACAAGTATATGGGAAAAATTGTTTGCGGCTATTCCGTCCAGTGTATAGCCATATTCCAGGCCGCCGGCGACTATTATATTATTGGCGCCAAGAGCGCGGATTGTATTTACAAGCTGTTGGTGGCCGAAATAATTGGAGTTGTTGCCGTTCAGCCATACATCCCAGCTTACATCGTGGGGTTCATTTAACAGGCCAAAGAGGACGGCGGGATTGTTCGCGTAATGTACGGCGGCGTCTTTCCAGAAATCAATCATATCCTGGGTAATGGCAATATAATCATGGTTGTCAAGAATGACATACTTTCCAAAACTGT
>Ga0123354_10002816_pt1 | contig 23462 bp, 12 predicted proteins | sample TergutLab28metaG_2_FD_97872 | JGI IMG/M metagenome (GOLD analysis project Ga0123354, IMG submission 97872) | Labiotermes labralis P4 segment gut microbial communities from Petit-Saut dam, French Guiana - Lab288 P4 | ecosystem: Host-associated > Arthropoda: Insects > Digestive system > Gut ... | reverse complement strand
GGGGGGGGGGACGTGGTATGTTTTTTTTTTTTTTTTTTTTTTTTTTTTACATGTGTGAAGTCGTTACGGTCTCTTAGTACCAACAAATGCACAGCTTTTACTAGTATATTTCACCTTATCTGGAATATTTTATTGCTGAAAGTTTTAAGTTATTCGGTTGTGAGCTTCCTGACGATGGCGAATAGCTGAAACACGTAGGAGCCAGGTAGCGTGAAATATATTAGTACAAATTGTGCATTTATTGGTGCTAAGAGATTGTAATCATTCACAATGCACGGGGAGAATAATACGAAAGTGATATGTGAAGTCGATTTAAAACCAATTGTCCTTTACCTTATTTTCTTTCCCCTGCGCCGTTTCTCCATTTTATTTCTCTTCATCGTCATCTTCCCGATTATTCTGATACAGCAGTTGGTGCGAAACTCCTGCGAACTTGGATTTACTGTTACGTGGTTTCACATGAGGTAAATACTGACTTATCTGAAAACATCAGGCCACGCGCAGAGTCGTTTACGTCCGTCAGTTGAGACACACATTTGACTTGCGTATACCTGGCAGGCGTCAAGCTAAGATTCGTGCAGTTTCTCTAACTGTTTTCTTATTGGTTCATACTATTCATTGATTTTTAAGCTCCTGATGACGGTACTTTAAACTTAATCTCAGTAAGTTAAATAGAGTTAAATAACACTACATGTTTTTAGGCGCGTTTGCAAAATTTCGAAAAGGGACTACTAGCTTCGTAATGTATGCCCGTCTGTCCGTGTGTCCTAATGGAACAACTCGGCTCCCACTCGACGAATTTTCATGAAATTTGACATTTGAGGATTTTTCGAAAATATCTCGAGAAAATCCAAGTTTCATTAAAATCTGAGAAGAATAAGATGTACCTTACGTGAAGACCAATATAAATTTGTTATCTACCTTGCTCATTTCTTCTTAGAATGAGAAATGTTTCAGACAAAATTTGTAGAGAAAATCAAAACACACATTTTTTGTTCAGTAACGTTTTTTTTCTAAAATCGTGCCGTTTGTTAGATAAGGCGGGAAAATATTGTAGACCCGGACAGGCCACACAATTGACAATATGGCGCATGCGCATTTCACGCTGGGTCCCTAAGGCTACAAACACACACTTGTAATATGTAATACTTATTGCTTTTCTACTGCAACAATGGTTGCACGCAAGCGTCTCTGTGTTACGTTATACGTACATTGCCTTTCGTGTTTAAAGATTACACGGGATGTGTAACACAAAAGAAAAATATATGCGGTCGCGAGCTTCTTGGAAGTATAGCTTGCGGACCTAGCCTGATATAACGCCACCACTGTGTTGCCGTACAAGAGAGGCATAGGTTAGAAATTAGGCTAGTTAGTCTCTTTCATGTCTGTTTCACTCCCATGTGCGAAAGGTGTTTATGTTATACGTCATGCCTGTCTGTGTCTGTTACAACATGCCCCTTTGTAGCCAAAAGAGCGAGTGGTGGAGTTATAAGAGGAAGGCTCCTGGCTTCCATTTGGATGGAGGGCAGCATCAATGAGGACAGCCAGTTTTGTGGCCGAGATGTGAGCTGGGTATTTCCAAAATAACAGACACGTTACACCGTGCGTATCTGCACGGTTGCTTCTGCGCTTTTTCTAGGCATAGTGACAATAAATCTTATGCTATGCATGTAGCTTGGGCAGACAAGAAACCGGAACAAGCATGGGCGGGGAAAAGTCTGGAGGTGTCCAGTTGGAAGACCACGACGAAGATGGAAGGAAAATATTAAAATACGTTCATGAAATTAGATCCTGTTAGTGTGAACTGTGTTAAACTGCCTGTTTATCTGTTGCATTAACAAGCTCTTGTGGTGACGGTGTTTAATATTCGGATTCTAGAACTGCAGTCGGCAGCCTCATTCTGTTACACTCCAAGTGAGGGTGTATTTGTGGCGCAGTAATTCGTAATTTCTCCTATACAATTTCCATATCTCAGTTACTGCTGACCCCAGAATACGTGGGTTGTAGGTTCGAGTACCGTGAGTGGAGTGAATGTTTTGACCTGGAGTGGCGATTTGACCGTTCGTAAAATAAAGTGAATGAGACTTAGGTACACTTACGAGGAGACCATGTAGTAGTTAAAGGAAGAGGGTAGCAGAAGAAGAAGAAGAAAAAGAAGAAGAGGAAGAAGAAGACGGCGACGAAGGAGAAAGAGGAAGAAAGAAGGGAGAAAAAACAGCAGGTGTAGGTAAAGGTAAAGTGCATCGTATGACCTATCGCTGTCCATTAAGTGTATTAGTTGTACCCACAACATGCGTGACAGATTTTGAGTGAATTTTGAATGAATTCAAATCACAGCTGCATATATGAGCTTGTTAGTATGGCATGCCTTTTACCCAAAGACGGTGTTCACAATATACTATGTTACCGCTCTAAAGATGATGAGTTACTGACCACGTAGCACAGGAGATTGAAATCCTTGCTTTTAGCTTTAAAATTTATATAAACATAACCTTTAATTCTGCCATCCGTGGCGGGTACTTTGCATTCTGTCTCCTGTCTAATGACTAAAGTCTAAACTTATACATCCTCCTTGTCCTTCTTACCATTCCGTCATCTAAGGTGACACCTTTTACACATTTCTCTCCAGTGATTAGTCGGGCAACGAAAGAAGGTAGATTTTCGAAGGCTGACCAATTAAAAAAAAACCTTACGTAATCCTCGTAGGTTTAACTTCATTAAATTTTCCATGGGGACAAAACGCCCACAAAATGCATAGCTGAAAAAACACAAGTGCCTGTTCAGAGGTTAAAACCATAAATCTGTCAACGCAAATAAAATGTCGAACTAAACTTCCAAAAATCTGGTTCTTGCGACAAGTTTCAAAACTGTCACGACTGGATGAACATGGGTGACATACGAGAGGGCTGAGGGTCAAAAGATCCTTCCTCAGTCAGGGATACGAAATGAAAAGAAAAACTATTTCATTTGTTCACGTAGAGGCGTTGTCCGGCTGGGACTGGAATTCAATCAGTGTCCCGCTGCAAACCTGACATGAAGGCACAGAGGGGGAGTAGAAATAAAGTTCTACTCCTTCTTTAACCTCGACGCTGGATGGTGTGAATGATTAGCGCTTCGCCCAGGCCGCTTTACACCCGGCAGTGACCCGTTATCCATTGTATAGGAGGCTAGGTGGTTCCCAGAGCCTGTCTGGACTGGCACGGAAGATTTGGCCCTACCGGGATTCGATCCCCGGACCGTCCAGCCCGTAGCGAGTCGCTATACCGACAACGCTGCCAGTAGATGTAAGTGCGGGAATATAAGTACAACAGGTCATTCAAATGATACCGGAAAATTCTATAGAATTCGTAATATGAAACAGCAAAGACAGTCAACAGCGAAAGGTATACAGTGATGAGGTTCAATTTAAGCCAGCAGTTCGAAGAAAACGCCGTGGTTGCCTTGTGGCATGTCTGCAACATAACGCCTGACCTCATATACAGCCTGTCATACCATGAAACTGATGCAGGATTTAGAATTGGAGGTGTACCCAGCGATTTTCACCTTTTCTGGCCCCTAAAAGACGCTCTATGTGGACGTCACTTCAGATCGGATGAGGACGTACAGGAAGCGGTGTATGACTGGCTGGCACAGCAACCAAAAGACTAATTTTCCCAAGGAATGTATGTCTTGCTGGAAAGTTAGAAGGTGTTGCTGAATGTCATGGGGACTACTTTGACGATTAATGTCATTGTACTGTGTCCTTTTTGCAGTAAATAACTTTATATAATCATAAGGTTCGTCATCCCCGCTGTGTTTATAAATAAACTAGATATCACCGAATTTCACATAACGTGACTCTATTCGGCGATACACACACACAACGCACCTACAAAGTGAATGTGTGACATCATCAAACAGGATAATGCACGAACCGAGCCATAAAACCCACCTGTGCCTGCATCTACACACCCATCTTTCGGTAATCCAGGGAGACGACCCAGCCAACGCTATTAATCCACACACCACACAGCACAACGACCATCCGACCCTCAGAACTGTAGATCCACACTATGAATGACCTATACAAACACGCGCCGAATAGCCAGCTGTCACATACTACGCACAAAGCCGTGCTTCTAAGGATCGTCCTATCTGCCATCCTCGAAATTCATCACTATTACACACATAGACTGTTGGACTGTCTGAAGCCCTATTCTTTGAACATTTCATCTAGAACACGCACGACTCAACGACACCAGAAGAGAAACATCTAAACCTAGCACTTCAATATTACCTTAATTTAATTTAATTTAATTTGCTTTTATGTTGTTTTCCACAGTATTGTTTGCTGATTTACTTCCCTAACTCGTCTTTCTTTTATTCCGTCCTATAATAGTTTTACTTCAGATACTGAACTGACAAATTATGAAAATCCAACTTGATGTACTATAATAGTAAACGTAAAAACAAAGTGATTAGATCAATGAACCCACTATAACTATAGGAACTATATCTTGTATTGTCTTAGAACAGTAAACCCACTATAACTATAGAAACTACATTTATATAAAAATTGCACACTGTGTATTTATAAGATAAGTGTACATGTACATATAATCTCTACAAACATAAGATGATACCGTAGATCCAACTATATTAATCTAGACATAGCATACAATAGCAGAACCCATGTACCCACACCACCCATCCTACATAACACATGCGAGATCTCGTACCCTCTTCACCTCTTACCTCCCCACTGTATACAACACACACAAGTCGAGTATAGCTGCTTACTAAGTTTTTTCATTTCTCAACCTGAAGTTGGCCAATGTAAAGTGCCGAAACATGTAGTTGTTCTTTATGTAATAAATTCCATACATATATCTACCATCATATAGTTGTGTTAGACAAGTACATACGCTCCAATCTAGTTCACTTTATATAATTCTTCCGGTTTTCATTCGAATGAACCTTGTATTAAGAGGAGGAAAGGCAGCAGTAAAAGGACAAAAAGGATGGTAAATGTTGGAAAATGTTCTGTCACAGAAGTGTGGAGTCTTAACAAGCAACTAACATGCAAGAAGAATAGTTTGATTGGTGGATTGTGGGTATGGGTAGGTAACACGCAAGCCACCTGCGTCCTGAACTATAAAAAAAAGAGCCACACAACACACAATTTCCAAGGCCGATTAAAAAATGTATCAACGTGACGCAGATGAAAAGAATTAATTGAAAGCTCCGGTAGAAAGCCGCAGGCAACACAAATGTTATTAAACGTTGTAAGCACCACTGCTGCTCTGATATATGTACACATTCTGGTATTCTTCATTACAGAAAACGATTACTTAGCGCCGTCTGCACAACTGTTACATTTTGGTGTCAAAAATACCGCATTAGTAAACACATGTATCAGTAATGTAGTGTATGTCGTCGTCGTCGTCATCATCATCATCATACGTCACGAGTTAGACCTTAATGGACCTGTCTCGGCGTCGTCAAATAGACATCTCAAACGTCTTCTAAGTCGTCTTCGTCCATTTGGTCTATAATTCCACATTATTTTGGCATCCCTTGTATGTAGTGTGCGTAACTCACGTCAAGGAATGCCCCAGTACGAAGTTATAAACGCCTATTAGTTATGTAACGTTTGGGCTATGATAATTCTCTTTTACTCCGATTAACGACTAGATTCTTGTGCGGCTCGGTGTAAGCTGCGAGCGAAATAGTGTTTATAGCCGACTTTGGTACATTGGCCCATTTTCGGGCCATTGCTTCCCCATTGTCATGGTTTCCAGACATATGAATTTCTTCGAGGTCAGGATGGTAGCCCCACGCCCAGCCATCAGCGTGTGAGATCCAGGGGATCTCTTTTTGTCCGGCAACTCACCCAAAACCCTCGCAACATTTATGGCTTCCGGCATAGATTTTGCAGATGAAAGGTTAAACACAGCTTCTACAGAATGGATTAATTTGAAGTTTATGTGTGCGTGTGTGCACATAAATAACATAAAATCAATTCGGCAAAATTATATTTTCATATTTTCCCTCTGATATGAGCCGTAATAGCTTTTTTTTTTTTTTACAAAATGAACGCATTGGAATATTAATTTCTTTATTATTTAGCCTGTGTCAAACTGAATTTCGAGTTTTTTTTCGCATTGGCCCTCTTGTATAAAAGAAATAAAGAGTTGCCAACAAAGTAAACGTTTGGTAATGCACTGAACAAGGAAGTCGTCCACTATTGTCAGGGAAGATTTTCCGATTTTAATGTTTAATGTATCGGCCATTTCGCTGATTTACCGACAAAGAATAAATTGTGTACACGAACGAACATATTTACGATGCCAATACAATTACAAAGAATACGCGCGGGTGGGGTTAAGAGGAATATACACCAAGAAGCACAGCGAAAAAAGAGTGTTGATAATACAGATCTCTAATGGAAAGACATGTGTTGATCGGAACGGAAAACAAACACAATCCTCGTCAAGTAAAGGGCGAATATTTATAATACTTCATTATTATGGCAATAAACAGCACAAGAGAATACCATGCCTACGATAGAGACAATTGTGTGATGGTACTCTATTATATCTCTGCAATCTATGCGACTATTGCACTGGTATTACAAAAGTACGGAACGTGAAATGAAGCGTGTAACGCCCCCTTGGATACAAAAGACAGCAACTTCGGCCATGGGAGTGACAGGAACTCTCTAACAGTTTGCATTAAACCAATGCCGAACAGTGCGGCGTGCAATCGCGATGTTGAAATAATCACTTTTAGTAACAAGGACTCCGACGGTTAGTCGCCGGCCTCGCGCCATAGTGGCCCTTGTTCAATCCCGTTCCAGTGTATGTGGATTTTGTGACAGACGACGGGCAATGGGACCCGTTTTTCTCGTACTGCTACGGACTACCACTGTCAGAATCATTCTAGCATATACCCCCACCACCGACGCTATATAAGTTTGGCAGTTCACATCTTCGTTAAATGACACTAACCAGGACTGTAAAACGCGAAACTAGTAGACACTTCAGTCATGAAGAGGGGGGGGGGGATTTTTGAAAAGAGAAAGTAATAAGCTTGTAACAGTAAGAACAAGAATATTAGATATTTGCGTAGAGACATAAGTGACTTTGAGAAGGATTATCAACCTAGAACGAAATTGGGGCAGATTCGGAGGGCGGTGTTCTTGCAGTATATTAGGCATGTGAAAGAATTACTTCTTTCAGGTATTAGATATTCATCGGGCTGATGCTGTTAGGCAAACTGAAGTAACATGACAAAACATTCACTAGTACTTGAACCAAGTGACTTTAAGGTTGTGGTGGATGTTGGGTTAAAATATATAAACGACATGGTTTACGACTCTTTACAGCAGAACTCATCCAATCAGGAGATAAAATATTATTCATAATAGGGAAGTATTAGCTGTCATTGTACCTGTTTGTAAGAAGGGTGATGAAACATACTGGTAAATTATCGAGGCGTATCATTTTTATTAACGTGGGCGGGGTAGCTCCGTCGGTATAGCGACTGACTACGGGTTGGACGGTCCGGGATCGAATCGCGGTGGGAACGAGATTTTCCGCCCGTCCAGCCCGGCCTTGGGGCCCACCCAGCCTCCTGTAAAGTGAGTACCGAGTCTTTCCCGGGGGTAAAGTGCGGCCGGGGCGTGCTGCTGACCACTCACCCCCTTCTAGTGCCGCTGTCATGGATGAGTAGAGCTATACCTCTACCCACCCTCTGGCCCACACCGGGCCTGTAACGGGGAAACTTTACCTTTACCTTTATCATTGTTATTAAGTACGTACACATTTTTACCCAGCATTCTGCAAATTAAATCACAATAAACTTTATTTATGGAGATTAAATCCAATGCACTTATCTGCCACGTTAGAACATTAGTTAGTTGATGAGATGGTTGGCAGTTCTGAGTATCTGTGCTCTGCTGGTGGGAAGTTTTGTAGTCATTCTACCGAGTTTCTTGTATGTGTAAGGAATAGGATTAGCCGATTTGATGTAATTCTTTCTCGTATAATGAACAGGAATATTATTACTCTTACGAATGAGATTGTTGATCCTATTGATGATATGATGTTTCATGTGGTGTAGGCATCTGGGTAGTCTGAGTATCTTCGAGGTATTCCGGCTAATCCTAAGAAGTGTTGTGGGAAGAATGTCAGGTTTACCCCTACGAATATAACAGCAAACTGGGCCTTTAATCACTTTGGATTTATAGTAAGTCCAGTGAATAATGGGAATCATTGAACGAATCCTCCTATAATTGCAAATACTGCTCCTATTGATAGGACGTAGTGAAAGTGTGCTACTACATAGTAAGTGTCATGTCCATTAGCAGATTAAATTCTTTGAGATCGTTATTGTGGATTTCGACGTAGTAGATGAACCACCGCTCAGATATTCTGCACACGACGTCAGGTACTTGAGGAAAATGCGAACTGTCCTACTGGGCAGTTCATCAGCTGTTTTCTTTTTTACCATGACGCAACAGCCCCAGTGGGCCAAGGCCTCCTCTTTGTCGAGGGTTCATGATAACACTCAGTAAGATACTCCACACTCGGTAGGACTCCTCTGGACAAGTGATCAGCTCGTCGCAGAGACCTCTACCCGACAACACACAACACTCACAAGAGACAGACATCCATGACCCGGCGAGATTCGAAATACAATCCCAGCAAGCGAGCGGCCGCAGACCAACGCCTAGACTGCGCGGCCACTGAGATCGGCATCATCTGTTTGTAGACCTCAAAAAAGCCTGTGATTCAGTTAGAAGGGGGGTTTTGTGTAATCTCACTCAGTCTTGAATGCCGGTGAAACTGGTTACGTTAATCAGAATGTTTTACGCGATCTATAGCAAAGTCAGGATAGACACTGACAAGCAGGCTGTGTGGGCCCCAGAGCCGATCTGACGTTTTGGAGAAGATCCGGTAATCGAACCATGATTGATGGGGTGTCCAACCCATATAACCTATGGACTGCCCCTCTAAATTAATTTGTTTCTGTTTAGGTAGCAAAGTAAGCTAAAAATTGGCTTGTGTACTTGTGTGCTTTTCATTTGAGGTGCCGATCGCTCTTGCAGGTGATCGTGTTGTGGAAGGTCACGACTGTTAAAGGTCTGTCTAAAAATACTACATGTACCCCAGAATCGTGACCGAGCGATCACTGATGCCTGTGTACAAAGTGCTTCAGAATCTCAATCCGACACCGCAGAAAGCGTGCGCAGAAACTGCAGCCCGCCCCTGAGGGTGGCTGATAAATGTGTCGACGCCTTTGCGTTGGTTACTGTCGACATTGAGCACATTAACACATCAATTACATTTACATTTATTTATGTGCTATGCAGCGATGCTGCCAGCAACTTCATTTGAGGAATTATGCCGACTGCTGCTCGGATTAGCTAAGGAAAACTACGGGAAATGTCAGTGATTATAGTCAATCACTGGAACAAGATTTGAACCCATGGCTGTTCCGAGCAAAAATCAGGACTGCTGTCCATTCGACGGCGTTGTTAAGTCTTAAGCACGTCGAAAATAAAATACAAAAGCAAACAACTAAAATTTTGAAACAGGCAGGCTTATGAGATGACCGAACTCTTTGTGTTTGTTTCTCCAGTTTGTCTAATGAACTTGCAGACCGATATGGCGAAACTAAACTTGTTACGAACGTAATTACATTAGAGGTCACCCAGACACGGTTCTTTATAATTTCTTAAATCAATAAAAATAACACGGGAGACGTGGAAACTTGGGAGGCGCGAGCAACAATTAGTTGAGGATCGTAAGATGAGTATGTCTGGCAGTATCACTGGAAAAATGTGCAACTTTCATCGAGGTAATATTTTTGTAGAAAGTTAAACACGTAACGGCATGGCGACCGTGAAAACGTTGTGTTTAGGTTTAATGGTAATAGCTAAAGAACAGTTTCAGCTAGATGTAATATATATATATATATATATACTCGCACGTTAGTGTGAAATATTGTAAGTAAAAAATTACAAATATGGCGAAGATGCGAAACATTGAGGTTATATCCGACATATTTTAAGGGTACAGAATATGCTTAAATAGAAAAGTTCTTCGCGTAAATAAAATACATCAATAATAATAATAATATAAAACTGCAAATATTTTAAAATGTAAAGACCTTGCAACAGATATACAACGTATGTGGAACGTAAAAACAAAAGCGATACCAGTAATAATGGAAACAACTGAAACCATCTCTGAATCATACAGAAAATAACCGAGTAACATACCTGGAAAGTACAACATAGAGGAACTACAGACAACTGCAATATTTGGCACTGAGCCCATGTTTGTAAAGTGCTAATGTGGAGGTAAACAACGGTTATCATGGCAAATAACATTACATGTAGGCCTACCGTAGGAGCTGCAACGTTATGTACCCTAGAAACGTGGTTTGTTTTGAGTACGTAATTGTAAATACCCTTGTAGATGTGAAAACAAATAATAATAATAATAAAATTAAGATTACAAATCCGTGCAATAGGACCGCAGGCTTTATGAGTCCTGTACGGAACTCCGTATTAGAATATACCAATTTTTCGTTGTCGTTTCATACTCGTTACATTTATTGCTGTCGGTTCCTTTTATGTGACCAATTCGTAATGTAACATCTAGTTACGGGAATAACTTGTAACGCTCTCCGCCCATCTGTAAAGAGGGTGCGCCTACATAATTCCATGGCGCACACTTCTTGACAAGTTAACGGTTGCTGATCTTTTAAAGAAGTATCTCACCACATGTGAATCCCGAAGAATCATTATCGTGTTCACAAGACCTCAGTCCTGTTCCTTATTCTAAGCCAGATAAAGTGGTCCATACCCACACGTCATGTATTAAGCATCATGCTGCCTGAGGACAACGCTACAGAGTAAAGACAAAGATACTGGAGGCTGCTGCATGTACGCGAGAAAGGTACAGACTTTTCAAAGAACCGCACAGAGCGCTGGGGGAGGGAGAGAGGTAACAAGGAGCAAATGGTTAGACATCAGCTGACCTTCGTGCTACTGACCTACATCTGTCTCAAAATGCCACAAGCCGCCTACAAAATGCCGATACAAGTAACACGCTGGGGTTGTCCACCCTTCTGAAGGCCATGCTTATCCGATCGTAAAACTGAACAAAAAAATATAAAAGCAATTTGAACACCGTGAAGAGGTCGTCCGTCTGTCCTTGTGTTCGAGATTGTTCTTAAAGTGCACGCGAGTTTCGTATCTTAACATATTCTCTACAATTGAAAAAGTTTTTATTGAAGTGATTTTTGTATAGACCGTCTGAACAATACGGATATGTTGCCTCCAGTGCCGAATGTTTCACTTTCCAGACGTCTCGACGAAATCAGACTAATTTAGTATCACTTCAGAAGTTACAGACATGAGTAAAATTTCAAATTGAACTGTATTACATTTAATGACGATGTCGTTTTCTGAAATTATAGTGGATCGGTGGTACACGAAGTACGCATATGGAGCAAGGGGAAAGCTGCAGTACTCGGAGAAAAACCTGTCACGGCGCCACTTTGTACACCATAAATCCCGCAGATACCGGCCTGGGATCGAATCCGTACCTCCGCGGTGAGAGACCAGCGACGAGCTGTATTTCAGATTGAGCAGTAGCGGTTTATGTACGAAGACGACTGGTATGTGTACGGTACAGTATTTCACTAGCAAGAAGGAGAAGAAGAAGAAGAAGACGAAGAAGAAGAAGGAGAAAAGGAGAAGAAGAATAAGGAGGAGAAAAGGAGAAGAAGAAGAAGGAGGAGGAGAAAAGGAGAATGAGAAGAAGGAGAAGAATAAGAACAAGAAGGAGGAGGAGGAGGAGGAGAAGGAGGGGGAGGAGGAGAAGAAGAAGGAGAATAAGAAAGAGGAGGAGGAGAAGGAGAAGAAGGAGGAGGAGGAGAAGAAGGAGATGCAGAGACAGACAGATGTCGGCGGCGGCGCCTGATAAACAGTTGTTGGTCAGTCTATCAGCAACACTGTTATGTTGTTGTTTGAGCTACAGACATGATAATCCTTGTGGGCCGGACTAGTTGGTTCAAGGGTAGGTAATTATTTTGACTTCGTATGCTGGAGGTTCGCGGATCATATCTCGACCGGGACACCGAGTATCCTAACTAAAGTTTTCTGTTGATTTCCTCAGCACCGCGGAACAACACAAGAACATTACTTCAAAGTATGCCATTTCCACTTCCTTCCACATCCTTGCACATTCACTATCATCGTATTCGAGGTGTAAGGTATGAATAACCTCATTTCGGTTGCTTACGTTCGTGGTTTAGGTACGTTCCTAAATTGCTGAGGAACCTGCACATGCTGTGGGCTCTGCATTTTAGCCTAATTGCATTTTGAAGCTTGTGGAAGCACAAGGTGACATATCCAATCATGTTAGCGTATTAACTCACTTTCATTTCCACGTGACAGTTCGACCTTCCCGTTAAGGTCACGGCCTTAAACTGGGGGGTAGTGTTCGGAATCAGTGCATCATTTCTCTTTGACGGCCTAATCATTAACGACTTTTATATAACAAGGTTCTCAGGATAAATGTGATGCCGACCTGTGGCTGTTCCTTTTATGCAAAGACCACACTGACGACACCGTCGAATCAAAATGAAATTTGACCGGCCTGATATAGACCTCTGATGACCAGTGTAATCAAAATCGGAAGACCATGCGATTATTCGTTCACTTTTATGCGCGTTCGCAAAATTTCGAAAAGCGACTATTACCTTCGTCATGTCTGTCTGTCTGTCCGTCCGTCCGCATGAAACAACTCGGCTCCCACTGGACGGAAATTCATTAAATTTGATATTTGAGCATTTTTCGAAAACTGTCGAGAAAATTCGATTTGCATTAAAATCTTACAACAATAACGAGTACTTTACATGAAGACCTATACCTTTTTTTATAATTTATGATTCTTCTTAGAATGAGAAATATTTCAGACAGAAGTTGTAGATAAAATCGAAATACATTTTATGTTCAGTAACTTTTTTTTTCCTCCCGAAAGCCGTACCATTTATGAGATAATGTGGGAAAATACGGTACAGCCAGGCAGGCCACAGATGACACTATAATTTGGCGCATGCGCTTTGCATGCTGGATAACTAAGGCTACACACATACACACACACTCAGAGTATGTATTACTCATATTTTTTCCAAGACAACAGTGGTTACGCGAGCGCCCCTCATTGTTACGTACATTGCCTGGGTTGTTTGCAGTTAATAAAGTGTCAACATTGCTTGGAGGTTAAAACACAATTTTTTGTCCTTCAAAAGCGGCCGGTAGCGATTACTGACCACAATTCCTGACTGCTGATATGAAGGTAAAGGTAAATTTGTCCCTTCCCACGCCATGAGAGCATATAGCGGGAGTAGAGATATAGCTCCACTTATTCTTAAATTCGGTACTAGATGGAGGTAAGTAGTCATATTCACGGCCCAGTCGCTTTACCCCAGGTAAAGGAGTCCGGTTTTGGAGGAGCGAAAAACCTCTTGCCCCTACTTGGATTCGAACCCCGGTACGTCCAGTCCGTAACTTACTCGCTATACAGTCTACGCTACCCCGACTTCTAAAATTGCTGATGTTGATGTAACTGCATGGTATTCGGGTACTTTCTGTTGAAACATAATAGCTAATAGAAACTAACTATAATTGTTTCAGGTTTATGCAGAGGAAGCTGCATCAGAAGGCGATGATCATGACGATGACGATTGTGATGGCTATGACTATGACGAGGACTACTCGTCAGGGGAAAGGACGCCTAGCAGAGTGACACGCCACAAGAAACAGCACGTGGACAAAACCACAGAGGAGAGAGTGACACACAATCACGATAAAATGGGACACCAAGCAGAACTGTCAGCCGGATCAGTCGGTATAATACGGTTTCCTTCTCTACAGATTTAATACTGAATTAGTGACCTTGCTGAGGTCTAAGAACACATCATATGGGCCAAAGATAAACTGAGCACAGCATACCATATGACACACAGTAATATCGCTGATTGAGATTAACTAAAGACCCAACGTGACTACTCCATCTGTAATTAAGCCATTACCAATGACCTTGCTCAGACTTGTACACATTAATGTATTAAATTGCGGGATTACTGATACAGACTATTTAAAATCATCCTGCAACAGAAATCGTACTCCCTTTTTTTTAGCAAAACAATAAATAAACCACGGCAAATTACAGCCCACACAAGCACGCATGCACACATATTGTTAAAATTGTTAAAACTGTGTTTCTAACCTGCAGACAGGCACGTGTCGCGGGCATAAGTATGAAGCACAGCAAGTAGTACGTCCTTAGTACCGTCGGACCAGCACCTTCAAAATACATGGGAATAGGTTTCCAGCGCCCGAACTTGTCGGTGTATCTTAACCATCTTGGGGCAGGTCCCGCAAATTGAGGTCCGAAACCAACAGATACGCTGCTTGAAGTAGTTTCTTATGCTAAATATTTTTCACTTTTCGAAGATTAAACCCCCTTGCCTCAGATTCAGAATTCTTTCTGTAACGTTCAGTTGTTTATCCGGTACAGTAAAACTGGTGACATCTGGTGGCAGAGATGCGCTAAAGCGGAAGTAAGCCTGTTAGCCAAGAACACGTCACGGCTAACTTTCCTTTCCTGCATGTTGTGGTTACATCCGCCAGGATAGACCGGCAGGGTTGTAGGATGCGTCGAACAGCGCAGTGTCCCAACTCACGTACGCAGAACACAACAAAGAAAGACACTAAAATCCACAGGTGCACACCCGAGGCACGATGATATGAAATGCTTTAATTGATTTACCATTCAGCCGAAATCAGCCACTGAAATCGGCTGATGACTAATGTATTGGAATTTTTAAAAATAAAATAAATACCACAGGCAGTATTACATGGACGTAAAAAAAGAAAGAAGATTAGATCTTTCTGTATGCCTCTCAATTTGGTGAGTGAGTCAAGGAACCTAGAACTAAAAATTATGGGTGCGCGCCTAAATGTCAATGCCTCAGATGAGATTCTATTAGACCTTGGTACCAAAACTATTTTTGATGAGCTGTTACCATATCTAGCCAGCCAACAATGTAATATTTGAAGCCCATTTCTACTTCAAATCTTCTCCATTCGACGTGACTTGGTTCCATCAGCCTACATAAAGTACTCCCTTCGTATACGTCTTAACGTTCAATCCGTGCTGCTTTCTTTGGTATTGCAAGTGACCATTTTCCAAGAGATTTAACCACAAACTTTCTGTATTTATTTCTTCTCCTTGCCATTCTCGTGACACCCTCAGCCTATCATAGCCTATTGAATATCCGTACCGTAACTCTCAGTAGCTTATGCCTGTCTCTCCCATCTGGCCTCTTACCATGAACTTCTTTTTCTGTAAAGTTTTGTGACCATTTCCTATGTCCATGCATTTTGCACTCCTTGGCTTATCTCCGTCAGACAAAGGCTTCCATATCACATAGAAGGATAACATTAAAATGAATAAGATAAATAATATGTTCATTGGCGTATCAGTCTCGCTGATTTAATCACAGGTCCGCCGAGAGCGGGTTCGGGCCCCATCAAAGGAGCATCGACAAAGGGAAAAGTAAGGAAACAAACAGAGGGCGTCGTATGCCTGATGGCCGCTGGCCGCAAGTGCCGTCAACAAGATAGATCACTCCCTAATTAAACCCGAGACTGATGAGAAGGACAAAATCATATACAACATAGTGGGGCCCCGTTCCGGACTGCCGGGCCCCGGAAATTTGTACCAGCTTCCTCCCCTCTCTTTGGCAATGTATTCAGCCTAGCATTAATTGGTAAAAAGTACTAAGAAAACTTACAACATTTCTGTTATTCCCAACTAAAATACCGCTCGTGTCTTTTTTTTTTCAATTTTATTCTCAATCTTAGTTCTTTGCCACAAAGTGATGGACAGTGTTTGCTTCCATTTAAAGCTGCACACCTATATGACTTTATACAGTGTCAAACAGAAGACGAGATAAACGTGTCAGTTCTGTGGATGTGAAACATAGTCTCTTGCTTTGAGCAAAGTATATAAATACAGTGTATACCTTTGAAAACAAAGTCGCTGGAAAAAGGTATACCTAAGAAGGGACAATTACAACATTGGGCATTATATTAACGAGAAATTTCGTGATTTTTGTAGGTCACCTGTTATTGGTGTAGAGGTCAGGTCATGCCCCACTGCCACCACGTGTGACAGTCGTAACGGAATTGTATTCTGTCACTTTCTCGCGGCGACATGAGCGAAACCGCAGCTTTTGAGATTTCACGATGAGTGGCAAATCTACCCGCTTAACGGTCTGGCAGATACGTGTTTGTGAGTCTGGATAGCAGAGTCGTTACAGTAATTAGGTGATGAGCTGGGCGTTCTAGGAATTGCGGTTCTATTAGTGGCTGGGACAAGAGATCTTTCATTTCAAAAGCGTCCGGACAGGCGATATTGCCCACCCAGCCTTCTATTCAGTGCGTACTGGGAGCTCTTTCTCCGAGGAAATAGCGGCTGGGTCTTGAGGCTGAACCCTCACATCCATAAATCCCGAAGTTGATGAGTGGAGCTGTACCTTCATTCTTCCATATGCCTTCATGTCGTACTTGGAGCCTTGCCATACAAAACTTTTGCTGTCCTCCGAACTGTTTGAAATGAACTCTGGTAGGCGAGGGTATGAATTTCTTAGTTTGATAACACTGGGACGTTACTGTACACTCTGTTCTGTGGAACTCTGCAGTGTTGTTGATCTTTCAGCAGAACGATCCAAGCGGGAGATCCAGTCTTCGGTGTTGCCGGTCATTTCAGAAAGTTATGGTGTAGATTACAAACACAACAACACAAATAGTGAGGGCCTGAGGCTCTATGAGTCCCTTGTGTCCAGTGGTGGCAAAAATGAGCCGAAGGACACTTCTTTAGACTGGAGCAGTACTGAGAATCCCATCAAAAACTATCACAGGTAAGTTACTGTCTTAACATTCTGAAGATGTGTTTTTAGGCGCGTTAGCAAAATTGAGAAAAGCGACTATTAGCTTCGTCATGTCCGTCCGTCCGTCCGTCCGTCCGTCCGCGTGTAAAAACTCTCCTCCCACTGGACGTATTTTCATTAAATTTGATACTTGAGGATTTTTCGAAAATCTGTTAAGAAAATTCAAGTTTCGTTAAAATCGGACAAGAATAAAGGGTATTATACATGAAGACCAATGTACATTTTTTGTCATATCCCACTCATTTCTTCTTAGAATGAGAAATGTTTCAGACAAAAGTTTAGAGAACATCAAAACACATGTTTTGTTTCCAGTAACTTCTTTTCTCTCTAAAATCATGCCGTTTGTGAGATAATGTGGAAAAATATTGTGGAGCGGGGCAGGCTACAGATGACAATATGGCGCATGAACATTGTATGCTGGATAACTAAGGCTACAAGTACACACACTCACGTTGTGTAATACTCATTGATTTTCCACTGCAACAATACTAGCATGGATGCGCCTCAATGTTAAATTACATTGCCTGTCTAGTGTGAAATTCATATTGTTCATTCTGTGCATTATTGATAACTGTTGCTGATTTTTGTTAAGTATGTTGGCTGCTCCCAAGATACTGTATATCAATATCCATCACATTTGTAAACTACTCTACAAAGAAATTTCTACATTTTAAGCATCTGACTCGTTTACATGTCAGCTGTGTACAGAAGTGACTGGTTTGGTTTCATGCTGAATTACTTTAGTTTGATTCCCTGATGATGGCCCCTTTTGAGCCGAAACATGTAGGAATATGTGTGTGATTGTAATACAAATATCCAAGGAACAAGCATGTGTATTTTGTTGGTTGACTGTCAAGTATATGTGTCCATTAATTCCAGAGCTCCAAACTACAGTCTGCCACAGCTGCTGTAAAGCATAAAGTCAGATACTGTTACACACCTAACTGCCACTGTTTCATTCATTTTCCAAATTAACAAAGACTGAAATAATATGACCTGGATTTGTATAACTGTGAAATGCAGTCTCATTCTCTGAATTTTGAATATAAATGGCAAATATTCAGAAGAAATATAGGAAGGAGAATATTTTAATTCAGAAGGATGTTTCCAAAAGGCATTTTTGATATAGAAATGTTGTGATGGAGCCACAGACTAGTGAAATGTACAAGGTAAAGCTATTTTGGAGAGGCTCTTAGGGCTTCAGCAGGTTGAGGCTCCCAAAATTTCTAGAGTCAGTACATGAAGGTGATAAGGCTGTCAGCCCTACCCTCCTGCCACCTTTACCCTCAGGAGATATCTGGGAGATAGGAATAAGTTATTGAAAAACCGCAGTAACCCCAACTGGAATAGAACCCGCGACCTTCTGGCTTGTAGTGTAGTGACTTAACCAGCTCCACCACTGCATACCTGATTAATGAAATGTGTGTACTAAAAATTTTGGGAATCCAAGGATCAAGGGCTCTAGCACTACTGACGATGACAATACTAGAAAATTGATGCATGTTTATATTAATCTAAAATCAGTGGAAGATCTAACTGAATATATCAAAGTGTAGTGTAACTGAACTGCATGAAATGGTTTGTTGTGAATTACATTGCGACTTATTTGGTTTGCAAAGAAAGAAAGAAAGAAAAAAAAAGTGATTTATTTGGGATTTATTTTATGACCCATTATGCTACATTGTGTTGTGTAGACACAGTGGACTAGTGATGATTTCCATTCATTGTCAGAGTATCATACAATTAATGAAACTTCTTGTTTCTGTTAGATACACAATATTATATCTCCAAAAATTCTGTAAAATAAAAATCTGTCATCAGGGATTGATCCCATAGAAAGTCAGGGACTCTACAGAGCACATTCTGAGAACAACCCTGTGAGTTACAATGTAACAGATTAAAGCTGGATAATGTATGTAAACAGAAACACAAACATTTATGCAGCACACACAGTATTGAAGGATGGGCTGAACATGTAGCTTAGATAAGTAAATACATGTAGAATTATGGTGGAAAATTACTACTTGGAAAAACAAGAAGATGTTAACAATGTGTTATAGACAATTTTAGGGAAATTCATCATATATGATGTTAACAAAATGAGTTTATTCAAATTCAGATCCATTAGTTGCCTTTGATATTAGCAGCATTTAAATTTATGGTTATACTTAAAGAGAATTAATCAGTCAAGTTGTACTGACAGTGATGTGTTATTCTGGGTAATGAGTAAGACATTGCTAGTCTGTGAATTGGACCAATATGCATTGCTCATAATAAATTATGTGGTGGGGACAGGAAACTCGAGGTGTAAAGTACCGCATTGCATGCAGATAAGAGAGAGAGAAAGAAAGAAAGAAAGAAAGAGAGAAAGAAAGAAAGACAGAAAGAAAGAAAGAAAGAAACCAACCCTTCTCCAGTTCACCCAGGCCTTCAACACTTCCACTCTTCCCACATTTGATAGCATATGTGATGCAATGTGCTGTGGCTGAACTAACGATTCCTTTTCGTGAGCCATGTCTGTTTAGTGTTGTCTGATTTCAATACAAAATTGTTTGTGTCCCCACCTGGTGTTGTACACAGAGACTGATGTTTAGAACACTTGGTATGAATGTCACACTAATGGAAGTTAGTCTATCATCATAATTCATAAAACTGCTCTTTCAACCCTTTCAGAACCATTTCCAACATATTCCATACATGCTGAAAATGCCATTTAGTTCTCATAGAACTTGTAGCTACTAAGATAATACTGCTCATGAAAGAGCAATTTGTCATAACCCACACCATTCTTCAAACTGATATTCCCACATTACTAAGACATTTGGGTTAAAAATGTAACTTCTGTCCAAATGCTGTGTCCACAAAAAATTGCTTCTCTTGCTTATATTTTTATAAAAACATAACATGATTAAATGTTGGTCTATTGAGGAGCTGTATGGTTTCTTCTGTCTCCTGTAAAATTGCATGTGGTGGGGTTATGACAAATTGCTGTTTCATGAGTGATATGTTATTTCCAATAGCATTAAGATATTCAGCTGTGAAAGACAAGGTAATAATATGAAGTCTAAAATGGCAGAAATGTTAGAGAGTCATTAAATTTCCTAATAGAAATTTCAGTGTGACAGTTACATGAGTGAGCACTTGTAAACTTTATTAAAATTATGTACAGAGTGAGTCCACTGTGGACACCCAAGTCACAGCAAAAGAAATATGTAGGAAGCAGTCCACAATACAGTGATGCGCCTGTGCACCGAAGGCATCGTGACTGGCCTCGGTCAACCACTACGAGTGCACCAGCACCAATCATCTCACGAGTGTCACGGGTCATGCAGACCGACCCCAGCGACTCGCTGCTGCATCAGCCGCCACCACCTGCACCACTTCCCCAGCATCCCCAAGATGATAAACTGCCTGATGGAGAGACAGTGGTCAGAGTATACCAGGTGTGTGCCAGCAGCTGTACTAGTATTTTGTTAGTTTTGAAACTTGGAGCCCCTCAGCTGCACATACCTATGAAGCTTCTGCTGTTGACATGATACAAGGAACATGAATATTCTGTGGACAAAGTGCAAGTATTTTGAATGTTAGAACAGGAGTTACATGTAAGTTACCATTGTGCTTGTAGGGATGATGAATGTCCTTCATCAGGAGCCAAGACTGAGATGCAGAACTGAACATGGAACATGAGTGTTAACCATCTGACAGCAATGTTCACTGCATGGCATGAAAACCAAAGAAGTCTTTAAGGTTAAACATTAATTACTGATCAAGTGAATGACTGGGCAGTTCTACTGATGAAGCACAAGGAACATGATATATCCAGTTGATATGGAATTAATTTATAATAATTCACCAACAAATGCACAATTTTATATATTTACACAGTTATTTTATGTTGAAAACAATGATAAGCCCTATTATATTGTGAACCCTGAGGGATCATCATCACGGAGTCTGTACGTTAATTAAATCTGCATCAGACATTAAGAAAGTAATTTATGATGTTTCTTAATGCCTTGTACAGAGATAATTGATGTACAGACTCCCAGATGATGATCCATCAGGAATTGAAACATGCAGGACTTCTCATTGTTTTTAATATAAAATAACAGTGTAAATATAGAAAATTGTGTATCTGATCTGGTGGTTATTTTAAATTAGTTATTACCAATGCATGGAATGAACAATGTAAATTTTGTTGTGGAATCCTGTTGTGATAAAACTAACAGTAAAGAAAACTGAGCAGGCTAGTTTAGTAGTACCTCTGTCCACTTGAATACACAGAGTGTATCAAGTTTAAATGTACATCAGGTTACTGGCTATCCTGATTAATGGTTGTTCTTGTCATCTCCATTCAGTCTTTCCAGTCAAATTCTGGGATATTATTTTGAAGTAGGTTCAGAATTGTTACTGAACTGTCATTCATGATGCTTTTGATGCTACATAATTTACATGAGATGCACTAGAGAAGACAAGAGGTACAGAAGTCTAAGAAACTGCTAGCAACCATAAAGCATAATCTGAATAATACGCACACAAGACAGTGTTGCTGAAAGCTAGGAATATTGTTCTTTTGGATTTTGAGAAATATATCTGTAACTGAAAACACAAACAGGGTTGTGTCACCTCAAAATAAGTGGAGTTAGTCAAGCATACACCCATTCCTTTTGGATCTTGAAAAGGGCCTGTTTTTATCCTATCTTGTATGTTTTGTATGAATGATTTTGAGAAATATATCTTATAGAAAAGTATGTATTTGAGCAGGGAACATTGCTGCGGGCAAACAGAGATGTACATAGCCACCTCATTTGCCACACAGTCACTAGTCTGCATACTGGTAACATAATTTACATGTATTACAAGCAGAATCCAACTTGCTGCAGTTTTCTTGGTAGTTAGCAGTGGAGCACTAGAGGGCAGCAGATGGTACTGTACAGTCCCAAGAGCAGGGCTGCCACACTGACATGGAAGATGAAGAAGTATATTTGGAATACTGCATAATGTTAACTACACTAAGGTGAAGAGCAGACTGACCATGTAGCAACTAGGGTGATGGAAAAGTGAAACAGGTTCAGCTTATGTGTGCAGCATCACAGTAAATTTACATGAGATTTGTTATAGTTCTGCAAGCCTGAAAGTGATCTAAATAATACATACACATACACTCACACCCCTTGTTTTTTGCCTGTTTGTTTTACACCTTTTTACTGTAACACCCTTTGACACTTTACACCACTTCTTAATTTGAACTGTCTGATTTTTTTGTTTAATACCCTTTGGCTGGCTGTGTTCTGTTATACTAACCCTTTATTTCTGATGGGAATATCATTTTTTATTTATGCCCACTTTTTCAGAAATGCAACTGCAGCATACAACAAGGGCTGGGTGGATAACAATTCAGTCCCTGCCTTACAGAAACACACCATGTTTCTATTATAGAGACCAACCAGTTAATGTTATTTACAGAAATAGCTATTGTTTATTCCAAGAATGATAAAATACTTGAGAATTGTGTTGGCAGAGTGCAGAGTTTGAACGTTAAAGCAGGTGGTACTTACAGTTAACACTGTTATAAAGGGTTAAGTAACTACTCCATTATTTTCAGTTAGCCTGCAAAGACAGAATTTTTCTGACTCTGAAGCTGTACCCCTACCTTGAAAATGGCTGCATTTCATTTAGTGCAAATACTGAGTCTTGATTTCTTCTCTGTGGGAAATAAATAGGTGGTACAGCATTAGAACTGAGGCATATGATGGTGCAGTTGGTTGAGGCACTGTGCTACAAGCTGGAAGGTTGTGGGTTCGATTCCCAATGGGGTCATTGGAATTTTTCATTGACTTAATCCGTCTGACCGCACTATGTCTCTGCAGTTGCCTCAGCCTCTAACAGAAATGAGTACAAGGAATATTTCCTGGGGGGGTAAGGAGGCCAGTGCAGAGGCCTGACAACCTTACTGCCTTCATGTGCTGTATGTCTGGAAATCCTGGAGCCTCAACCTCATGGAACCTTCAGGGATAGCTTTATCATTCATTCATTCATTTATTTTCATCCTGTAGATCCGTACCGGGTTAAGTCAACCCTTAGGATATAGAACATGTCATAGGTAATAGCTTTACAATTATTTTACATTTTAATATACACAACTATACAGGTTAAATTAAGAAACTATGTATGTCTATATTTGTCAAGTCATATTACAATATATTCTCATTACTGTGAGTGTAATACTTGATAACAGAATCATAGTAAAACTATAGAAAACCACGAGATATTAAACCTCTCACTGTTTCCTTATGACCTAGGTTTAATATATCTATGACTACATTATAATACTGAGTCCTAATGCTTAATTGTGTCTGTAATCGAGATACTCCTCCATTGAATAAAATGAGTGGGAGAAGAGAAATCTTTTTAAGGCTGGTTTGAACATCTGTATCTCTTTT